>ENA-OPDH01002547-OPDH01002547.1-human-gut-metagenome-genome-assembly--contig:-NODE-2547-length-11726-cov-2.458401_pt1 | contig 11726 bp, 6 predicted proteins | sample MGYA00241260_ERZ501500 | MGnify/ENA primary metagenome ERZ501500 (study PRJEB25962, sample SAMEA2042519) | human gut metagenome | biome: human gut; feature: human-associated habitat; material: faeces...
CGCCCGCCGCGGCGCCGGCCGCATAGAGACCGGGAATCGGACGGTTTTCGAAGTTGATCACCTGCGCGTCCGGATTGATCTTCGGGCCGCCCATGGTGCTCGCCATGCCGCCCGCGGCCGGGATCATGTAGTAGGGGCCCGTCGCGAGCGCATGCGGCGTTTCGTATTCATAGGGAGGATCGAGTTCCTTGGCCTTGCCCGCCTTCACGGCTTCGTTGAAGGTCTTGACCGTTTCGACCAGGGCGTCGGGCGGAACGCCCGCGGCCTTGGCGACCTCTTCGATCGTCTCGCCCTTGAAGACTTCATAGCCGAGACGCGAGAAGCGCTTGATCGTGTTCGAGAGGATGTTGTCGTTCGCGTCCGCGTCCTGACCGATGAGCATGAAGCTGCGGTTGTCGGGGGTACGTTGAGCGATAGCCTTCGCCTTCGGGACCTGGAGCCAGGTTTCCGGAACGAAGCGCTTCCCGTTCGTGCCCACCTGAATGCCGTAGCCCGCGTGCATCAGGGGCGACGGATTGGCGTGGCCGGTCGGGGTGATCGGGCCCGCATAGAACTGGTCCATGTTGACGAGCTTCGCGTGCACTTCCTGGGTCATCAGGATGTTTTCACCCGTGATCCAGGGCGAGCCGCGCACGATGAGGCGCGAAGCCCAGGGACCGATGTACTGGCAGACCATGGCTTCGTTCGCACCAAAGCCGCCCGTCGTGAGAATCACGCCGCCCTTGGCGCGGTAATGCTTGCGACCTTCGGGCGTGATGCAGGCGACGCCTTCGACTTCCATCACGTCGTTCGTGAGAAGCTTTACGGCCTTGGTGTTGTAGTGGATGGGAACGCCCTTCTTTTTGAGCGCCGCCATGAGGCAGCGAAGCAGCATCGAGCCGCCCGTGATACCTTCGCCCGGGCTGATGACGCAGCGCGAGAGTTCAGGCGCCGGAAGATTTTCCCAAAGGAAGAAGGGCGTGCCGTGATCGGCGAGCCAGTCAATGCCCTTCCCGGCCTCCTTCGCGTAGACGCGCACGAGCTCGGGGTCGGAGCGATAGCCCGAAAGCTTCATCATGTCGTTGAAGAACGCCTCTTCGTTGTCTTCCGGATGATTCTTCTGGAAGCGGCTTCCTACGGCGGCGATCCACCCCGAGGAATAGACGGTCGTGCCGTCGGGACGGCCCATCTTTTCAAGAAGGACGGTCTTCGCGCCCTGTTCGGCGGCTTCGAGCGCCGCGCACATGCCGGCAAAACCCGCGCCCACCACGACGACGTCGTAGACCTCGTCCTTCTTCTTCGGGTCCGGTTTCTTGAGCTTGGCTTCCACCGTACCGACCGCGGCGGCCATCGCGGCGCCCGCCGCGAATCCCGTCTTCAAAAAGTCTCTGCGCTTCAAACTCATACTGGGTCTCCTTGCAGTTTGAATGTCCGCTTCGGGGTCGTTCGGCATCAGACTTGCGCCTTGAAAGGCCCCGCGCGAAAGGCTCGAATCCGTTGAATCCGAGACCGTTCGAGCAGAGATTACCTTCGATTTTTCGGCGAAGCAAGGTCGTACTTCTCCCGAATGGAAATTCCGAGTTTCCAGTAGGTAACTCTTTCGGACGGTTCGAAAACAGGTAAAGCGCATCAAACGGATTTTGAGGCGGGGCGGCAGGCGTTTCGAGTTGTCGAAAGGAAACGTACCGATGGGTAATCCAAAGGTTTAGCCTCACTTTTCTATTAGGGTTTACGCCTAAATTTTGGCTGTTTTCTCGTCTCTCCACATAGGCAAAATTCGCAAAGCTTTTCTCGCGGGGCGCCCCGACGGCGCCCGACCCTCAAAATTCAACGACACGAAATTCAAGGAGTACTTCCGTGCAACGTGCTGCTTTCAAAGTCGCGCTCTCCGCGATTGCCGTAGCTGCCGCTTTCGCCTCGACGGCTCATGCCGCGGGCTTCATGCTTACCGAACAGTCCGCCGGTGCCCTCGGCCGCGCCTATGCCGGTGCCGGCGTCGACGGTACCGATCTCTCGGGCGTTTACTACAACCCTGCCACGATGGTCCTGCACAAGGGCACGGCCATCCAGATGGGCTTCGTCGGCATCGGTCTGAACCTCGACTACGTCGGTGAAAACGGTGAAACTGCCAACGGTCGTGATAAGTCGCAGGCCATTCCGCACGGCTACATCGTCCATCAAATCAATGACAAGGCTTGGTTCGGTCTCGGCATGACGGTTCCGTTCGGCATGGGTACCGATTACGATGAAGGCTGGGCTGGCAACGAACACGGCATTTCCGCCACGATTCTCACTTTTGACCTGAACCCGAACTTTGCCTTCAAGCTCAGTGAAAAGTTTAGCGTAGGCTTTGGCGCTTCCGTCCAGTACGCTAAGGCTGACCTTACGATGCGTAAGACGTTGGCTGGTCTTGTTGGTGTTGATAGCTCGGCCCTTCCCGGAGCTTTCACCTCTGAAATCAAGGCTGACAGCATTGCTTGGGGTTGGAACGTCGGTTTCATGTGGTCGCCCACCGAAAATTTCCGCGTTGGTGTTTCCTATCGCTCCAAGATCACCCACGACGCCGAAGGTGATTTGACTATTGATCATCCCGATGCCGCAGCTTCCATGATGTTGGCGAATTCTGGACTCTTCGGCACTTTTGATGGCTTTGCTACGGTTACGGCTCCTGCCTGGGCCATGGCTTCCGTCGCTTGGGACGTCAATGATCTCGTGAGCCTCTACGGGACTTTCCGTTGGACGGATTGGTCGAGCTTCGACAAGCTTGATATCACAAGTAACCACATCGCAAACATTCCTAATCCCTCCAACCCCAGTCAGACCGTTCCTTACCCTGTCGGAGATACTGTTGTAAACAAGTGGCGTGATACCTACCTGGGCTCCCTCGGCATGGATCTGCGCCTCACCGACTGGTGGACGTTGCGCGGCGGTATCGCTTACGAATCCTCGCCGATCGCAAATCCGCAGTACCGTACGGCCATCATTCCTGACGCCGACCGTTGGTGGTTCGCCATCGGTTCGTCCTTCAAGTGGAGCGACAACTTCCAGACCGACGTGTCGTTTGCTCACCTTCACGGTGTGCACGAACGCAACATCTATGACAACAAGGGTGCTAAGGAAGGCCGCTTCCGCAAGCTCGACGCCTACCTCCTTGGTCTCCAGATGGTCTACAAGTTCTAATCCTTTGATTCGAACGGTTTGACTTCGAAAGGACTCGTGTTTCGGCACGGGTCCTTTTCTTTTTCTCCTTTTCCCTTTGCGCTATAGTCATTCTTCTTAGGTTTTCCTCTTCGACCTGCCTTTGACGCACGCCATGGCTCTCGATTCGATTTCGCCGCTTTTCTCCAAAAGTCCCTTTGCCTTTCAACCGGGCGACCGCTACGCGCTCTCGCTTCCGACGCTCGCAAGCGACGCCCTGGCGCTCGCCCAGACGGGGCTCGAAGCCAAGGCACAGAGAAAGCGCCTCGTCGTGATCTGCGCCGATGCGGCGGACGTCTACCGTCTCTCGCAGGAAATCCGCTGGTTCGCGCCGAACCTCTCCGTCTCGAGCCTCCCCGACTGGGAAACGCTCCCCTACGACGTTCTGAGTCCGCAGGAAGACCTCGTCTCGGAACGCCTCGCGACGCTCTATCGCCTTTCGACCGAACGCTCCGAAGGGGACGTCGTGCTCGTCTCCGCCGTCACCGCGTCGCAGCGCTTCGCGCCGGTGTCGTTTGTGGGCGGGAACACGTTCTTTTTCCGCACGCGCGACACCGTGAGCCTCACCTCGCTCAAGTCGAACCTCGTCAAGGCGGGCTACGCCAACGTGAAGGAAGTCCTCGCCGCGGGCGAATTCGCCGTGCGGGGCGAAATCGTCGACGTCTTTCCCATGGGGACGGACCGTCCCTTCCGGCTCGACTTCTTTGACGACGAAATCGAATCGATCCGCTGGTTCGACGTCGAGACGCAGCGCTCGATGGAAAAAGTGGACGAAATCCGTCTTCTGCCGGGCCACGAATTCCCGGTGAACGAAGAGGCCCTCCGGGCCTTCCGACAGCGCTGGCGCGTGCGCTTTCCCGGCGATCCGAGCAAATTTCTCCCCTACAAGGACGCGGGAAACGGCATTCTTTCTCCGGGCATCGAATACTATCAGCCGCTCTTTTTCGACGAAACGGCGACCTTTGCGGACTACCTCACGCCCGAGACGCGCATCGTCTTCGTGGGAGACATTCAAAAGACGCTGGAAGGCTTTTTGCGGGAAACCACGCAGCGAGCCCGCATTCTTGCGTCCGATCCGCTTCGCCCCGCGCTCGAGCCCAAGGAATTGTGGCTTACGCCCGAAGACTTCTTCACGTCGCTCGCTCCGTTTGCGCGCTTCACGATCCGACGCACCGATCCGGAGTCGGCGAAGGACCTCGCCTGCGTCGCGATCGACCGCAAGAGCCAGAACCCCGTGAAGGCCCTTCTCGACTTCACGGAAACCAGCCGCGTGCGCGGCGAGCGTGTGCTCCTTCTCGCCTCTTCCGTCGGTCGTCAGGGAACGATGTCGGACCTCTTTCGCGCATCGGGACTCTTATTTTCCGAATTCGACTCGTTCGACGACTTTCTGTCGTCCGACGTCCCCGTGGGACTTGCGACCGGACCGCTCTATCAGGGAACGCGCGTACATCATCCGAAGATCGCGCTTCTCACCGAAACGGAACTCTATGCGGCGAGTCCCCGCCGCACGCGGCTTCGCCGCCGCGCGCAGTCGACGAACGTCGAGATGCTCGTTCGCGACATCACCGAACTCAAGGTGGGCGACCCGGTCGTCCACTTGGAGCACGGGATCGGCCGCTATCTCGGACTCGAAAAGATGACGACGGACGAGGGAGAAGCCGAATTTCTGCAGTTGGAATACAAAAACGAAGCGAAGCTCTTCGTCCCCATTGCGAATCTGCACTTGATTTCGCGCTACGGCGGCGCCGACCCCGAACACGCGCCGCTCCATACGCTCGGACGAGGCGACTGGGAGAAGGCCAAGAAAAAAGCCGCGGAACAGGTGCGCGACACGGCGGCGGAACTCCTCCACCTCTACGCGATGCGGCAGAGCCGTCCGGGCTTTGCCTTCAAGGTGTCGGCCTCCGACTACGAAGCGTTTGCCGAAGGCTTCGCCTTTGAGGAAACCCCAGATCAGGCCTCGGCCATCCGGGCCGTGCTCGAAGACATGACGTCGGGCCGCCCCATGGACCGCCTCGTATGCGGGGACGTGGGCTTCGGCAAAACCGAAGTGGCCCTTCGCGCGGCCTTCATGGCCGTGATGGGCGGCAAACAGGTGGCGGTTCTCTGTCCGACGACCCTTTTGGCCGAACAGCACGCCCAGACCTTCAAGGACCGCTTTGCGCCCTGGCCCGTTCGCGTGGCGGAACTTTCGCGCTTCCGCACGGGAAAGGAAACGACGCGCACGCTCGAAGGCATTGCCGAGGGCACGGTCGACATCGTGATCGGCACGCACAAGCTTCTGGGCGACAAGGTGTCCTTTGCGCGCCTCGGCCTCGTCGTGATCGACGAAGAACACCGTTTCGGCGTGCGGCAGAAGGAACAGTTGAAAAAACTCCGCGCCGAGGTCGACATCCTCACGCTCACGGCCACCCCGATTCCGCGCACGCTCTCGATGAGCCTCGAAGGGATTCGCGATCTCTCGGTCATCGCGACGGCGCCCGAGCGCCGTTTGTCGGTGAAGACCTTCGTGCAGCCCGAAGAGGACGGCCTCATCCGCGAAGCCGTGATCCGCGAATTGAAGCGCGGCGGTCAGGTGTACTTCCTTCACAACGAAGTGGAGACGATCGAAAACCGCCGCGAGCACCTTGCGAAGCTCATCCCCGAAGCGCGCATCGCGGTCGCGCACGGACAGCTGAACGAGCGCGAACTCGAACGCATCATGCGCGAGTTCTATCAGCAGCGCTACAACGTCCTTCTCTGCTCCACCATCATCGAGACGGGGATCGACGTGCCGAGCGCCAACACGATTCTGATCGAACGCGCCGACAAGTTCGGGCTCGCGCAGCTCCATCAGCTGCGCGGACGCGTGGGCAGAAGCAATCGCATTGCGTATGCGTATCTGATGTATAAGCGGGATAAAATGCTGCGCGAGGCGGCGGAAAAACGTTTGCAGACCATTCGGGAATTTACCGAATTCGGCTCCGGCTTTAAGATTGCCATGCGTGATTTGGAAATCCGCGGTGCAGGCAATCTTCTTGGTGCGGAGCAGCATGGACACATGGAGGCAGTCGGGTATGATATGTATTGCCGCCTGCTTGAGGAGGAGGTGCAGAACCTCAAGGGAGATGCACCGAAGGAGGAAAAATTTGAAACCTCGATTGATTTGAATATCAGTGCCTTTATCCCCGATTTTTATATTAAGAATCAGGAGCAGCGGATGGAGCTGTATAAAAAAATCGCAGGCATCCGCACCATGGAGGAATATTACGACATGCAGGAGGAGCTTGAAGACCGCTATGGCGATTTGCCAAAGAGCGTACAGCTTCTGCTGGAGGTGGTTCTTGTGAAGGCAGAGGCACATGAGATGGGGATTCGCGCCATCAGCCAGAAGCATGGGAATCTTCTTCTGGAATTTCAGCCGCAGCCTAATATTGACCCACAGAAGCTGATGCAGCTGCTTGCAAAGGAAAAGGGCAAATATCTCTTTACCGCGGGCGCAAATCCATACCTTACCATCAAGCCGGCAAGGGGAGAGGGAGAAAAACCGCTCGAACTGATTAAAAAATGCTTTGAGGCATTGAAAGACTGAGAGAATATCTGTATAATAAAAAAACCAATATCTATGCGGAGAGAGGGTGCAGAATGAAAAAGAGAAGAAAAGGTCTGCTTGGGCTTCTGCTGGCAGGGGTGCTTGCGCTGACAGCCTGTGGCAGCGGCGGAACAGCGGATACGGTTGTGCTGAAAATTGACAATCACGATATTACGAAATATGAATATATGGTTTACCTTTATACCACAACGCAGAGCTTTGTTTCTGCGGCGGGAGAGGATGTCTGGAATCTGGATTTTGATGGGCAGACGGCGGATGAGCTGGTGGAGGAGCGCACCATCAGCACATTGCAGAGTGTGCTTGCGGCGGAGGAATATGCCGCGGCGCATGATATTGCGCTGACGGATGACCAGAAGGAGGAAGCGGCAGCGGCGGCAAAGCAGTTCCTCTCCACAGTGGATGCGGATGCGCTGAAGAAGATGGAGGTAGATGAGGAAAAGCTTGTGCCTTTGATGGAGGCCTCTTATTTGTATTCCTTGGTGTATGATTCCATTGCATCGGAATGTGCGGTGGATGAAACGGATATGGCAGATTACTACGCAGAGCAAAAGGATCAGATTCGCTCCGACTATACGGAACTGAAGGTAGCAACCATTCTGGTCGATGATGAGGAAACGGCAAACGAGGTCGCGAAGCGCGCCAAGGATGGCGAGGATTTTGCATCTTTGTTCAAGGAATACGACGTTGACCCTAAGGCGCAGAGCGGCGAGGAAAGCGGCGAAACCACCATGTATCAAAGCTATATGCTTTCCAACTTTGGGCTGACAGAAGCACCTGAGGTCGGCAAGGTGGTCGGCCCCATCAAGATGGACGAGAGTAAATATTTCATCATTAAAACGCTGGAGAAAACCGTTCCGACCGAGGAAGAAGTGAAGGAAAAGGCAGAAACCGGCTATAAGGATAAGATTCAGACGGAATATGCCGAAGCGCGCATCGATGAAATGGTGAAGGCGCAGAAGGTGGAAAAGGTTAAGAGTGTCTGGGATACTCTGGAAAAATTCCACTGAAAATCATAAAAAACGAGAAAGGATGTCTTGCGAGAGCAGGGCATCTTTTTTTGTACAGAGGATGTAAAACTGTTGTCGAAAAAAGGAAACTATGCTATGCTGAAAACAGAGGATTATCGCTTGGCGGTTCAGTCACTCTCTGTAAAGGGGGTGATGCTATGGGCGTTACATATTCTGATTTGGTTCAGATTGGTATACTTATCGTAGCACTTATCTCCCTGTATCAAAACAGGGGATAAATAAAAAACGACCGCCTAACTTGGGGAAGTTAGACGGTTTCACCATTAAACCGGACTGACCGCTACACCAAAAGCGATAATCCTTTAATTGACTGCCTAACAGAAGTTAGACGGTCTAAACCAAATCTTTCGGACTGACCGCCCTTCCAAAAGCGGTAATCCTTTCTTACTGTCATCATAGCACAGAGAAATAAAAAATGCAATCAAATCTGTATTTTTTTGCATAGCAGTGAGGATATGGCAGGAGAAAGCTGTATTATAGTTGAAAAAAGGGCATTTCTAAGGTATGATGAACAAAAGAGATATTTTGTTTTTTGGGTGAAGGAGGAAAATGAGAGATGGAGTTGAAAAGAGTATGGGCGATGTATTTCAGCCCGACAGGCGGAACGGAAAAGGCAGTCAGAACAACGGCGCAGGTTGTAGCCGAGAAATTGAACTTGCCCTTGGAAATTTATGATTTTACCCTGCCGCAGGGCAGAGAAAAGGATGCGGTTTTCGGCGAAGGGGATTTAGTTGTCTGCGGCACACCTGTCATTGCGGGGCGTGTGCCAAATGTATTGCTTCCCTATCTGACGGAGAAGGTAAAGGGCAACGGTGCGTATGCGGTGCCCGTGGTTTCCTTCGGCAACCGCAATTATGATGATGCGCTGATTGAGCTGAGAAATATTTTGGAGCAGGATGGCTTTCGGACGGTTGCAGGCGGTGCTTTTGTGAGCGAGCATTCCTTTTCCAAAACCCTTGCGGCAGGCAGACCCGATGCAAAGGATTTGGCAAGCATGCAGGAATTTGGCGCAAAAATCGCGGAAAAGCTGACAAGCGGCTGGGAATATACGGCTCCTGCGTATGTGAAGGGGTGCGACCCCATTCGTCCCTATTTCAAGCCGCAGGACAGACATGGCGCGCATATCGATATTCGCAAGGTAAAGCCGAAGGTAAGTGATGCCTGCGTTGGCTGCGGGCATTGTGCGGAGGTTTGCCCCATGGGTTCCATCAGCAGAGAAAATATCAGAGAATATATCGGCATCTGCATCAAATGCTGTGCCTGCGTGAAGAAATGTCCCGTGGGGGCAAGATATTTTGATGATCCCGGCTATATCTACCATAAGGAAGAGCTGGAGGAACTTTATGAAAGACGTGCAGAGCCGGAATGGTTTATTTAAGTCAAAATCAGGATTTTGACTTGGGAGGACAGAGTCTGCTTTTTAAAAAGGCAGGCTCTTTTTTTATTGCCCTAATGGTTTTCTAATCCTTCTTTCACATGGCTTTAACAAAAGGCTAAGTACCCCCTAATTTCTATCCCGTATACTAAAACACGAATGAGAGAGAGGTGCATTTTTATGGAAGAAAAATGGAGAAAGGAATTGAAGTATACCGTAACAGAGGGCGAGAGCATCGTAACCGCAAGAAGGCTGTCCTCCTTTATGCAGAGGGATAAAAATCTAAAGGGCGGCAGGGAATATCTGATTCGCTCGCTTTATTTTGATAATCTGTATGAAAAGGTGCTGAAGGAAAAGCTTTCGGGGACGGCTGTCCGTGATAAATTTCGGATTCGTTATTATGATTTTGATACAGCGTTTATCCGTTTGGAGAAGAAAAGCAAACGCTATGCCGTTGGGCATAAATACCAATGCCGCTTAACGGCGGAGGAGGTGCAGAAAATCATTGACGGCAACACCGCATGGATGGAGGAGGACGAACGCCCTCTGGTGCGTGAACTGTTTCTGAAAATGAAGCTGGAGCTATTCCGCCCGTCGGTGATTGTGGATTATTGCCGAGAGCCGTTTACCTACGCGCCCGGCAATGTGCGCATTACCTTCGACAGGGATATCTGCTCCTGCAAGGATGTGAAGGCGTTTTTCCGCAAGGATGCCCCGACGGTTCCGATTCTTTCGGACGGCAGGTGCATCATGGAAGTGAAATATGATGATTTTCTGCCGGATGTGGTGAGCAGAACCATTCTGACAACGAAAAACAGAGAGCAGGCGTTTTCCAAATTTGCCGCCTGCAGCTTAAACGGATAATAAGAAAGGATGAGAATTTCAATGACATTTAATGACGTTTTTAAGAGCAGCTTTCTGGATAGCTTCAGTAGCTTTTCCCTTCTGGATACGGCGCTTTGCCTTGGGGCAGCGTTCGTAATCGGGCTGTTTATCTTCTATGTATATCAGAAAACCTACAGCGGTGTGCTGTATAGCCGCAGCTTTAATGTTTCCCTTGTGGCGATTCTGATGGTAACCACACTGGTCATCTGTGGTGTCACAAGCAATGTGGTATTGTCTCTGGGTATGGTTGGCGCGCTGTCTATCGTGCGTTTCCGTACTGCGGTGAAAGATCCGATGGATTTGGTGTTCCTTTTCTGGGCAATCGCGGAGGGTATTCTCTGCGGCGCAAGCCTGCTGCCTCTGGCACTGCTGGGCTGTCCCATTCTGGGCATCTTCCTGCTTGTTTTTGCAAATCATCAGCAGAAGGATAACCCTTATCTGATTATCGTGCGCCTGATGGATGGGGAACTGGAACAGAAGATAGAAGGCTATATCAGGAGCGAGGTGAAGAAAATGCAGCTGAAATCCAAAACCGTTACCGGCGAGGCAGGCACAGAAGTGATTTATGAAATCCGCCCCAAGGATAACGACAGTGCATTTGTCAATAGAATCAGCGGCATGCAGGGCGTAGAATCCGCAGTCATGGTAAGCTATGACGGGAATTATGCGGCATAATGGAAGGAGGAACTCCTTTGCATGTATTAAAAAAATATAAAGCAGTTCTGCTTTCGGGGCTGCTGGTGGTTGTGTTCTGTGTGGCGGCGTATTGCGCCGTCGGCAGGGCAGATTCGGCGGACAGCCAATATACCTACGCGGAGCATATCTTTCAGGATGATACGGTAAATGAAATCAACATTGAAATTGACGAGGCGGACTGGCAGGATATGCTGGAAAACCCGTTGGAGGAGGAATACCATAAAGCGAATATTACGATTAACGGCGAAACGGTCGGAAATGTGGCAATCCGCACGAAGGGCAACAACAGCCTGACCTCCGTGGCAAGCTCTGATTCCGACCGCTACAGCTTTAAAATAGATTTTGATTATTATGACGATAACAGCAATTATTACGGCTTGAAAAAGCTTTGTCTGAATAACAACTATTCCGACAACAGCAGCATGCGCGAATATATTTCCTATAAAATCATGGGCGAGCTTGGATTGGATGTCCCCCAATGCGGCTACAGCAACATTACCGTCAACGGTGAGGAATGGGGGCTGTATCTGGCAGTGGAGGCAATAGATGAAACCTTCCTTGAGACCCATTTTGATGATGCAACGGGCGACCTTTATAAGCCCGAAGGACAGGATGGCACAGGTGCGGATCTGGTTTATGACGGGGATGATATTTCCTCCTACACAGGACTGAACCTGAAAACAAACGAGGATACCTCTGACGGCAAGGAAATCATCGCTTTGATGAAGGCGCTTGAGGATGGCGAGAATCTGGAGGATTTGCTGGATGTGGAATCGGCGCTGAAATATATTGCGGCGAATGTGGCACTCGCGAACTTTGACAGCTACCTCGGCAATACCACGCATAACTATTATCTCTATGAGGAGGATGGCTATTTTACTGTTATCCCTTGGGATATGAACCTTGCCTTCGGCGGCTTTGGCGGCGGCGAGGTGGATATCTATGAGCCGACCAGCCAGAGCATGGGCGGTTT
>ENA-OPDH01002552-OPDH01002552.1-human-gut-metagenome-genome-assembly--contig:-NODE-2552-length-11720-cov-2.637891_pt1 | contig 11720 bp, 9 predicted proteins | sample MGYA00241260_ERZ501500 | MGnify/ENA primary metagenome ERZ501500 (study PRJEB25962, sample SAMEA2042519) | human gut metagenome | biome: human gut; feature: human-associated habitat; material: faeces...
TCATCATAATGATCTACCAGGAGTTCTAGTGCAAAATGTTCTAGGTCATCAAAATCATATACATTTTTTTCTTTTTTATATGCAAGATAAATCTCTTCAAAACGCTGCGCAAGCACAATATATTCTTCTAAAAGAGGATAAATACCTGCTGCCTCTCTTTGCAGTTCTTCTGCCGGAGCAGTAAATACTGTTTCTTTTTGCTTTTGCAGCAGTTCTTTTACCTCCTGGTGCCATTCTTTTACTATCTCATAATCTGCCCATTCCTTATCTTTCTTTGTCGCTCTTGGAAAGGCCGGTACAGACCCACGAGATAATACCATATAATAAGCATCATAACTTTCTGTCTGTGAAAGTGCCTCCACATACTCTGATACATCCTGTAAAAGAACACCGTATTTTTCTGGAACTTCTTCCCCTGCTATATTCTTTAACAGCTTTGACAGCGCTTCTTTTTCCTGCAAAAGTTCCTTTTTCGCTTTTAAGAAAATAAGCATTACTGCTGGGGAATTGTCCCACTCTTTTGCCTCTGCAAGCTGCAATGCTTCCTGCTTTGTCTTTTCAAACCAGAAAGAAGCATTGGGGAAACTGCGAGAGAAGCGATATAAGTCTCCTACCAGTTCTTCTAAAACCTTATCACTTTTTCCTGGTGCATACGACTCTGCAAACTTCACAAAACTTTCCCTTCCAGAAGCATATGCCTCCTCTAACAATTGTTCTATTGCCTGCTGGCGGAGTAAGAACAACTCTCCTTCCTCCCCTATTCGAAAGGAAGGGTCAATAGAAAGTTCATTATAATGTGTACGAATTAAATGATTACAAAAGCTGTGTACTGTTGAAATATCTGCCTGTCTTATCTTTCGAATCTGCTTCCTTAAATAGTGATTCTCCGGATCTTTTGCCAGACGTTCTTCTAAATCCAAACTAATACGCTCTTTCATTTCTGCTGCTGCAGCGTTCGTAAATGTCATAACAAGAAACCGATCGGCCTCTACAGGATTTTTCTCATCCATAATAAGTTCCGCCATACGGCTTACAAGAACTCTTGTCTTACCCGCACCAGCTCCAGCAGATACCATGATATTTTTATCCCTTAAAAATATGGCCTGTTCCTGCTCTTTTGTGTAATTCATCTATTCTCCCTCCTCTCTGATTTTTTCTAAGACTTCCTCCACAGACATTCCCTGGAAACTCTGGTACTCATAACCTGGCAGCTTCGGATCAAATCCACAGACATCTGCGAAAGGACAGTAATCACAGGCTGTTCCTTTTTTATTTCTGTACGGTCTTGGATGAATCTCTCCTTTATAAATTCTCTCGCCTAATTCTGCCGCCTTTTTCCGGGCATAAGCTCCCATATAATGAAAGTCCTGCGTACTCATCACTGGAGAATTTTTATATGGTTCTCCAGACTTTTTCAGACGAATCGGCATAGATACAAAACCATCACTGCCCTCTTCTAACTTACTCAGTATATCCGCATCACAATTTGCCATTCCAGACAGTCGAAAATTTTTAAGAAGTTCGCTTTCTTCTGCATAATCTGCCTTTATAATTGGGTCTTGTAACTGATAATAGAAGATTCCGGCAGGAACAACAGGTTTATTATCGGGATTTTGTTCATTTTCTTTATAAATTTCTTCCGCTGCATTCATGTAAATGACAAGCTGCATCTCCAGTCCATAATAAAAGTCTTCCAATTCAAACTTTTTCATTCCAGACTTGTAGTCGATGACTTTCATAAGAATCTCATCATCATCCTCGCAGGTATCTACCCTGTCAATCACACCCTGCAAAAACATCTTTCTTCCATCTTCGAGCGGGACTTCCGCCTCTTTTAACTTTTTGTTTTTTCCAAAACTAAGCTCAAATCTATCTGGTTCGAACTGGCTGTTTTTCAAATGGACGCGCAGAACCTGAATTGTCCTTTTCATAATTCTCTCTACTGTTTTTATTTTGTACTGATTTCGAGAAGAACTCTGGAACACATCACTCAGATTCTCATCCATCGCTGTATGCAGCGCTTCTGAAATATATTGTTCCTGCACTTCATCCGGGATATTCTTCCAGCTATATTCCGACTCTTTTACCTTTCTGGAAAAACACTCTAATGCCTTATGAAAAAGATTACCAAGATCTATAGGACGAATCTTATATTCTTCTCTTTCTCTTAGTTCCAGACCATAAATACAAAAATATTGATATGGACAGGCTGCAAATCGCTCTAACCTTGTTACACTTCCTGAAAGTTCCTTTCCGTAAAGCTGCTCCAGCAATTCTTCTGAAAGTTCTGGTTCCTGATATGCATTTTCAATCCAATGTCCATATTTTTCCAGTTCTTTCCTTCCCTCACTCTGCTCTAACCAGTACTTTGCCAGCATAACAAAAGCCCTGTTCTTCCGTACTTTCTCGGGTTCTGTTTTTGCCTGAAGAAAACTTTCTATCAGAAATTCCCGACTGTCCTCCAGATTAAAGTAATATCTTCGCTCCTCTTCTGGATACTGTTTTCTCTTCAACTTTGGGAAAAGCTGGCTTATATTTTTCTGAAGAAGTGAAGGCCGCAATGCCGAACCGTCACTATCTGTCACAGAATAAGAAAAATATAATTCATCTGTTGGTTTGGCAAATGCCATGTACATATAAAATTCATCTTCCATCGACTGTTCTAGCAGGCTCTGCGATAAAGAAATACCACAATTTTTTAAAACTTCTTTTTCCTCATCACTGAGAAGTCCTCTGTCCTCTATATTCGGCGGTATCCTCCCATCGTTCATTCCTGTGATAAACAGCACCTTTACTTCATGCAGACGGGTACGCTTTAAATCACCTAGAACCACCTGATCCATTGTCAGTGGAACAACACCAAGGCCCAGCGCATCAAGACCCGCATCCACAATTTCTGCAAGTTCCTTTACCGCCATCTTTTCCTCACCGAAAATCATTACAATTTTATCCATGAGCGACAGTAAGAGGTCATATAACTGCCTATACTCAGCAGCTTTTACAAAGTCACTGTTTTCCTCCGCTTTTTGCGCCTGATTTTTGAGCTTCTCCTCAAAAGAAAGCTTTACCATCGTATGATACAATACTTCTATTTTGTCTCTTACACTAGCCTCTTTATCCCGCATGACTGAACAGAAGTTTTCCGTTTCTTCCATGAATTTCTCCTGTAAAAGAAGAAGTGCTTTTATCGCTGCCTCGTCTTTATTCTTGAGTCTCCTGTAAAATGGCTTCTTCCACATGGAATATCCCCTAACACCTGCATACAACACATAATTTTCCAGATAATCAGCATCTTCATCTATAAGATTAGACATTCCAGACTTCAGATAACGGAACACACTCTCATAAGAATATTCCATCTGTGCAAGATGAAAGAGGGAGCGAACTGCCTCAACTCCTGAATGATAGGAGACTTTCTTTTTCGTATCCTCGAATACCGGAATATTTAAAATAGCTGCCTTTCGTTTAAATGCAGAGGCATAATCGGCCACATCTCCTGAAAGCACTGCAAAATCGCGATAGCGGTAACCTTTTTGTCTTACAAGCTGCTCTATTTTGTGCATAACATAGTCTGCCTCTCCATCTGGATTATGGCACACTGTCATATGGATTCGTTCTATCTTCTTTGAATAAATCTTCCGGCTATTTTGAAATAGATTTTTTTCTAAAAATGCAAGTTCCGGATTATTTATAAATCTTGGAGAAACTGGTGTGTCAAGCTTTACGACCTCTTCTACTTCCTGCATATTTTCCTGACAGAGCATTAGCAGCGCATCCCCTGTCTTCTTACTGGAAGTGAATAAATCCTCAGGCATTCCCCTTTGTCCGGGCACAAATTCTGGAATTGTTATTGTCACGTTAATCTGCCCCGCAACCTTTAATAATTCCTTTAAAAATGCCAGCTGAACCGGGGTAAATCCTGCAAATCCATCAAAATAAAATACTGCATTCGTAAGCATTGGAGCTTCTTTGGCAAATTCTCTGGCAACATCAAGTATCTGTTCTGTTACCATAAATCTTCCCTCTATCGCTTTATCAAAATGTTCATAAATTCTGCCAAGTTCCTTGCATTTGTTAGAAAGAGCTTTATTCTCTCCGAGTTTCTCAGAAACTTCCTCTACCTGCTCCCAGGTTACCCCATATCCGATAAACTCCATTAACATAGACTTTAACTCATCAATGAAGCCTGCCTTTTTCATACTTTTTTTAAAATAAAGAAAATTATTCTCACCTTCCGAAAGAATCTTTCGAAGCATCATGGATACTCCTAAATCTTCAAGGATTTCTCCCGGCTGATACCCACATTCGTCAAAAATACGATAGGCAAGCCGATGAAAACTCAGTACATCTATGTTAAAAAAGCCATGTCTTGGATGTTTCTTTACCATTTTTCTCTGCATCTCAAGACTGAACTGCTCTGGTACGATTACATAATATTTCTGCTGCGGATTTTCCATGGAAAGGCGGATTACTTCCTGCACCAGATATTCCGTTTTTCCCTGTCCGCTTCTTCCTGTAATTAATCTTAGTGCCATGAATCCTCCTATGCTCCCATTCTATAATTGCTATTCGTCTGCTTTGTCATTCCAGTGTGCAAGTTCTTCCCTTAATGTAGACAACAATTCACTTTCCGGCAGTTTGCGAACAACCTGTCCTTTCTTTATCAAAAGACCCTCACCTTTTCCTCCTGCGATCCCGATATCTGCCTCTTTGGCTTCTCCCGGTCCATTTACCACACAGCCCATTACGGCAACCTTGATATCTAAATCATCAAATTCTGTAACCATTTTTTCTACTTCATTAGCAAGACCGATCAAATCAATATTAGTTCTTCCACAGGTAGGACAGGATACGACTTCTATTCCACCCTTACGAAGTCCTAACGTCTTTAAAATCTGCTTTGCAGAAGCAATCTCATTCACAGGATTTCCTGTAAGAGAAACGCGGATTGTATCACCAATTCCCTGATTTAAAATAATACCAAGACCAATTGCAGATTTGATATTTCCACGGAATAATGTACCTGCTTCGGTAATTCCTACATGAAGCGGATACGGACATTTCGGTGCTAATAATTCATGGGCCTTTGCACACATTAAAACATCAGAGGACTTAATGCTGACAACGAGATTATCATATCCCATGTCTTCTATCATTTTTACTTTATCCAATGCACTCTCCACTAATCCTTCTGCGGTTACTTTTCCATACTTTTCTACAATATTTTTTTCTAAAGAACCGCTATTTACTCCGACACGGATAGGTATATTATATTCCTTTGCCTTATCAACTACCGCTTTTACTCTTTCTGCCGAACCAATATTACCCGGATTAATTCTTATCTTATCTGCTCCATTCTCAATGGCAGCAATCGCCATACGATAATCAAAATGTATATCTGCCACGATTGGGATGTGAATCCGCTTTTTAATCTCGCCAAGTGCCTTCGCCGCCTCTAAAGTAGGTACTGTAGAACGGATAATATCGCAACCTGCCGCTTCTAACTCCAAAATCTGTGCCACTGTTGCTTCCACATCTTCTGTCTTTGTGTTTGTCATAGACTGAATTAAAATCGGATTGCCGCCTCCAATTACACGATTGCCAATTCTTACTTCCTTTGTATGTTCTCTGTACATTATATATACTCCTCTTCTTATTTCTCACTATTGCCAGAAAAGAGCCTGATGCATCTCTTCAAACTGTGAGAATTTTCTTTTAAATAAAAGTATGATTCTCTTTGTCAAAACATAGCTGCAACAGCCTCTTTTCCTCACTTATACTTTCTCTTTCCTGCGGAATAAACCAAATAAATCAGCCAGGATAGCGCAAGATAAGTTTATCTGTGTGTTTATTTACATCCTATAGCTATTCAAAGATATAAACATTTTTAAATAATTTTTAGTTTTACTTATATGAAAAAGATATTTTTAATATCATTTGCCATAACAATAACCATCAATGCCATCAAAAGGACAAGTCCTGCAAAATGAACCATTCCTTCTTTTTCCGGCGATACCTTTTTTCTGCGAATCATCTCAAGAATAATAAATACGAGACGTCCTCCATCTAATGCCGGAAGTGGCAAAAGATTCATAACTCCCAAGTTAGCACTCAGCATAATCGCGAAGTTAAGAAGGCTCAGCACAACAGTCTTAATACCATACACAATAGACTGCTCATATGTGTTTCCAATCATATTCACGATTCCAACTGGGCCGGAGAGATCATTCAGTTTAAATCGTCCTGTTATCAAATATTTAAGACTTAGGAACGTGGATTTAATCTGATACCTTACCTCTAAAATACTATATTTTAGCGTACCGATAATTCCTTCCTTTGTATCTTCCGTCATAGAAATACCAAAAGCATAGGTTCCAGCCTCTGTTTTCTTTCTTGTAACTGTAACAGTCTTTTGCTTTCCGTCCCTCTCATACGTCACCTCTACATCCGCTTTATCTTTGTGTAGATAATTAAAAAGAGAAATCTCCCGAAAATTATAAATTCGGGAACCGTCTAACTTTACAATACGGTCTCCTTCACGAAGTCCCGCCTCATACGCTCCACTATCTGCTGAAATTTCTCCAGCTACTGCCGGATCTGCCCCGCTAAACCCAATAACAAATAAGGCAAGCACAAATGCCAGAATAAAATTGAAAAATGGGCCTGCAAATATAACAGAAAAACGAGCCAGTGCAGACTGACTGCCAAATGCTCTCGGATCTTTACAGTCATCATCCTCTCCAAGCATTACACAACATCCTCCAAATGGCAGACACTTTATCGAATACTTCGTCTCTCCAATCTGCTTTCCAAAAATAGTCGGTCCAATTCCTATCGCAAATTCCTCAACACAAATACCATTTTTCTTTGCAAAAAGAAAATGTCCCAGTTCATGAAAAATAACAATAACACTAAATAAAACAATTGCAAGAATGATTTTCAGCATGAATTTTCCTTTCTTTTACTGAAGTATAGAATAAACCCACTGCTCTGTTGCAAGAATTTCTTCTAAATCAGGATGAGCAGATACTTTATGGGCATCCATACACTTTTCAATGGAACGGACAATGTCCGTATACTTTATCTCACCTTTTAAAAACTTTGCAACTGCCCTCTCATTTGCTGCATTAAAGACTGTCGGCATCGTTCCTCCGGTCTTTCCAGCTTCAATTGCAAGAGATAAGCCTCTAAATACTTTGTAATCTGGTTTTTCAAATGTAATCTGTGACAGCTTTGAAAAATCCAGTCTGTCTCCAGAAAGGCTCCTTCTTTCCGGATAAAATAACGCATACTCAATCGGCACCCGCATATCCGGTGTACCAAGCTGTGCGATAATCGCACCATCAACATACTGTACCATCGAATGAATAATGCTTTGTTTATGCAAGACAACATCTATTTGATCATACGGCAGATCAAAAAGATAATGCGCTTCAATTACTTCAAAGCCCTTATTGACCATAGTCGCACTATCTACTGTAATACGTTTTCCCATAGACCAGTTTGGATGATTCAGTGCATCCTCCAAAGTAACTGTTTCCAAAAACTCTGCACTTTTTCCACGGAAAGGCCCGCCAGATGCTGTAAGAAGAATCTTATCAAGTGCTGCCTTCGGCTCTCCCTGAAGGGACTGGAATATCGCAGAATGCTCACTGTCTACCGGAAGAATAGAAACGCCGTACTCTTTCGCCATCGGAATAATCAGATGACCGGCTGTTACAAGTGTCTCCTTATTAGCTAAAGCAATATCCTTGCCCTTTTTAATCGCTTCCATTGTCGGTAAGATTCCCATCATACCGACAACTGCAGTTACAACAACATCCGCGCTGTCTGCTCCTGCCACTTCAATAAGACCTTCCATACCACAGACAACTTCTACCTGTTCCCCTGCAAGTTCTTCTTTAAGTTCCTGTGCCTTTTTCTCATCAGAAAGGCTTACAAGCTTTGGATGAAACTCTTTAATCTGTTCTTTTAAACGCTCTTTATTACTTCCCGCAGCTAATGCTACTACCTGCAATTCATCAGAGTGTTCTCTGACAACATCTAATGTTTGCGTACCAATAGATCCTGTAGAACCTAATATTGCTATCTTTTTCATTTTAATCCCACCACCATTACTAACATATAATAAATAATCGGTGCCGTAAATATGATACTGTCAAAACGGTCAAGGATTCCTCCATGTCCTGGTATCAGATGACTGTAATCCTTAATATCATAATTTCTCTTTATCGCAGAAGCACCTAAATCTCCGATAATACTGATAAGACCTCCAACAGCACAAACTATACCAAATACAACAATTAGATTGTAATTAACTGAAAGGAACTGTTTCGCAAATAATCCATAAAGGCATCCTAACAATCCTGCCCCAATTACTCCTCCAATGGCTCCCTCAACTGTCTTCTTCGGACTTAATATCGGAGACATCTTATGTTTGCCAATTAATCGTCCCGTACAGTATGCTAATGTATCATTACCCCACGCACTCAAAAATACGAGAACAACCATATATGCTCCATCAGAAAGCATACGAATCCGATAAATACAAGAAAGCATCACTGTAACATAAAATAATGCAAAATAAGAGATTGCTATACTAGAAATCTCATACTTTGGAAAAGTAAAAACGTACACTGCAATAAGCAAAATCAATACTAATAATGCCAGTTGCATTACATACTGTTCCAATCCAAGAAGTAATAATAAATAATACAATACACTTCCCGTATATACAATGACTCCAAGTGCAGACTTCTCCATCTGAATTACTCTCAATAGCTCAAATACACCAATCAGGGAAATAGCTCCCACTACAAAGAATGTCAAAAATCCACCATAATACAGTGTAACAAAAGCAATAAGTACCAGAATAATTCCGCTAATTAATCTCTGCTTAAACATCGCTGTCCTCCCTATCAGACTCCACCAAAACGGCGGTCTCTAGTATTATAGTACTCCACTGCCCGTATTAATTCTTCTTTATCAAAATCTGGCCAAAGTACATCTGTAAAATAAAATTCTGCATAAGCAAGCTGCCAAAGCATCCAGTTAGAAAGTCTCTGTTCCCCACTGGTTCGAATCATCAAATCCGGATCTGGCAAATCCTTTGTATCAAGGTAAGAAGCAAATTTCTCCTCAGTGATCTCCTCCGGATCAAATGCTCCATCTTTACAATCCTGTGCCATATGACGCATCGCTCTTACCATCTCATCACGACTTCCGTAATTGAGCGCAATCGTAAAATTAAGACCTGTATTCGCTGCAGACACTTCCTCTAATTCATCAATCGCGGCTCTGATATCATCATCCAGACGGCTCTTTTCACCAATAACACGGACACGCATATTATTCTTAGCTGTTCTTTCGATACAATCTTTTAAATACTTTCTTAAAAGCTTCATTAACGCCTTTACTTCTTTTTCTGGACGTTTCCAGTTCTCTGTTGAAAATGCGTATACAGTAAGGTACTTAATTCCAATATCCCACGCATCTTCACAAATCTGTTCTACTGTCTTCGCTCCCTGTGAATGTCCATAATTTCTCGGCATAAAACGCTTCTTCGCCCAGCGTCCATTCCCATCTAAAATAATCGCCACATGTTCAGGGATTGTAAGCAGCTTTCCATGTAATTCCTTTTCCACTTATCTGTAATCCTCCAAATATTTTTATGTACTCGCAGATTCTCTCCATTCTTAATTTTGTAAAAAGATTTTTATCAGCTGCGTTCAAATTCTAGAGCGTGTTTGAAAAATGCTTTCTGCAAGATGTGTGTTACAATTTGCGGGAGATTTTGCCTGAATGAGGGCGGCGTAGTGGGCTACATCAACTGAATGAAGGCAAAATATACCGCAAATTGGGCGTGCAGATTTCTGGAATGATTTTTCAAACACGTTCTAAAACATAACGGATAAAAAACCGTCCACAAAAGCAAATGCAAAAGGAATCTTATAAGTACATTTTCTACATAAGAAAAACCAGACAGCCAGTCACGCCGGCTGCCTGGTTGCTTTCCATGATATTATACTGTAAGAATCTCTTTAGATTTCTTATCAATCATTCCATCGATAGTCTTAATATATTTATCTGTAGCTTTCTGTACTTTATCCTGCTGATCCTTTAATTCATCCTCTGTAATCTCGCTATTCTTATTCGCTTTCTTCAGGGAATCGTTCGCATCTCTTCTGATGTTACGGATAGCAACCTTCGCTGCCTCTCCTTTCTTCTTAACATCTTTCACGAGTTCCTTTCTGCGTTCCTCTGTCAGCTCAGGGAATACAAGACGGATAACCTTACCATCATTAGTAGGATTAATTCCGATATCGGACTGCATAATTTCTTTCTCAATTGCCTTTAAAAGGGATGTCTCCCAAGGCTGAATTGTGATAATTCTTGGTTCTGGAACAGAAATATTACCAACCTGCTGTAATGGAGTAGGTGTTCCATAATAATCTACCTTAATCTTATCTAATACATGTGGGTTTGCTCTTCCCGCACGAATAGAATTGTACTCTCTCTCAAGACTCTCAATAGACTTCTGCATCTTGTCTTCAAACTTCTTTATCATAATATATGTCCTCCTGCATTATATTCATGCTCTGTAACTGTGTGATACTAATTTACAATAACCCTACTTAATTGTCAAGCTTTTTCCAATATCTGTATGAATTATTTGCAAAATAAATTTCTGGCTTCTTATACGGTAACGTAAGTTCCGTTAAAGTTGCCGCTCATCGTGTTTACAATACTATTCTCTTCTTCTAAACCAAAGATTACTAATGGCATCTTATTCTCAAGACACATAATTGTTGCAGTAAGATCAATAACACCTAACTTCTTGGAAAGAACTTCATCAAGAGAAATCTCATCATACTTTACTGCATCTGGATTAACCTTAGGATCACTGTCATAAACACCATCAATTGCCTTTGCTAAAAGAATGGCATCTGCCTCGATTTCAATCGCACGAAGAGCTGTTGCTGTATCTGTAGAGAAATATGGATGTCCTGTTCCTCCTGCAAAGAAAGTCACAACACCTTCTTCAAGATTCTTTACTGCATCATCTTTAGAGAAAAGCTCTGTAAATGCACCACAAGTAAATGGTGTATATATCTTTGTTTTCATTCCAACATGGCGGAACATATCAGAAACGTAGATACAGTTCATTACAGTTGCAAGCATACCAATCTGGTCAGCCTTCGTTCTTTCCATATTCTCGCTGGTTCTTCCTCTCCAGAAGTTACCACCGCCGATAACGATCGCAACCTGCATTCCATCATCAACAATCTTCTTTACCTGCTCTGCTACCTTTAATACAGTTGCTTCATCAAATCCTGTCTTTTTTTCTCCTGCTAATGCTTCTCCGCTTAACTTTAATAAAACACGGTTTAAACTTTTTAAATCTTTCATGTAAACCTCCAAATGTTTTTATCCCATGATAATCTTTCGGGTGCGAAAATCATAGCGAATTTCGGTCTTCTTAAACTTCTCATCTACATCAATAAATTTAAGCATAGTATCATCGTGTGCTAATACTGGATAATTCATCCCGGACAACACCGAAAAAAAGACATCTATAATCATATATCCATTTTTCCTCGAAACATTCGACAATAATACCTTCATTCTTCACACCCCTGATTCTCTGTCCTTCTGCAAGAAGGCAAAGTAATACTTAATATCATTATAGCTGATTTTATCTCTAATGTAAAGAAGTTCTG
>ENA-OPDH01002557-OPDH01002557.1-human-gut-metagenome-genome-assembly--contig:-NODE-2557-length-11681-cov-5.337175_pt1 | contig 11681 bp, 8 predicted proteins | sample MGYA00241260_ERZ501500 | MGnify/ENA primary metagenome ERZ501500 (study PRJEB25962, sample SAMEA2042519) | human gut metagenome | biome: human gut; feature: human-associated habitat; material: faeces...
GTGTGCTCCAGCGTGGCAATCTGCGCGAAAATGTCGGGCAGGACGGCGGGCACTTCGAGGGGAGTGCCGTTTCCATCCGTGACGGCGACGGAAACGAGGCGGTTGAGGACTTTGTTCTGCGCACGGTCGATGTAGGCGTCAAAGCATTCGCTGGGGACGTAGTAGACGGTGGCTTCGTCAGCGGTGAAAGGGTCGCAGGAATGGATGCGGCGTTTGCTGGCGAGCAGGTAGTTCACGGGTTCTTCGACGTCGGATGAATCATAATGGCGGGGCGTCTGCACCTGTACCTGCACGAGGGCTTCCGAAAGGTCGAAGTCGTCTTCGTGGAAGGAAAGAAGGTCGCTAACGGCTACAAAAATCAGCCCAAGAAAGAGCAGAAGGATAAGGAAAATAGAAATTCGGTGAGGATTGGACATATACACCTCCGATGAAACAGATTGGCGATATGCTCTATGATAGCATAGATGCTGGGAAAATGCAAATAAACCGAGGTCACTGCCGCCCAAACCGACAGTGACCTCATTTTTATCTACCCTTACTTCTTAAAATTCTCCCACCGCTCACGGAAATAGTGCGCTGCCATCTTCGGCTTGCGGTCGCGGGTGAAAAGCCCCTTGCGGTTGCCGCCAGCGCGCATCGGGCCTTGCTGCGTGCCGAAATCCGCGAAGTTCCACGGCGTTTCGCCGACGACGAAGGGACGCTCGTCCAGGCAGGCGTTGATGGTCTTGTAGTAATCCACCTGGAATTCCTCGGTGAACATCTCCGTGCCGTGCATCCCCGCGATGGTGTCCGCGCCGTACTCCGAGAGGATGGTGGGCTTGTTGACCGTTGCCCAGTAATTCATCTCCATGCGCATGGCGAAAGCAGCGGCTTCCAAATCGCCGGAAAGGTTGTACCAGCCGTAATAGCGGTTGATGCACACAACATCCATCGACGGAATGGTGATGTCGCGCGTGTAGTCGTTCTGGCAGCCGACGAGCGTCACCGGGCGGTTCTGCGGGTCAAGCTGATGCGCCAAGAGGTACAGCGGATGCCAATAGTCGTAGGCGGACTGCGGATGCGCATCCGTGTTCGGCTCGTTGCCCAAGCTCCACAGGACGATGCAGGGGTGATTCTTGTCGCGGGCAATCATGTCCGTCAGCACCTGCGCGTGATAATCGGCGGGCGCCCAGCGATAAGGGTCTTTGCCTCCTTCGCCGATGCCGACGGCGGGCGTTTCGGCAATCACGACGATGCCCTCGCGGTCGCACAGGGACAGCATTTCCTCCGAATAGGGATAATGGCTGGTGCGGAAGGCGTTTGCGTGCAGCCAGTGGAAGAGGTTGATGTCCGTCACGTTCAGGCACTGGTCAAGCCCGCGCCCGTGGAAGAAGGAATCCTCGTGCTTGCAGGGCCCGTGGAAGTGGAAGGGCTTGCCGTTGATGAGGAAACGGCAGCCGTCTACCTTGATTTCGCGGATGCCGAACGGCTGGCTGTACTCATCCTGACCGAAGCGGACACGCGCGGTGTAGAGGTACGGCACGCCGGGAGCGGGTTCCCAGAGATGCGGATTTGCCACATGCACTTCGCCGGACGCACCCGTGCCGCTGGCGACGACCTGCCCATCTGCATCCAGCACATCCAACGTCACGTCACCCTCGCCGTGGGTCGCAACGGTGTAGCGCACTGTGCCATCCATCGACGGAATAAGCGTCACATCGGCAATATAATCCGCCGGGGTGGTGTACAGGCGGACGGGGCGGTTCAGCCCGGCATAGTTAAAGAAGTCGAAATTCGGCAGGTTGATGCCCTGCGCATGCTGGTGCTGTTTGCCCGCCTCGACGGAGGGGATGCCGGGGTTATCCGAGCCGAAGAACGCCGTGCCGCCCTCGTTGCCGACAGGGAGGGTGTGATGGCTGATGGTGTTGTCCACCTCGACTTCCAGCAGGGCAGTTTGACCGGGGTAGAGAAGATTAGTCACGTCCGCCTCGAAGGGCAGGAAACCGCCGCGATGGGTGCAGAGCAGCTGACCGTCAAGGAAAACGCGAGCGTTATGGGTGACGGCGTCGAAGCGGAGCATCAGGCGCTGACCTTTGAGCAGAGATGGCACGGTGATGCTGCGGCGATACCACGCCAGACCGACATGACGGCGGAATTCGGGGTCAGCGGACTGGTCATTGTAGGACGCGGGGACAGCGATGGACTGCCACGGCGCGTCGGGCTTGAGACGGAAGTCCCATACGCCGGAGAAGTCAAGGACGGTGCGGGATGCGTTGGATTGCGGTGCGAGCATGGGGAAGCCTCCTTTTTTGCTTGGTATTATAGTGGAAGAAAAAATGCTGCTTGATTTTGATGGGACATGGGGAATCGCGCCTGCGGGCGCGACCAAAGGGCATGAAAACAAACGAAGTTTGCGATCGCCCTTTGGAAACCTTCGGCGCCGCCACTCTTTGAGTTTCGTGTTTCTTGGCTTGTGCCGAAAATATATACCGGAGCCTCCAATCCGAACCGTAGGTTCGTGGGCTAAACACGCGGACACCAACTGAATCGCGCGGAAGGGTCAAGGGAGGAACTCCCTTGTGGGGTCAAGGGGCAGCGCCCCTTGGGTCTTCTTTACCGGAACCTTTCCCTCCCCAGCATTGCGCCGCAGCTTTCGCGGACGATGAGGGAACATTCCAGCTTGTGGCTGATGGGGGTCGTGTCGCCGCCGTTCAGGGCGTTGATGAGTTCCTCCATCGCGAAACTGCCGCGCTCGGTGGCGCGCAAATCCACCGTTGTCAGCGGCGGATCGAGGTACTGCGTGAAGAAGAGGTTGTCGCAGCCAGTCAGAGCAATGTCCTGCGGGACGCGGAAGCCGCTCTTTTTCAGATGGCTGAGGACACCCAAGGCACAGACGTCGTTGATAGCGACGATGGCGGTCGGCAGGGGCTTATCCGCCAGCTGCGCCAGCATCCGCGCAGCACCGACTTCGCCGGACTGCGTGGTGAAGCCAGTGGGGAAAACATACTGCTCCTCCGGCGGCACGCCAAGGCGTGTCATTTCCTGACGATACATCGTGATGCGTGCATCGGAAAAGCGAGTGTTCAGACGACCGCCGATGAACGCAATCCGCCGATGCCCCAGATTCGTCAGGTGTGTCATCACTTTCCGGACGCCCTCGAAGGAATCCGACGCGATGTTGATGGAGGACATGCCCTCGATTAGCGGCCCGATCGTCACAACGGGCATTGCGTGGTGCAGCCGTTTCAAGTTGTCCAGAATCACCTCCGCCGGGCCGTCTTCCACCAGACCGCCCGTCAGCGCGACACCGTCCGGACGATGCTCCAATAAGCGGCGAATCATCTGGTCGTTCGTGATGGTTCCCGGCGTGTGGCAGAAAACCTCCAGCGCGTAGCCGTGGCGGGTGGCTTCGAGTTCCGCGCCGCGCATCAGCATCGAGCAGTACGGGTTGTCGAAATCGCCGATGACCAGTGCGAGCGTGCCGGTGCGCTTCTCCTGCGCCTGCGGGTGTGAATGCGCGGTGGAGGGCTGATAATGCAGCGCTTCTATTGCTTCCTGCACCTTCTGGCGCGACTTGGCGGAGATGCTGCCGCCGGACATAGCGCGCGAGACAGTGGCAATGGAGACACCCGCGCGCTCCGCCACGTCGTAAATCGTAACTCTACCGTTTTCCATTGGGAAAACCTCCCTCCTGTCCTGCTGACAGGGAAATGCTGTAACCTTGCCATCATGGGCAGAAACCTTTCCTGTTCCGACATCATTATAACACAAAGAGTGAAAGAAAACAAGTCGCTTACAGAAAACAAGTGAAAATATTTTTCAGAAATCATGATGTAAATGGAAAGAAAACAGCCTTTTCAAACATTTTTTCAAAAACCCCTTGACAAGTACGTTTCTGAAATGTATAATAAGGTCACAAAGAAACGTCAAAGGTACAAACTGCCGAGACGATAAATTGTAAGCAGAATTGTAAGCGAAAACGACGTTCTTTCAAAACCGGATCGGACGGGAATGAGCCCGTTCAGATAGAGATTCAAGAGGAGGAACCAAGGCATGAAAAAGTTGTTCTCTCTGGTACTGGCGGTCGCAATGGTGCTGAGCATGGCGTGCTTCGCATCGGCGGAAGAAAATACGACGCTGACCATCGTCGCGTGGGACGTTGGCACGACGCCGTACTATCAGGCGCAGAAGGAAGCCTTTGAAGCAACCCACCCTGGTGTGACCATCGAATACGTTGACGTGGCGTCTCAGGACTGGGACACCAAGGCTGGCACGATGCTTTCCGGCGGCGACACCAGCGACCTGTTCATGGTCAAGCAGAACATCAACATCATGAACTGGGCGCAGCAGGGCTTCGCGGAGCCGCTGACTGACTACATTGCCAAGGACAACTACGATCTGTCCGGCTTCGTGGGCATGGAACCCAACTACGCGCTGGACGGCACGCAGTACGCGCTGCCTTTCCGCTCTGACTTCTGGGTGCTGTTCTACAACAAGACCCTGTTTGACGCGGCGGGCGTGGCTTACCCCACCAACGACATGACGTGGGAGGAATACGCGGCGCTGGCGAAGGAAATGACCGGCAAGGGCAACTGCAAGTACGGCTGCCACTACCACACCTGGCTGTCCGCCATCGTCAACTTCGCGGTGGACGACGGCAAGTTCACGCTGCTGGGCGGCAAGTATGACGAAATGAAGTACTTCTACGACCTCGCGCTGTCCCTGGAAGACGCGGATGCCTGCCGCAAGTACACCGAGCTGACCGCGGCTGGCCTGCACTACTCCGGCGCGTTCCAGACCGGCGACACTGCCATGATGCCCATGGGCTACTGGTACGTCGCGACCCTCATCAACAACATCAAGAATGGTCTGTGCGACTTTGAATGGGGCATCACCGCGCTGCCGCACAAGGAAGATGTGCAGGCGGGTTCCTCCTTCGGCAACCTGACCGGTATCATGATCAACAAGAAGTCCGAACACAAGGATCTGGCTTGGGAATACGTCTCTTGGCTGTGCGGCCCGGAAGGCGCGAAGGTCACCGCTGGCTGCGGCAACCGTCCGGCATGGGTCTCTGAGGAAGTTGCGGAAGTGCTGGCGTCTGTGGACGGCTTCCCGAAGGATGAGAACTCCAAGGCTGCGCTGCTGCCCAGCATGGTTTCCATCGAAATCGGCGTGAGCGACAAGCTGGCGGAAATCCAGACCATCCTGAACGAAGAACACACCATGATTATGACGCGCGAAATCTCCGTCGATGAAGGCATCGAGGAAATGAACGAGCGCGTGGCGGAACTGTACGAGTAATCGGCATCCGCAAGCAAATCAATCATCCATAAGCCAGTGGGCGGGGAGGGCGACCAAAACTCGCTCTTCCCGCCTATTGTCGATTTTTCGGAAAATCAGGCTGAAAGGGGAGTCCAACTATGGCGGAGGTTGCTGCCAAGCAGCGCAAACACAAGATGAGTAGGCTGGAAAAGAAAAATACCCTCATTGCCTACTCGTTTCTCGCACCGAACTTTCTGGGGTTTGCTATCTTCACGCTCGTCCCGGTAGTTTGCGCAATCCTGCTGGCGTTCGTGGAGTGGAACGGCGGTGACATCAGCAATGCCCATTTTGTCGGACTGCAAAATTTCGCGGAAATTTTCAAGGCGGACAAAGTTGCCAGCAAGTGGGCAAACGGTGACTACCTGTACTTCTTCAACCGCGTTGACCTTGGCATTGCGCTGAAAAACACCGTGTTCTATGCGCTGATTAACGTGCCGCTGACGCTGGTGTGCGCCATTGCCTTGGCGCTGGCGCTGAACAAGGCAAAGGGCGCGGTCGCGTTCCGCACGATTTTCTTCTTCCCCTATGTTGCCTCCATGGTCGCTATCTGCGTCTGCTGGAACTTCATGCTGATGAAGGATGGCCCGGTCAATCAGATGATTATGGCGCTGGGCATCAACTTCAACAAATCGTGGACAGCGGACTCGACGATGGCGATGTGGGCGATTATCCTCGTCAGTGTGTGGCGCTCGATGGGCTACTACATGGTCATCTACCTCGCTGCGCTGCAAGGCGTTCCGCGCGAACTCTACGAAGCGGCGACGGTGGACGGCGCGAACAAGTGGCAGCAGTTCCGCAATGTGACCCTGCCGCAGATTAAGCCCACGACGTTCTTCTGCACCATCATGCTGGTCATTGGCAGCTTCAAGATTTACGACACGGTCGCCATCATGACCAATGGCGGCCCTGGACGCGCGACGAAGATGCTTGTCACCTACATCTACGACGTGGCGTTCAACAACATCAAGTACGGTCAGGCGAGCGCGATTGCCATGGTGCTGCTTGTCATCGTCCTGATTGTGACCATCATCCAGTTCGCAAACGAGAAGAAATTCGCCAACGACTAAGAAAGGAGGAAGAACACCATGAGTCAGACGGCTGTTGTTACCCATCAAAAGGCGATTCGCAAGGACAACCCGGTCATGAAGGTGATTGGGCGGGTGCTGCTGTATACGGTGCTGATTGCGATGGCACTGTTTACGCTGATTCCGTTTGTGTGGATGCTTTCCTCCTCCTTGAAGCTGGATCAGGAAGTGTTCCAGTACCCCATCCGCTGGATTCCGGAAACGTTCCATTGGGAAAACTACCGAGTTATCTGGGAACGCGTGTCGCTGCTGACGTACTTCAAGAACACAGCGATTATCGCGCTGGCAGTGACGTTCCTGCAAACGCTGACGTCCTCTTTCGCGGCGTATGCGTTTGCAAAGCTCCGTTTCAAGGGACGCGACCTGCTGTTCGTGGCGTATATCGCAACGATTGCTGTGCCGTGGCAGGCGTACATGCTGCCGCAGTTCATCATGATGCGCTCGATGGGGCTGTATGACACGCTGTTGGCGATGATTGTGCTGCAGGCGTTCAGTGCGTTCGGCGTGTTCCTGATGCGCCAGTTCTATCAGGGTATTCCGACGGAACTGTGCGAAGCGGCGCGCATTGACGGGCTGAGCGAATACGGCATCTGGGCGAAAATCATGCTGCCGCTGTCTACTGCTGCGATTGCAACGCTGGTGATTTTCACCTTCGTCGGCACTTGGAACGACTACATGGGCCCGATGATTTACCTGACCCGCGACGAAAACAAGACGATTCAGGCGCTTCATTCAGGAGTACACGAGCGACTACCACCTTATCATGGCGGCGTCTCTGGTGTCGCTGCTGCCGGTGTCGGTGGTGTTCCTCTGCTTGCAGAAATACTTCATTGAAGGCATTGCAACGAGCGGCCTGAAGGGGTAAAATAGGAAGGAAAACAAAAGGGCAGACGGGCGGAAATTCCCTGTCTGCCCTTTATCAAAAAGGATGGGAAAAAGAGTGGAAAAATACACGCAAGCCATGCGGCAGGCAGCCGACAAGTTCCGCTGGAGCGCAAAACTGGCGGCGGACGCGGGCATTATCCCGTATAAGAGCGAAAACGGTGCTTGGGTTACATCCCCCTACGACGGCAACAGCTGGTGGACAGGCGGCTTCTGGCCGGGGCTGATGTGGCAGCTGCACTGCGCGACGGGCGACGAGCAGTTCCAGACCGAAGCGCGGCGCGTGGAGAAGCTCCTTACGGATGAATTCCGCACGTTCCGCTGCCTGAATCACGACGTTGGCTTCATGTACCTGCTGTCCTGCGGCGCGGATGCAAAGCTGACCGGCGACGAACAGGCAAAAACCGACACGCTTCACGCAGCAAGCCTTCTTATGGGGCGCTTCAACCCGGCGGGGTTCATCCGCGCGTGGAATCACCCTGACCAGCGCGGGTTTGCCATCATCGACTGCATGATGAATCTTTCCCTGCTCTGGTGGGCAACCCGCGAGACGGGCGACCCACGATTCGCGAAAGTCGCGCAGATTCACGCGCAGACGACACTGCGGGAGTTCCTGCGCCCGGATGGATCGGTCAGCCACATTATCGAGTTCGACCCGGAGACGGGCAAGCGCGTCAAGGAATACGGCGGACAGGGATACTGCCTCGGTTCGCAGTGGAGCCGTGGGCAGGCGTGGGGGTTGTACGGCTTTACACTGGCGCATCTTAACGGCGGCAATACGGAATATCTGGACGCGGCGGAGAAAATCGCAGCGAACTTTATCCGGCACATCCGCCCGGATGGACTGACCGACTGTGATTTCTGTCAGCCGAAGGATGAGAAACGCATCGACAATATCGCGGGAGCGGTGGCGGCGTGCGGTCTGCTGGAACTGGCGAAAATCACGGGCAAGGCGGAGTACCATGCGGCGGCGGTTCGATTGGTGGATGGTCTGCTTGAGCACTGCGTCGACTGGACGCAGAACAGCTGCGGACTGTTGACAAAATGCACTGCGAGCTACCACGACGACGGCGCGGGGCGGCACACGAACATCACCTATGGCGACTACTTCCTTGTGGAGGCGCTGGCGAAGCTGACGGGCAGCGATCCAATGCTCTGGCGGTGAAAGGAATAGCATGATTACAATTCTGGTAAAAGCGGCAGACGGGACGATGATTGCCTCAGCACAGAGTGCAGATGATGCGCGCCTGTGCATCGACCGCGCCTATGAAGATGGCGACACGGTGGAAATCCTTGCGGACGAAAAGCATCTGTGCGTGCAAATGGACGTGACACTGCTGCCGGGCAAAGTGTATCTGCCGAATGGGCGCATGACGTGGCGGGTTCCGGCGGGGGAACATCGGCTGGCATATGCGCCCGGCGCGTTCGAGGCGAAACGACACGTCATTACGGCGTGTCCGATGACGACGGAGGAAATCAATGGGCGGCGCGATATTGCCTGCAATCCGGCAGATCTGCGCGGCGAAACGGACTTCTTCCCCCATATCACCGCGAATGTCGAAACGCGCAACGAGGCATGCTTCTGTGCGCGCAACGCCATCAACGGACTGCACTGCAACAATTATCACGGCGAGTGGCCGTTCGGCAGCTGGGGCATCGGCGCGCGGGAAGACGCGTGGTGCTGCATCGACTTCGGGCGCGAGGTGACGGTGGATGCAATGGCGCTCATCCTCCGTGCGGATTTCCCACATGATGCCTACTGGGTCAGCGGACACGTTGTGCTGTCCGACGGCGCGGAAGTCGCGTTCGACCTGCAAAAGACGGGCGAGCGGCAAATCATCCCACTGGGGAAACACACGGTGCGCTGGATGCGGCTGGAGCGGATGCAGAAAAGCGACGACCCGTCGGCGTTCCCCGCACTGACGGAGTGGGAAGTTTATGGATGCGACAAGGAAGGCGAATAAGATGGAAGCAAGAGCGTACTGGCTGCAAACAATGCTGAAAATCGCTGATCCGGTGCTGAAAAACTTGGCGGCGGGGACGCTGAAGCAGAACATGCCGATGGTGTTCCATCCCGACCGGGCGGAGTATATGCACCTCGAAGCGCTCGGACGGACGGTCTGCGGCATTGCGCCGTGGCTGGAACTGGATGGCCTGACGGGTGAAGAAGCGGAGATTCAGACGGAATACCGTGAGCTGACCCGCAAGGCAATTGCAAACGCGGTAAATCCGGAATCGCCGGACTTTATGAACTTCACCGAAGGGTATGGGCAGGCACTGGTGGACGCGGCGTTCCTGGCACACGGTATCGTTCGCGCCCCAAAGCAGCTGTTCCACGCACTGGATGAGCAGACGAAGCGGAATCTGGTGGGTGCCCTGCGTGCGACGCGGAAATTCACCCCGTTCGTGATGAACTGGCTCTTCTTCTCCGCGATGGTGGAGGCGGCGCTGCGCGTGATGGGCGAAAGCGACTACGACCTGACGCGCGTGGATTATGCTGTGAACATGTTTGAAAGCTGGTATCTGGGCGATGGCGTGTACGGCGACGGCCCGAAATTCCGCTGGGATTACTACAACAGCTTCGTCATTCAGCCGATGTACGTTGATGTACTGCGGACGTTCGCGGATGTCGGGCGCGGCTATGACGAGCTGCTGAAGCAGGTGGAACACCGCGCGGGACGGTATGCGGCGGAACTGGAGAAAAACATCAACGTCGACGGCAGTTACCCGGTCATCGGGCGGTCGATTACCTACCGCTTCGGCGCGTTCCAGCTGCTGTCACAGGCAGCACTGGAAGATTTTCTGCCGAATGAACTGCCGCCGGAGCAGGTTCGGACGGCGCTGACGGCGTGCATCCGCAAGGTAACGGAGCATCCGGCGATGTTCGACACGCAGGGGTGGCTTCAGCCGGGCGTGTATGGCTGTCAGCCGGACTTGGCGGAGGGGTACATCTGCGTCGGCAGTTTGTATCTATGCCTGACCGTGTTTCTGCCGCTGGGGCTTGCGCCGACGGCGGATTTCTGGTCGAAGCCGGAGATTCCGTGGACGGCGAAGCGGATTTGGAGCGGTGAAAACGTGATGCTTGATCACGCGGTGGATTGATGCGGACGTGCCGGGCGGGCGGGTGACTCCTGCCCGGCATGAGTTGAACGAATAAACCAAAAGGAAATCACCTGAAAGGTTCGCAGATTTCCGAACGATAAGCGCTGAAAATTGTGATTATCGTTCGGAAAATGAAAAAGAAACAAAAAAACCGCAAAAACCTTCAAAAAACCCCTTGACGGGCGGGCGAAAAAGGAGTATACTGACAAAGCTGGTTGCGCGAGCCGCCTCAAAGGCGCTTGGGAGACTGGTACGAACCTTGAAAACGATACAGAACAATAACAACGCAAACAAGACAGTAATTCCGAATGAGTGAAACTTGGTTGAGGAAACTCAATTGAGAGATAAAGGATTAAACGAAAGAGTTTGATCCTGGCTCAGGACGAACGCTGGCGGCGTGCCTAACACATGCAAGTCGAACGGAACTTCTTTAAAGGATTTCTTCGGAATGAATTTGATTAAGTTTAGTGGCGGACGGGTGAGTAACGCGTGAGTAACCTGCCTCTAAGAGGGGAATAACATTCTGAAAAGAATGCTAATACCGCATAATATATATTTATCGCATGGTAGATATATCAAAGATTTATCGCTTAGAGATGGACTCGCGTCCGATTAGTTAGTTGGTGAGGTAACGGCTCACCAAGACCGCGATCGGTAGCCGGACTGAGAGGTTGAACGGCCACATTGGGACTGAGACACGGCCCAGACTCCTACGGGAGGCAGCAGTGGGGGATATTGCGCAATGGGGGAAACCCTGACGCAGCAACGCCGCGTGAAGGATGAAGGTCTTCGGATTGTAAACTTCTTTTATTAAGGACGAAGAAAGTGACGGTACTTAATGAATAAGCTCCGGCTAACTACGTGCCAGCAGCCGCGGTAATACGTAGGGAGCAAGCGTTGTCCGGATTTACTGGGTGTAAAGGGTGCGTAGGCGGCTTTGCAAGTCAGATGTGAAATCTATGGGCTCAACCCATAGCCTGCATTTGAAACTGCAGAGCTTGAGTGAAGTAGAGGCAGGCGGAATTCCCCGTGTAGCGGTGAAATGCGTAGAGATGGGGAGGAACACCAGTGGCGAAGGCGGCCTGCTGGGCTTTAACTGACGCTGAGGCACGAAAGCGTGGGTAGCAAACAGGATTAGATACCCTGGTAGTCCACGCTGTAAACGATGATTACTAGGTGTGGGGGGTCTGACCCCTTCCGTGCCGGAGTTAACACAATAAGTAATCCACCTGGGGAGTACGGCCGCAAGGTTGAAACTCAAAGGAATTGACGGGGGCCCGCACAAGCAGTGGAGTATGTGGTTTAATTCGA
>ENA-OPDH01002559-OPDH01002559.1-human-gut-metagenome-genome-assembly--contig:-NODE-2559-length-11664-cov-2.697132_pt1 | contig 11664 bp, 9 predicted proteins | sample MGYA00241260_ERZ501500 | MGnify/ENA primary metagenome ERZ501500 (study PRJEB25962, sample SAMEA2042519) | human gut metagenome | biome: human gut; feature: human-associated habitat; material: faeces...
CGGAAATATATGTAATTACAATTGTGCACATTGTAAGTATGTACCCTTTCTGCGCTCATTTTGCAGGAAGGGTAAATTTTTTTGATGGAGATGATGTGCTTTGACGAAAAAGCAGCTTCTGTCCCGTTTGGGACAGATCATCCTTGTTCTGCTGGGTATCAGCTTTATTACTTTTGCTTTGGTAATGCTGGCTCCAGGTGACGTTGTTCGCCAGATGATTGCAGGTAACGAGGATATTATTGTTAGTCAGGCCGAAATTGATGCACTGCGTGCTGAACTAGGTCTGGACAAGCCCTTCTTCTTCCAATACCTTGACTGGTTAGGAAGAGCTTTACAGGGCAATCTTGGCTTCTCTTACATGGTTAAAAAGCCTGTAGTTGAAGCACTTATGGAGGGCCTTCCCGGTACTATCGTACTTTCCTTGGCTTCTCTGATTATGATGATGGTTGTGGCAATTCCTGCCGGCATCTACTCTGCCGTAAAGCGTGGCAGCATGGTTGACAATATCGTGCGTGGCTTCACTTTTATGGGCGTATCCATGCCCGGCTTCTGGGTAGGCTTGATGCTGCTGTGGTTTTTTGGTCTGAAGCTTGACCTGCTGCCCATCGTTGGTGGTGAGATTGGTATTGATACCTTGATTCTGCCGTCCCTGACACTGGCTATCGCTATGGCCTCCAAGTATACACGTCAGGTACGTACAGCAATTCTGGAGGAGCTGCATCAGGACTATGTTGTCGGTGCACGTGCCCGCGGTATGAGCGAAAGCCATATCCTCTGGAAAGAGGTTCTGCCGAATGCTATGCTGCCGCTGATTACTTTGCTTGGTTTGTCTTTAGGTAACCTTCTGGGTGGTGCTGCGGTTATCGAGATGGTTTTCCAATGGCCCGGTCTTGGCCGTATGGCGATTGAAGCTATCACCTACCGTGACTTCCAGCTTGTACAAGGTGTTGTTGTGTGGATTGCGTTGATGTATATGGTTATCAACCTCATTGTTGATATCTCTTACAATTATCTTGATCCGCGTCTGAGAAAGGTAAGGTAAGAGCAGATGGAAACAATTATCAATGGTTTTAAAACCAACCGTGCTTTTGCCGTAACCTCTGTTCTGGTGCTGTGTCTGTTGCTGATAGCAATCGCAGCTCCGGTAATTGCTCCCTATGACCCGACTCATGCTGCTATGAAAGATGCCTTTTTGGAACCCGGTGCACAACATCTTTTTGGTACAGATAAGTTAGGTCGTGACTGCTTCAGCCGTGTGCTGTACGGTGCACGAGCTTCTCTGACCGGCGTATTGGTTCTCGTAGCCAGCGTATTTGTTGTAGGTACTACGATGGGCGTTGTTTCCGGTTACTTCGGCGGTAAGGTTGATATGGTTATCATGCGTATCTCCGATATGATGATTTCCTTCCCCGGTATGATTCTGGCAATTGCAATCGCCGGTATTATGGGCGGCAGCCTGGTTAATGCAGTGTTTGCGCTGACGATTGTCAGCTGGACCAAATACGCGCGTTTATCCCGCAGTATGGTTTTAAAGGTAAAACGTCGTGACTTCGTAGAAGCAGCCATCGTTAATGGTGGTACTCCCGGCCATATCCTTTGGGTGCACATCCTGCCTAATATTCTGCCGATGATGGTTATTACCGCAGCAGCAGATATCGGTGCTCTGATGATGGAGCTTGCAGGTTTATCCTTCCTGGGCTTTGGCAGCCAGCCGCCTGCTCCTGAATGGGGCCTGATGCTGAACGAAGGCCGTCAGCAGCTGCAGACTGCACCCTGGCTGATGTTCTTCCCCGGTCTGGCAATTTTTGTTACCGTAGTAGTTTTCAACCTGTGGGGCGATAATCTGCGTGATGTGCTTGACCCGCGTGGTGATGTTGAAGATTAAGGCTTACTTGGTGAAGCTTTGATTTTCAGATATTTTTTACGTTTTTTGTTTAACTTGAGTATAAGAAATGGAGAGATGTACAATGAAAAAATCCTTAAAATTTACCGCAGCAGCGGCTATGATCGGCTTAATGGCATTTGCAGCAGCAGGCTGCGGCGGTGGCGATAAAAAAGCAGCTGTATCCAACGAAGTAGTAAAATTCGGTGTAACCAACTTTGCTGATAACCTGGATCCTGCAGATAACTTCTTCAGCTGGGTTGTAATGCGTTACGGCTTGGGCGAATGCCTGGTTAAATTCGACGAAAAAATGAATGCTGTACCGTGGCTGGCTGATAAATGGTCTATTTCCGACGATAAACTGACCTGGACCTTCCACATTAACGATAAGGTTTGCTTCTCCAATGGCGATAAGCTGACTGCTGAAATTGCAAAAGAGTCCATTGAAAGAACCTTTAAATTGAACACCCGTGCTCAGTCCATCTTCCAATATGCTGAAATCAAAGCTGATGGCCAAAACCTGATCATCAAAACCAAAAAACCTGTACCGACTCTGCCGGGCATGCTGGCTGACCCTCTGTTCATCATGATTGATACTAAAGTAACCAACCGTGATATCAAAAAAGAAGGTCCTATCTGCACCGGTCCTTATGCTGTAAAATCCTACAGCAAGGCTAAAGCAGTAATGGTTGCTAACGAAAAATACTGGAATGGCAAGGTTCCGTTCAAAAATGCTGAAATCTCGACTATCGACGATCCTAACACCCGTGCTATGGCACTGCAAAAAGGTGAAATCGACTTCGCTATCAACATCGCTTCCGGTGACCTGCAGCTGTTCAAAGACAAAGCTAAATATAACATTTCCGAAATTGCTTCTCTGCGTACCGTATTGGCTCAAATCAATATGAACGAAGGCAAACCGTTGCATGATCCTAAGGTTCGTGCTGCTCTGATTCAGTGCCTGGACCGCGAAACCTACAACAAGGTTCTGCTGAAAGATACCTTTATCCCCGGCAAAGCACCTGTTCCGCCTTCCTTGGACTATGGCTTTGACCAACTGAAGGATCCGAATGCTTACAATCCGGAAAATGCTAAGAAGCTGCTGGCTGAAGCAGGCTGGAAAGATACCAACGGCGACGGCTATGTTGATAAAAACGGCAAGAACCTGGAAATCGACTTCGTATTCTACAGCGGCCGTGCCGAGCTGCCTCTGTATGCAGAAGCTACCCAAGCTGATGCTAAGAAAATCGGTATTAAGGTTAACATGAAGAACGTTGACTATAACGTACTTGACCCGATGCGCCGCAATGGTGAATTTGACCTGATAATCTCCAACATTCTGACTGCTAACACCGGTGACCCGGAAGTTTACCTGAACTGGTACTGGAAGACCAATATCAACGGCAGCCAGCCGCAAAACTCCACCGGCTACAGCAATCCGCAATACGACGCACTGTCTGATAAGCTGTCTGTAGAATTCGATCCGGCTAAACGTCGTGAATATATGATTCAAATGCAGCAAATCCTGCTGGATGACGGCGCTGCTCTGTTCTTTGGCTATCCGAAGACCAACATGGTATCTAAAGCAGGCTTGGCTAACGCTAATATCTTCCCGGCTGACTACTATTGGCTGACTAAAGACGTTTGCCCGAAACAATAATTAATAAAGAGGTAATTGTTCAATGCTTCTTGAAGTAAAAGATTTAGACATCAGCTACGGTGACAAGCTCACCGTAACCGGTGCCAGCTTAGAATTGGATAAGGGTGAGATTATGTCCATTGTCGGTGAGTCCGGCAGTGGCAAAACAACCGTTATCCGCGCTATTATGGGTTGCCTGCCCGGTGCCGGCCGTGTTAGCCGCGGCAGCATCACATTTGACGGCAAGGATGTATTGCAAAATACTCCTGAAGAGTGGCGCAAAATGTATGGCAGCGAGATGTCCATGATTTTCCAGGACAGCGGCAACATGATTAATCCTATCCGTCGCATCGGCCAACAGTTCATCGACTATGTTCAGGCGCATCAGCCGGACAAGTCTAAGGATCAGGCTTACAAGATGTGCTGCGATATGCTGACTAACGTGCGTCTGCCGAACCCGGAAAATATCATGAACAGCTATCCGTTTGAGCTGTCCGGTGGTATGCGTCAGCGTGTAGGTATTGCTATGGCTATGATTTTCAGCCCGAAAATCCTCCTGGCCGATGAACCTACCAGTGCGTTGGACGTAACTACTCAGGCACAGATTATCCGTCAGATTGTTGATATTCGTGACGAATACGGCGTGGCCGTTATTATGGTTACGCATAACCTGGGCGTTGCTTCCTACGTATCCAACAAGCTGATGGTTATGAAGGGCGGTCATGTTGTGGAATATGGCAAGCGTGAAGACGTTATCGGAAATCCGCAGGATGAATATACGAAGCAGCTGCTTAAGGCAGTACCAGTCATAGGAGGGACGACATATTATGAGCAATAATGAAAAACCAGCCTATGAACGTACTAAACTGGTACTGGAGATTAACCACCTTACCAAAAAATTCGCAGTTGACGGCGGCAAGTTTCTGACTGCCTGCAATGACATCACCCTGCGTGCATACGAAGGCCGTACCCTGGGCATCATCGGTGAATCCGGCTGCGGTAAGAGTACACTGGTGCGTACTCTGCTGCGTATTCACCCTGCTACCAGCGGTGAAGCTATTTTCGAAGGCCACGATTTGATGAAATCTAGCGGTGAACAGCTGCGTCAGGACAGAAAGAACATCCAAATGGTGTTCCAGGATCCTACTGCTGCCTTCAATCCGAAGATGCTTGTTAAGGATATCCTCACCGAGCCTTTGAAAAACTTCGGCCTGATAAAAAACAGCGAGGTAGACGCCAAAGCAGCAGAGCTGCTGGAAATGGTTGAGCTGCCTGCTGAATTCAAGGACCGCTATCCGCACAGTATGTCCGGCGGTCAGCGTCAGCGTCTGGGCATTGCCCGCGCTCTGGCACTTGAACCGAAGATTATCGTGTGCGACGAGGCAACCAGCGCGCTGGACGTTTCTGTACAGGAAAAAATCTGCGAGCTGCTGTGCCGCATTCAAAAAGAAAAAAATATTACCTATCTGTTTATTGCCCATGACCTCGGTCTGGTAGACCTGATGTGCCATCAGGTTGCGGTAATGTACTTGGGTAATGTAGTAGAATGGCTGGAGCACGGCCGCATTGCAGAACACTGCAAGCATCCGTACACCAAGGCGCTTATGGGTGCTGTATTTAAGGTAGACTTCAAGCCGGGCGAAAAGATTGAGCCTTTGGAAGGCGAAATCCCGAGTCCGTTGGACCTGCCACCGGGATGTCCCTTTGCCAGCCGTTGCGAGCACTGCACCGAGCATTGCGTACAGGTTAAGCCTGAGCTGAAAGAGGTTGAGCATGGCCATTGGGTTGCTTGTCACTTATTTGACTAAGGCAGTCCTGAAGCGATATGCGTAAGCATAGGGCTTCTTTAAAAGTAATTTTCTCCATCATTTTTTATAGTGGGTACGGCGAATGTGCTGTACCCATTTTTTCTTAGGAATTTTTATCACTAATTTCATGGGTGAGTATTGACTCATACGTTATTTGTGTTATAATATAGGTATCAAAGAATTTACTGAAAGGTGTTATCACCTTTCCTATTATTTTTTATATTACATATGAATAGATACTCATATGAAGAGTGAGACAACCTGAAAAGAAAGGTGGTAGATACAATGAAGAAAGATTTGGAAGATATCCGTAACGGTGCCGGCGATGTAAGAGCATTTCGTCATATTGACGGCCATATCAATAGTGTAGAGGATTACAGCAAGCATCCGGAAGGCTGCACCTGCGGTCACTGCGGTAAGGATCATGATCATAAAACTATGGGACATGTGCCTAAGCATACTCATGGCTATGCTTGTGGTTGCGGACACGACCACGATCATGACCATGACCATGAAGAGCATTCCCATGAGCATGGCGATGATTGCTGCTGTGGTAATGATCATAAGCATGAAGATGAAGAACACGCTCACGCACATGCGCACGGCGACGAATGCGGCTGCGGACATGACCACGGCCACGAGCACGAACACGCTCACGCGCACGGCGACGCATGCGGTTGTGGTCACGACCACGGCCATGAGCATGAACACGCTCATACACACGGTGACGAATGCGGTTGCGGCCACGGCCACGAGCATGAACATGCTCACGCACACGGTGACGAGTGTGGCTGCGGACATGACCACGGCCACGAACATGCTCATGTACACGGACATCACGTTCCCGGTCATCCTGCTGACTGTAATTGCGAAATCTGCCATCCGCATGAGGAGTACTGCGATGTATGCGGCGAAAGCCTGGCTAATTGCACCTGCCGTATGCCGGATGCCGATAAAATTAAGCGCGTATATATTCTGCAAAACCTTGGCTGTGCTAACTGCGCTGCCAAAATGGAATACAAAATCAAAGAGCTGCCGGGTGTAACCTATGCCAACGTAAGCTTTGCTACCAAGCAGCTGCGCCTCAGCGCTGCTGACCATGAGGCTTTGCTGCCGGAAATTCAAAAAATCTGCACATCTATTGAGTCCGACGTTGTGGTAGTACCGCGTGACCGCCGTCCGCAATTAGGCGGCAAGAGCAGAGTTTATCTGGTGCAGAATCTGGACTGCGCTAACTGCGGTGCCAAGATTGAACGTGCGCTGAACGCTATGCCTGAGATTGATGAAGCTACCCTGACCTTTACTACGAAAAAGCTGCGCGTAAGTGCTAAGAATTACAATGGTCTGCTGGAGAAAATGCAGGCTGTAACCGATAAGGTAGAAGAGGGCGTTGTACTGCTGGAGGCTGAAAGCAAGCCTTCTCTGGCTCCTGAGCTGGAGGAACGCAAAAAATCCGGCGGTATCTTCTCCGAGCTGAGCGAAAAGCAGACGATTATAGAAATTGTACTTGGCGGTGCAGTATTCATCATCACCGAATGGCTGGGCTTGGTGCCGGAAGCATATCATATGTACTTCCTGATTTTTGCCTATATTCTGCTTGGCGGACGCATTGTGCTGACTGCTTTGAAGAATATTGCGAAGGGTAATGTATTTGACGAAAACTTCCTCATGACCGTTGCAACATTGGGTGCGTTTGCTATTCAGGCTTGGGAAGAGGCTGTAGGCGTTATGTTCTTCTATCGTGTGGGCGAATACTTTGAGCAGCGTGCGGTGGAAAAGAGCCGTGGCCAGATTATGGACGCTGTTGACCTGCGTCCTGAGGTTGTCAACCTGCTGGTAGGCGAAGATGTGAAGGTTATTCCTGCCGCTGACGCACACGTAGGCGATATCCTGCTGGTGCGCGTAGGCGACCGTATTCCTCTGGATGGCGTTGTTATCGACGGCGAAAGTCTGGTAGATACCTCTCCTGTAACCGGCGAGCCTGTGCCTGTAAAACGCAAATATGGCGATGAGGTTGTTTCCGGTTGCGTGAACACCTCCGGTATGCTGAAAATCCGTGTAGAAAAGGTTCTGGAAGAGTCCATGGTAACCCGCATTCTGGACAGCGTAGAGAACGCTGCTGCCAGCAAGCCGACTATCGACCGCTTCATTACCCGCTTCGCACGTATCTATACTCCGTTTGTTGTTGCTGCCGCAGTACTGACTGCTGTGATTCCGTCCCTGATTACTGGCGACTGGAATAAATGGATTTACACCGCGCTGACCTTCCTTGTTATCAGCTGCCCCTGCGCACTGGTGCTGAGCGTGCCGCTGGCTTTCTTCTCCGGCATCGGCGCCGGCTCCAAGTACGGCATTCTCTTTAAGGGCGGCGTTGCTATGGAGGCTTTGAAAAACATTGCTGCCGTAGTTATGGATAAAACCGGTACCGTTACCAAGGGTAACTTCGTGCTGCAGAAGGTTAATGCTGCCGAAGGCATGAAAGCTGACGAGCTGCTGCGCCTGTGTGCAAGTGCAGAGCTTGTTTCTACCCACCCGATTGCCGTAAGCATTGTAGAGGCTGCTAAGGCTGAAAAGCTTGAGCTTGTACGCCCCGATAAATTTGAAGAAATTGCCGGTGAAGGCCTGGTTGCGTACTTTGGCGCACGCAAGGTTCTGTGCGGCAATACCAAGCTGCTGCAACGCTTTAACGTTGAATACGGCGGCTATACTCCTACCGAAAGCGGCAGTGAGGTGCTTGTGGCCGACAATGGCTTATACATGGGCCAGCTGCTGATTAACGATACTCTGAAGGAAGATGCCAAGGAAGCAATTGCTTCGCTGAAGGCACAAGGCCTGGTAACTGCTATGCTCACCGGCGATGCGCAGAAGGAAGCGCAGGCTGTGGCTAAGGAAGCAGGTATTGACGAGGTACGCGCTCAGCTGCTGCCGCAGGATAAGCTTAGCGAGCTTAATATGCTGCGCAACAAGTACGGCCCGGTTATGTTCGTTGGTGACGGCATTAACGATGCGCCTGTATTAGCCGGTGCGGATGCCGGCGCTGCTATGGGCAGCGGTGCAGATGCAGCGATTGAGGCTGCCGACGTTGTCTTCATGAATTCCGAAGTGAAGGCTATTCCGCAAGCGATTGCTATCGCGCGTGCAACAGGTGCGATTGCCTGGCAGAACGTAATTTTCGCTCTGACTGTTAAGGTTATCATTATGATTGCAGGCCTTATGGGCTATGCTTCTATGTGGGCGGCAGTCTTTGCGGATACCGGTGTATCGCTGCTGTGCGTGCTGAATTCTATCCGTATTCTCTACAAAAAGATATAATAAAAAGCTATAGCTAATATGCTGATTTGCTTTACATCGGCTGACTATAAAGTCAGCCGATGTTTTTTTGTAAACATGACAGCGTAAGCTAACCAATTTTGTAAATTAGCGTAGGGTTTTACAAAAAATGCTTGACAAAAATTTATATCTGACGTAAACTTTCAATAGTAGTTAGTATTGCCTAACTACTATTGAAATTGTGTCAAGTTAGTATCTGCTAACAATTTTTTTGGAGGGAATTATGATGCCTTTATTAATGGCCCGTCGTGGCGAGACTAACAAGATTAGCGCTGTTCACGGCAAGGATGAAATCAAACGCTTTCTGGCTAACCTGGGCTTTGTAGAAGGCTCAGATGTAACTGTTATTTCCGAAATTGACGGTAATCTTATTGTCAATGTGAAGGATGCCCGCATTGCCCTGAGCAAGCAGATGGCAGCCAAAATATTTATCTGATGCAAGTGGAGGGTATTATGAAAACATTAAAAGAAGTTCCTGTTGGTGAAACAGTTACCGTTGCTAAGCTCGTTGGCGAGGGTGCGGTAAAAAGACGTATTATGGATATGGGCGTGACTAAAGGTGTGAGCGTATTCGTATGTAAGGTTGCACCGCTGGGTGATCCGGTGGAGGTAACAGTACGTGGCTATGAGCTGACTTTGCGTAATGGCGAGGCTGAACACATCGTTGTAGAATAATTTGGAGGGAAAAGATGAAACAGATCAAGATTGCCCTGATTGGTAACCCTAACTGCGGCAAAACAACAATGTTTAATGATTTGACAGGTTCCAACCAATATGTTGGTAACTGGCCCGGCGTAACTGTAGAGAAAAAAGAAGGCGGCCTTAAAGGTCATGATGATGTAATTATTACCGACCTGCCCGGTATTTACTCCTTGTCCCCGTACACTTTGGAGGAGGTTGTTTCTCGTAACTATTTGCTGCAAAATGATGTTGATGGTGTGCTGAATCTGGTTGACGGCTCTAACATCGAACGTAACCTGTACCTGACTACCCAGGTTATGGAGATGGGTTATCCTGTAACTATTGCTTTGAACATGATTGATATCGTCCGCAAGAACGGCGATAAGATTGATACCGCTAAGCTGGCTGCCGAGCTTGGCTGCGAGATTGTGGAAACCTCCGCACTGCAGGGTGAAGGTACCGGTGAGGCTGCCGAAAAAGCAATTAAAGCTGTCGGCGGTGCTGCACCGAAATATATGCGCTTCTGCAGCGAGGTTGAGGATGCTCTAACTGCGATTGCCCGCGAAGCCGGCAACAAGGTTCACGGTATTAGCGAGCGTTGGCTGCTGGTCAAGCTGTTTGAGCGTGATAAGAAGATTGCTGAAGCTTTGGGCCTGAGCGAAGGAGAGCAGGCTAAGATTGAAGAAATCGTTGCAGCCTGCGAGGAAGCACTTGATGATGATGCCGAAAGCATTATTACCAACGAGCGTTATAACTACATTGGCGAGCTGATGAGCAATGCTGTTGTCAAAGGCCATACCGGTCTGACGATTTCCGATAAAATCGACAGCATTGTAACGAATCGTTTCCTGGCTTTGCCGATTTTCGCGATTATCATGTTCCTGGTTTACTATATCGCTGTAGAAACTATCGGTACGGTTGTAACCGACTTTACTAATGATACACTGTTCGGCGAATGGATTCAGCCTTGGGTGCAGGAGCACATGGAGGCTGCCGAATGTGAGGATTGGCTGGTATCTCTTGTTGTTGACGGTATTATCGGCGGCATTGGCGCACCGATTGGCTTTGCTCCGCAGATGGCGATTGTTTTCCTGCTGTTGAGCTTTTTGGAGGACTGCGGTTATATGGCGCGTGTAGCCTTCATTATGGACCGTTTCTTCCGTCAGTTCGGGATGAGCGGCAAGAGCTTCATTCCTCTGCTGATTTCCGCAGGTTGCGGCGTACCGGGTATTATGGCTTCCCGTACTATTGAAAACGAAACCGACCGCCGTCTGACTATCATGACTACAACTTTTGTTCCCTGTGGTGCTAAGCTGCCTGTTATTGCTTTGCTTTCCGGCGCTATTATGGGCGGTGACTGGTACATGGCACCGATTATGTACTTCGTAGGCTTCTTTGCTGTTATTACTGCCTGCATCATTCTGAAAAAGACTGAGCTGTTTGCCGGTGAGCCTGCTCCGTTCGTTATGGAGCTGCCGCCGTACCATCTGCCTGCTGCTAAGAACGTGTTGCTGCATACCTGGGAGCGTGTTGCTGGCTTCCTGAAAAAAGCCGGTACTATTATTTTCCTGTGCTGCGTTGTTATGTGGTTCCTGGCAAGCTTTGGTATTGATGAAGGCTCTGTTGCTATGGTTGATACTGAAAAGAGCTTTGTTGCTTACATCGGTAACGGTCTTGCTCCTATATTCGCTCCTCTGGGCTTTGACAGCTGGCAGGCTGTGGCTGCTGCCTTCTCCGGCTTTGTGGCTAAGGAGTCTATCGTCAGCACGATGGCTATTCTTTCCGGTCTGGCTGAGGCTGCCGAGGATGAGCCTGATTTGTGGACTGCTGTTATGGCGTTCTTCCCGAGTACTGTTGCAGCGTTCTCCTTCCTGGTGTTCAATCTGCTGGATTCTCCCTGCCTGGCAGCGATTTCCACTATGAGCCAGGAGATGAACAGCAAGAAGTGGACCTGGGCAACTATCCTCTTCCAAAACCTGTATGCTTACAGCATCTGCCTGATGGTCTACCAGTTCGGCAGAGTGCTTGTCGGTGGTGAAGCGTTCAGCTTCGGTACTGGCGTGGCTGTCGTTTTCCTGATTGCGTTTCTGCATCTCCTCTTCCGTCCGGCTAAGAAATATAACAAAGAGACGGTTATGAGCATTGATGCAAAATAAAAGAGGTGTTTCGTATGGCAACCTGGATTATTGGTCTGATTATTGTTGGTTGTGTGTATTTGGCATCCAAGCAGGTCATCAAGGCACATAAAACCGGTGGCTGCATTGGCTGTGATGCCGGCGGTGGTAAGGCTTGCTGCCCGCATTGCAAGCATACGACAACTGTAA
>ENA-OPDH01002564-OPDH01002564.1-human-gut-metagenome-genome-assembly--contig:-NODE-2564-length-11653-cov-6.281773_pt1 | contig 11653 bp, 10 predicted proteins | sample MGYA00241260_ERZ501500 | MGnify/ENA primary metagenome ERZ501500 (study PRJEB25962, sample SAMEA2042519) | human gut metagenome | biome: human gut; feature: human-associated habitat; material: faeces...
CTCGTAACGGTTTTTAATTCATGACAATAGAATGCTCGCAGAGCGTGCATTCTATTGTTTACAGTTCCCCTGCAATATCCAGTCTCGTCGCAATGCTGGTCAGCAGTACAACGAGCGGCATCATAATTTCACACACCTGAACAAAGAAGCATGCGATATCCTCTGTAATTCCTCCGAAATGATGGAACGCCACATAGCAATAGTACAAAAATGCGAGCAGTGCACCGACCAGACACGGAATCGCTACCTGAATGTCGCACATCAGCATGCCCACTACAGAGATCACGATATAAGCGATCATAAATGCGATCACAATTCCTCTGCTTTTGCCTTTTCCGACATACAGGGAGCATTTGCTTTCCTGCGAATGCGGGAAGCATTCGATCGAAAGACCATAGAGCGCTCTGGAAAGTATGAAGCCATATGCAAGAACCGGCCAGCTGTCCAGCGGCATTTCGCTCCAAAGACCGACGATCAGGAAGAAATAGCAGACACAGATAATAATTGCGAAGTATCCGCTGTGGGAATCCCGCAGAATTTCCAGCTTGACTTCCCTCGGCTGATGGGAACTGAGCGCATCTACTGTCCGGAAGAAACCATCCAGAAACGCGCCGCCCGATAAAAAGATCGGAAGCATCGCACAGATAACCGCGCCCAGCAGATCTTTATCGATCAGATACGGGCTGATCACCTGCCACTGTTTTAGAATGAACCCGATAATCGCGCCGACTAGCGGTACGAAAATCAAAATATACTTCATATTTCTACGGGTTTTTTTGATCTGCCTGGCAGGAAAAATCGAATACATCGAAAAAGCCAGACGAAAACTTGCCCAAACTTCTTTCATACTATCGTGTACCTCTCAGATTTTCGGATTACTTCAGTACAACGTCATCCGCATGTTCGTTCCAGATCAGGCAAACCCATGTTTTTCCGCGATTTAGCCGGATCGGGTTACCGTCTGCATCCACATACAGCGCCGGATCGGTATCCGAATATCTTGACCAGGTTCCTTCTACCATCTTACCTCCGGTAAATACCTGAACCTTGTAATTGTTCAGATCTGCACCAGGCTCCCAGCCGCCGTGCACATCAAATGCCATATAGCCTTTGGAATCCCGGAACTCGCCGTGACAATACTGGAAAATAACGTTATCGACTGTCAGCTGTTCGCCGGTTGTCTCGTCAATATGCTTGTCACCGTACTGATAACGGTAATATTTTCCGTCTTCATCGTTATATTCAAAATAAGCCTGCACATTGGAATAGCCGTTTCCAACACCGGTCTTTTCACCGCCGGGATACATCAGGACAACGGTATCGTTATCCGGATAGTCTGCCTTTTCGCCCAGAGGTGCAAAGGCAAATTTCTGCTTATGCGTATCGTGATAAGTCAGGCTGTATTCAAATTTCTCTGCCGCTTCTGCCAGCGCTTCACCGGTTGTATACACATTGTGGGGTGCTTTCCGCTTATCCGTCCGCATGAACGCTTTGGAAGCCGGACGGTCAATTCCTGCAACCGCGCCGCTGATGTTGTCCACCAGATCGCTGTTTAACAGATCGCCGACATAAGGGGTAGCCTGTCCGAAATGCGCATAAATCGCATCGAATTCCAGTGCGCTGTATACAAAATAATCGCGGCTGCTTCTGATATAGCCGATCGTATCCAGATTCTGCCAGTTTTCAAACAACGGCATCAGACGGGTCACATCCGCGCCTTCCATCGGCGCTTCATAAATCACGGATGCCTGTCCGATTCCTGCCTGCGGGGTTCCTGCCTTAATATTGTTCAGCATAACTGCCATCGGGCGCTGTTCGCGTTCCTCTTCGGTGCATTCCAGACCGGTCAGGTAGCTGGTCGGAACTGCGTCTTCTGTAACAACGCTTTCCGTCTCCGCTGCTGCATTTTCTGTTCCGGTTGTATCGTTGCTTTCCGTTGCTGCAACAGCTGAATCCGTTTCAGGTACAGGGGTTGTTTCTGTCGCTGCAGAGCCACATGCACATAATGCTGCAGATAATCCCAGCGCCAGACAGAACAAACTGGTTTTTTTCATATATCATTCTCCTGAATATTTTTCTTTTTTGAAAAGGTTAAACCAACCTAGTTTAAATATTGTACTCCCGCAGGCGGTAAAAATCCAGCCTTTTTCTGCATTTATTACAATTCTATTACAAATTTACGGCCTAATTCTTCAGCAAATGCAATTTTACCGCAAATTTCACAATCATACTGCCTCCGGGAATTCCGAGCAGTTCTTTTTTCGACATGACGCCAAGCTTTAACGCCGCCGCAAAATACGTCAGTCCGCCGATTGCCACCGAAAGCAGCAGTGCAACCGCATTGCCGAGATATCCTTTCAGCACTGTCAGCGTCAGCCCATAATAAATACCTGCAACCACAAGCCCCATGATCGCAGAGGATACCAGCGGCAGGACAAACGTCTTCTCGATTTCCTGATGATAGCCGGTCGCTTTTTTCACCGCGATGCCATTTAACAGGCACATCATAAAAGAATATACCGTAACGGCGATCGGCAAACTGTAAATACCAATATCTGTAAAGATCAGGAGGGCTGCCGCCACCACAGTCTGCACCGCCAGCGCAATCACCGCGTTTGTAACCGGCTTCGACGCCTTGCCGACTGCCTGCAGAATCGAATTGCTCAGTGTGGAAAGGGAATAGAACACGATGCTCGCACCAAGCGCCGCCAGAAGGCATCCGCCCAGACGGATGCTGTCCGTATTCGTATTATACAACAGCCATACGATCGGTCTGGATAATACCGTCATGCCGACTGCAGACGGAATCGCGATAAACATGATCGTCTTGATTGCCACGCTGATTTTGTGCCGGACGTCTTTTTTCTTCTTTGTCTCAAAGCTTCCTGCAATGCTCGGCAGGATCGCGGAAGCCATCGCAGACGCGATTGCAATCGGAATATTGGAAAGTCCGACCGCTTCCGTATCGTAAATACCGTTAATAATCGTAATATCATCATAAGAAGCGTTGTGTACCGATTGCATCAGATTCAGATACAGGGTCTGGTTGATCAGTGCGCTCGCATTATATGCAAACGTACTCAGCAGAACCGGCGTTACCATAAACAGAATGATCTTGAAAATCTCGCCGGTTTCCAGCAAATCTCTGGAACGATCCCGCTCTATCCTGCGGCGGATTATTTTCCGGTTCATATGGTAAATCATCAGCATAAACGCCAATGCTATCAGCACGCCGACACCGGTTCCGACCGCACTTCCGACTGCCCCCCACGCAGCACGGGTCAGCTCGTCTTCCCCAGCAAATATCTGCATCAGCCCCCATGCCGCCAGCATGCTGACCGCCGCATTTAAAATCTGCTCCAGAATCTGTGAAACGGACGTCTGCACCATGCTTCGGTTTGCCTGAAAATATCCTCTCAAAACGCCGAGAAGACCGGAAAAGAAAATTGTCGGTGCAAGCGTCCGAAGCACCATCGCCGCCCGTCCCGGAATCAGAAAATCTGCTCCAAAAAACGCAAACAGACTGGCGATTCCGCCCACGACAACAACATAAATAATCGAGCAGTGAAAAATCCGCTGCGCATTTTTGTACTGGTGGGTTGCCAGTCTCTGTGAAATTACTTTGGATACCGCCGACGGAATGCTATAGGAAGAGATCAGCAAAATCATCTGATAATAGCGATACGCCGGCGCATAATAGCCGTTTCCTGTCTCTCCGATAATTCCCGTCAGGGGGCTTCTGTACAATAGGCCGATAATTCGACAGATAATGCCGGCAGCAGCCAGAATGCCAGCCTGTTTTACAAAGGAACTGCCTTCTCCCTTATTTTTTGTTCCCATCCGTTACCTTTCTGCTCAGTCTGTCAGGCAGAAAGAAAGCAGATAATCCAGCCGTCTCTCTACCAGCTCCAGAACAAAAACATCCGGCTTTTGTTCTTCTACCATAGATTGCGTAAAAAATCCGTTCCAATGAGCCATATAGCAGTCTGAAAGGCTGCTCGCCACCGGTCCCGCCATTCCTCCGGCGAAGGAATCCCTCACCATGAACAGCTTTCTCGTATCCGGCGCATCTGAATGATACACCAGAGCCGTCGCATCGTCAATAGAGACTGCCTGCAAATTGTTGCCGTTGTAACCAGTCACGATATAATTTTCTTCCGCAGGCATATTTTTTTCGTAGTAGCTCTGCAGATTCATCATTCTTGCAAGATCATATCCGGAAAAGGTATCCGGAGTAAAGGTAATGTCCTCCACCTCTGGGAGCTCGTCTCCCAACTCCTTTAACAGCGCTTTCGCCCCAATATAGCCGCCAGCAGCGTTCCAATGCGTGTCATAGTGCCAGTACAGGGAATATTCCTTCTTATATTTCAGCATTTCCTCTTTCGGATATACAATACGGATATCTGTATTCTTCTTCAGATAAGCGATCAGCTGATCTGTCCGCGTTTCTTCCGCCTTTTTATAATAGGAAGGAAGATGCTCTTCTCCGTAAATCGTCTCCTTATTCGGTGCAATCATCAGGACAAATTCACTGCCCCGGTTGGAAAGCCACTGCTCCGATGTCGTGAGCTGCGATGCGATCTGTGCAAGCTGTCCTTCTGTAAACAGGTTCGTTCCCTTATAATCATCAATGTCCGATTCCATGCTGTAAAACAGCCAGTTGTCCGAACCGATCACAACCTTGTCGTTGATGGATTTTTCACAAAACAGCTTTAAATCTGTCAGGCTGGAAAAGGAAATCAGCTGACTCCGAAACGGAACCGCCGCGTTAAACGCGCTCTCCACCAATCCCGGATAATCTCTGTAATTGTCCTTCGTCAGCTTCGGAATCTCTGTTGAAACCGTATTTTCCGTCGCATCCGTCTGGAAACGATCCTTTGTTACCGCCCACACAGCTCCCGGCATCAAAAGCAAAAGCGCAAAGCAAATCAGCCATGCCGCCGCCATTTTTTTATTCATATGCATTCTCCACTCAGAAATTCAGATAAATTGCAGGGCTGTAGGTTCCGTTGACCAAAAGCAGCATCGACGCTGCGATCAGGAACATGCAGTAAACCAGTTCCAATACGCCGCCCTTTAATTTCTCCGCTGCCGGGCAGAACTTTTTGATGCCTGCCTGTATCAGCCCCATGCCAAGGATGCCGATGACCGTCATCACAATGCAGCGGTTTCCGACCAGCTCCCGCAGCGCATAGGTGCTCTGCGTATACTGCCACGGTGTCAACATCCTGCGGATGTACTGCAGCGCCGGCTGCAGATTTGCCACCCGGAAAATCACCCAGCCGAACAACACCACAAGCCCCGTGTATACATAACGCAAAAAGCCGATTTTGTCCAGAATTTTCTTAAAGCCGATCCGCTCCACAATGATGAAAAATCCGTGCAGCGCGCCCCATGCGATAAACGCTGTCGTCGCGCCATGCCATAACCCGGTCGCAAAAAAGACGATCGCCAGATTCAAATATGTCCGAGCCTTTCCTTTCCGGTTTCCGCCAAGCGGTATGTAGAGGTAATCCCGAAACCAGCTGCTCAGGGAAATATGCCATCTGCGCCAGAACTCCTGAATCGAACCGGACAGGTATGGATAATTAAAGTTTTCACAAATATCGAATCCGAACATTTTGCCCAGACCGATGGCCATATCTGTGAAACCGGAAAAATCATAGTAAATCTGAATCGCATACAGAATCGCCGCGCACCACACCATAACGCCCGTAACATTTGTAATGTCCTGCGCATAGATCTTATCTACACTTGCGCCGACAATGTTTGCGACCAGCACCTTTTTACCAAGTCCATAGGCAAAGCGCCGAATTCCCTCCGCTGTCTTTTCCACGGTTTCCTGTCTGCTTGTCAACTGCGGGGCAAAATCGCGATACCGCGCAATCGGTCCGACTGAAATTTTTGGAAAAAAGGACAGATACAGTGCCATATTGAGCGGATTTTTCTCCGCCTCATAATGACCGCGGTATAAATCCATCAGATACGAAATCGCTCCGAACGTAAAAAACGAAATGCCAATCGGAAGCGGGATATTGCGCATCTCATGCTCGCTTCCCGTCAGCCGGTTCACAATCCGCAAAAAGAAGTCAAAATATTTATAATACCCAAGAATCCCCAAGTTTACCAAAATGCCCGCCGCCAGAACGGTTTTCGCCGCCACGCTTTCATCCCGCTGACATCCAAGCAGCAGTCCGATACCGTAATTTGCCGCAATCGAAACAAGTAAAAGGACAATATAAATCGGCTCGCCCCACGCATAAAACACAAGGCTTGCCAAAAGCAGCAGGATATTTTTCAGCACTGTTTTACGCACGCACAGCCTGTCCAACACAAATACAACCGGCAAAAAAGCCGTCAGAAAAATCATGGAATTGATACTCATTCAAAAACTCCGATCTTATTCGCTGCCCGCAGCACCCTTGGAACAGCAATCTGATAATCAGTCATCCCGCGACGGATACTGTTGTCCTGATATCAGAGACAAAAGAGTTTTTGATCCTGATATCTTTTTTATTGTAGCATACATTTCCTTAAATAGGTAGGGGAATCTGAGGTTCTCTTTCCTGAAGCATCTGCAAAGTTACAGTTCACACACGCCATTCGCAGAAACGAATCTACGATACTTTCCGCTGCTTCGCAGTCATTTTTGTTCATTTGAAACTCTCCAGGAATGCTTCGCAGCCCTCCACGATGTCCCGGTACGCGGTTTCGAAATCCCCGGAGTACCACGGATCGTCAATATCGCGCGGATGCTTTGAGTAATCCAGCAGCCGATGGATTTTATGCTCCGGGTCTCCGCCAACGATTCGAAGCATATTTTGAATATTATACTGCTCCGCCGCCAGCAGATAATCATAATATTCGTAATCCTGCTTCGTCATCTGGCGTGCCCGCTTCCCGGACGGATCAATGCCATGCTCCCGCAGCTTCCGCACCGCCGGCGGATAGACCGGATTGCCGATTTCCTCCCGGCTCGTCGCAGCCGATGCGATTTCAAACTGATCCGCTATGCCGCGTTTTGCAACCATGTCCCGGAGGATGAACTCGGACATAGGGGAACGGCAGATATTGCCGTGGCAGATGAAAAGTATTTTTATCATTATTTTATTTCTCCTTGTTTTGCCCCGGAATGCCCTGTTTTGCAAGGGTTTCCGGGATTATTGTGATATGCTCTGAAATTACAGATTGTGGCAAACCAGAGCAGAATTAGGCATGTTGTTACTACCTGTTAGTAGTAAAATTAGTAGTAACAGGTAAATTCTTACTACTAAGGATTATTTTTCAAAAACAATTTGTTCATATTTGCTTGCAAGAATATTTTCTATTGCATCAACTTCCATATTAGGATAATCCTCTAATGCCTTTATTAAATCACTATCTTCCAACGGAATTACAAGACCTCGTTCATCCGCAAAAGTATCAGCACATCTTTTAATGAAATTTTCTTCTAAAAGTTTTTCTTTTTTCTACTAACCCATTTTCGAACACTATTCTACCGCACCCAGATAGTTGCTGCGCTATTTTCATGATTTATCTAACGCCCTCCCGATCACCTTGGGACTTTCCGCTATAAAAATTCCTTTCTCCGGGTGATTTTTATTCAAAAGCTGTCTTCTGTGAGCCTTGCGAAAACCTCTAACTCCGATGCCTGGAAATCTTTTATTTCTATTATATTTAACATTCTACCGCTACCTTGATCACGCCGTTCCTCTTATTTTCAAAAAGTTCATAGGCTTCTTCGATTCTGCTAAGTGGGTAGGTGTGTGTGATCAGTGGTTCCGTGTTGATCTTACCTTCCGCGATCAGTCTCAGCGTTTCTTCACAATCACAACCGTCTACTCCTCCTGTTTTAAAAGTCAGATTCTTTCCATACATATCCGGCAGAGGTAACGTCTGGGCTTTATCGTAAAGTGCCACCACCGTCACGATTGCATTTGGCCTTGCGCATTCCCATGCAAGACGGAAAGTAGATTCTGCTCCTGCAACTTCAAGAACAACATCCGCTCCACCATGCTCGGTGTTTGCCTGAACAAAATCAAAACATTCTTCCGGCGAAACTGTAAGAACTTCCGGATAATGTTCCCTGATAAAGTGCATACGCTTTTCGTCTTTTTCACACATGATGATTCGCTTCGGATTTTTCAGCATAACAGACAGTAAGGTACAGATACCTGTAGGACCGGCTCCAATGATCAGCACCGTGTCATCCTCAGTGATCTCGGAAATACGTGCTGCCCAGTAACCGGTGGCAAGTACATCTCCTACAAATAACGCCTGTCTGTCCGTAACTTTATCCGGAATCTTATTCAGCCCCTGATCTGCAAATGGTACACGGACATATTCTGCCTGACCGCCATCGATACGGCATCCAAGAGCCCAGCCGCCATTTTCATCGGTACAGTTATTCACATAACCTTTCTTGCAGAAAAAACATTCTCCACAAAAAGTTTCTACATTTACCGTCACCCGGTCTCCTGGCTTCACATTCTTCACAGCAGTTCCGACTTCTTCCACAATTCCAACCATCTCATGACCGACTGTAATCCCCGGCACTGCCCGTGGAACGCTTCCATGCTTAATGTGCAGGTCACTGGAACAAATGCTGGCAAGTGTCACCTTTACAATGGCATCTCTTTCATGCATCAGCACAGGCTTTGGCTTTTCCATTAATTCAAATTTTCCTTTTGAAACATAAGTATAAGTCTGCATTCTTTCCCCCATCACTTTCTATAATAATTTATCCAGAATTTCCGCTGCTGATCTATTACCAAATACGCCATTGCCAAATAACAAACAAGATAAGAAGGTGCACCGGATAAAACGCATAACAGAAATACTTGAACCACTTGTTATGGTACCCCTGCTCTCCATGATATAACCAGATTGGAATCAGTGCCAGCAGTGCAAAGCTCTGCTGTGCAATCTCAAAATGATGTCCCAGAATCGTTACCGGATAATACAGATTCCCCAGCATAACTACATTCAAATAATACAGCCCGACAAGCTGTGCCGCAAAAGAAATCCAGGTTTTCTTGCGAAAAAAATAAAAAAGTAATACCGTCAGTATTCCTGCAGCATTGTAATCTACCATGGTTATGGTTCCAAGCAGAAAATCCATCAAAAGCACGAGGCAAACCACAAAAAACGATATCCATTTCTTTTGTTTCTTCTTTGCCTTTTCAATGATCTGTATCGATAACACCCCTAATAAAAAGGTCCATAGTACATTTTGATGAAACGGGTAAAATACAGAACTTCCCATAATCAGGTTAAATGGTATTTCTGAAATTATGGCAAATAGAAAAAGACGCAGCATGTATTTTTTCACATTCGAAGTATAATAGCATCCTTCTGCGATCATAAATGCGAAAATCGGAAAAGCAAGTCTTCCTACGCATGTCATCCATTCCTGTGCTGGAAATAGTGTCGCCCACAAATGATCACATAACATAAACAGCATTGCCAGAATATGTAGTGTAAACGAATCAATTCCTCTTTTTTTCTCCATAGGTTCTTCTCCATCCATCCAGGCATAGATATCTGCCTTTTATTCTTTTCTTTTCATTATATTATGGAGCATTATCCAACGTCAATCAACTCTTGCGTCCTAATCTATCACTAATTCAAATACTCAACGCATTCTACTCATAAGGGGTGTTCATTTCTTATAATTTATATTATGCTTAGATTAAACAGAAGGAAGTGAATTATATGGATTTAATCAAAATCGGAAAATATATTGCAGAAAAAAGAAAAGCTCTTGGACTGACGCAGAAGCAATTGGCAGAAAAACTGAATATGAGTGACAAATCGGTTTCTAAATGGGAACGTGGCATATGCCTGCCGGACGTGTCAATTTATATGGAATTGTGCAGCATACTTAGAATCAGCATTAATGAATTTCTTGCAGGTGAAGATATCGGTGCTGAAAATGTAATTGAAAAATCAGACAGCAATCTTATTCAGATTACAAAAGAGAGTAAAAAGAAACAAAAAAATTTAAAAACAATTCTTGCTGTAGTAACTGTTTTTGCAGTAATTGTCTCTGCGATCCTTGGCACTTTATTCTTTCACAAACTGATACATCCAAAAAATTATATTACCGCAGTTGATCAGACAAGTACTGAGATGAAAACAGCAGAATTATTATCCGGAACAGACGGCGCATATCTTTTTCATTATTTTATAAAAGATGAATTTAAAACACTCACCATTTATGTATCTGAATATCAGTCTGGGACACTGATCAGTAAAAGTAAAGTGGCTGATTTGGACTATGACGGAATCGATTCCCCTTCCAGAGGTGTCATTGCTGTTGTGCCGGATTTTGAATCTTTTAAGGTAAAATTAATTGTAGCAGATGATTATGCAAAATATTCTACGGATTTTCCTATTTTAGAAAATATAGAAAACAGAGAATATTATGTCAGAAGTGCAAGCCAGATAAAAGGGGAGATTCCGATTCAGATTCATTCAGCTTCGACAATAGAAGGCAAGACTGCTATCCTTTCAGACTCTGAACAGGGATTAATGGCTCTAATCTATGGAAAAGACGGGCTGTCAGGGATTCCTATCACGGAAATGGAAAAAGGAATCGTTGGTGTGGAAAATGATTATGTATATTATCTTTCCTTCCAATTTGGGGGGTAATCAAAGTTTTTGAGGGGATGTCTTTTTGAGGCGTGTTTTCCCAATAACAATGTAAAACAACGGTATCATTATAATCATTGCTGCTATGATATGTACATATATGAAACTTTGTGTTCCTGTAACAAGAAACAAACTTGTTATTGTATAATTCCATAACCAATGAAATCCTGTGGGCATCCAAATACTCTTTGTAGTGTAAAACATTTCATTGGCAAATATTCCATATAGAAAAGGAAAAATAAACATTACCAGAACAGAAATATTATCGGTATTAAAAATATGTGGTAGTGTAAAAATAAGTGCAGCTATTACGCAACTCAAATACTTATTTTTACATTTTTGCAGCAACAGCCCAAAAATAATTCCTCTAAAAATAACTTCTTCAATAAAGGACACGAAAAAGTAAAATATGAATTTCCCTTTATGATTCATCAACAGTGATAAAAAATCAGTGTCTTGAAGAATTATATTTGATTTGACTGATGAATAAACTATAAACAATACAATGATTGGCATTATAGCTCCAACTGCAAAATTCAGAAAATCTATTTTTCTAAAATATAACCCTATGCTTTTTAACATAACGCACCTTTTAACCTCTGATTTGTCATAATCCTGACACCATACTATTATGAATAAATTATCTCTTGCAAAACAATTTCTTCTGCCCGATTGTGGATATTATTGCACCGCCGCACCCATTCCATTTGACGGGTACACTTTAATTCCTCGGTTACGCCCTCGGCAATTTTCATCTGCTCCATGATGGTGTCTAACCGTTCCTGTGCCTGTTCGTTCAGGTCTGCAAGATATGTCCACAATTCTCCGGTCAGTATCAATGTGTTCAATCTGGCTGGGTGGACTTCTCTTAAATATTCCCGGTGCATCCGTCCGTACTTTCCGATAGGGCGGTGTTCCTCCGGCAGTTTCAAGTCCGGGATGTAGTAATCTCCGACAAGGATATAATCAATTCCGTTTTCCGTTATTCTTGGTTTCAATT
>ENA-OPDH01002571-OPDH01002571.1-human-gut-metagenome-genome-assembly--contig:-NODE-2571-length-11612-cov-2.975167_pt1 | contig 11612 bp, 9 predicted proteins | sample MGYA00241260_ERZ501500 | MGnify/ENA primary metagenome ERZ501500 (study PRJEB25962, sample SAMEA2042519) | human gut metagenome | biome: human gut; feature: human-associated habitat; material: faeces...
ACGTTGTCTCGGCAATAGTTGCAAAGCCTTCGACTTTAGTCGAGGGTTGTTTACCTCCTTCATGCCACGTTCCTCTTATTCGCCGCCGCATTCGCTCCCCCGTCCTAGAATTCACCCATGCGCTCCTCCGGACCCAATATCCGATAACCGCTCCGCCGTCCCGCTCAGCCCTCGTCCTCGACGCCGACGTCTTCACCGAACGGCGCGGGCGCAACCTCGGCCTCCTCGGCCGGCACTCCTGCGCCGTTTGCCAAGATCGCGGGTTTGGTGGAGCGCATCACCTTCCACAACGGACAAAACGGCTTCTGCGTCCTGCGGCTCAAAGTGAAGGGCGAACGCGACCTCGTTACGCTCGTCGGCCACACGCCCTCCGTCACGCCCGGCGAATACGCCACGGCTTCCGGTCAGTGGATCGTCGATCGGGAATACGGGCGGCAGTTCAAGGCAGAATGGCTTCGCATTCATCAACCGACGACCGCCACGGGTATTGAAAAGTACCTGGGCTCGGGGATGGTGAAGGGAATCGGGCCTTTCTTCGCCAAAAAGCTCGTGCAGGCCTTCGGGACGGACGTCTTCTCCGTTATCGAGAACGAACCCAATCGCCTGAGGGAAATCGAAGGGATCGGGCGCAAGCGCCTCGAACGTATCACGGCCGGCTGGGCCAGCCAAAAGGTGATTCGGGAAATCATGGTCTTTCTTCACGGTCACGGCGTCTCGACATCAAAGTCCGTGCGCATCTACAAGACTTACGGCAACGACGCCGTCCGGGTCGTTCAGGAGAATCCGTATCGCCTTGCGCAGGACATCCGCGGGATCGGTTTCAAGTCGGCCGATACCATTGCGAAGAACGTCGGGATCGACCGGCATTCCCCGCTTCGTGCCCGCGCCGGGATTTCCTATACGCTCCTCGAAGCATCGGGGAACGCCGGGCATTGCTGTCTTCCACGCTCGGAACTCGTCCAAAAGGCGGTGGAACTTCTCGACATTCCGGAAGACGTGATTCAACCGGCGATCGACTTCGAACTCGAATCGCAACGAGTCGTCGAAGACGTGTTCCCGGAACCGGGGAGCGTCTATCCGATCGGTCTCTATCTCGCGGAAGAGGGCGTCGCCAAGGAAGTGCGCCGTCTCGGGCGCGGACGCTTGCCATGGCCCGCGGTCGATTCCGAGAAGGCCGTACCCTGGGTCGAAACGAAGCTCAACATTCGATTGGCCGACAGTCAGCGCGCCGCGGTTTCGACGGCACTGCAGTCGAAGTTCAGCATCATCACCGGGGGACCCGGCGTAGGAAAAACAACGCTCGTGAAGTCGCTTCTCACGATCCTGGAAGCCAAGCACGTACGGATTCAGCTTTGCGCCCCAACGGGGCGCGCGGCGAAGCGTCTTTCCGAATCTTCGGGGCGGGAAGCCAAGACCATTCATCGCCTCCTTGAAATCAATCCGGAAAACGGGGAATTCAAACGCAACCAGGAAAATCCTCTGGAGTGCGATCTGTTAGTCGTCGACGAGAGCTCCATGATCGATATCCAGTTGGCGAACCACCTGCTCACGGCCGTACCGTCCACCGCCTCCGTCCTGATCGTAGGCGACGTCGACCAACTTCCGTCCGTGGGACCGGGCGCGTTCCTATCCGACCTCATTGAGTCCCACACCGTTCCCGTCATTCGCCTCACGGAAGTCTTCCGACAGGCGGCTTCATCCTGGATCATCAAGGCGGCGCACCGCATCAACGCGGGGCAGATGCCGCAGTTTCCGACGAAGGACGATCACGGCGACTGCTACTTCGTCAAGGTCGAGGAGACGGAAGAGGTGGCGGAGCGAATCGTGGATCTGGTGAAGCGCCGTCTTCCGAAGGCCTATGGAGTTGATCCGATTCGCGACATTCAGGTTCTCTGCCCCATGAACCGAAGCGGCTCGGGGGCGCGCGCCCTGAACATCCTTCTGCAGGAGGCCCTGAACCCGCCGACCGACCAGTCGGTGGAGCGATTCGGCTACAAATTCGGGATCGGCGACAAAGTGATGCAGATCGAAAACAACTACGACCGAGAGGTTTACAACGGCGACATCGGGTTCGTGGTTCGAAAGAGCGAGGAGGAAGAGACGCTCACGATCGACTTCGACGGACGGGAAGTTGCCTACGACTACGCGGACCTCGACGAACTCGTCCTCTGCTATGCGACGACTATCCACAAATCTCAGGGAAGCGAGTACCCGATCGTCGTGATTCCGCTTTCGATGCAACATTTCGTGATGCTGAAGCGCAACCTCGTCTACACGGGCGTAACCCGCGGAAAGAAGCTCGTCGTGATCGTGGGACAGCCCCAGGCCCTGGGCCTTGCCGTACGCTCGAACGACGCCCTGAAGAGAAAGACGGGGCTCTGCGCCCGATTGATCCGGCAGTGGTCGGGCGGCTGAGAGCGTTCGAATCGGCAAGAGCGTCACCCGGGACGATGGCGGCCGCCCCGGGAAAAGCCTCGTGCACGCCCTCTTTTTTTCATGAAAGAAAGGTTTTGACCTTCATCATGTAAGGAGGGAGGTCATTGTTTTTTTTCTTTTTCGAACGAAACTCGAAGACGGGTGCTCAGCAACCGAATACGAAAAAACCCCGACCAGACCGTCGAGGCTTTGAAAAGGATCGCCGAGAAAAAAAACAAACGATTTACTTAAAAAATCGCTTGCTTGCACACTCTAGCAATACAAAAAATCTGGCAGGCCCACCGAGACTCGAACTCAGAGCTGTCCCTTAGGAGGGGACCATTCTATCCTGTTGAACTATGGGCCCTGCCGGAGAAGGCGAATTGTAGCAGGTTCCGCGGCCGATCACCGCGGTTCCCAGCAGAGACGATGAAAAACCGTTGCCTCAGTCCAGAATCTTCGTGCGGTTCTTGGCGAAGTCCCAGAGAACTTCCTTCAAGCCGTGGTTTTCAAACTCAATCTTGACGCGAAGCGTCGATCCTTCGCCCTGCAGCGACTGCACGATCCCTTCGCCGAAGGTTTCGTGGCGAAGGCGCGTACCCGGACGAAGGCCGACGTCCGTCTGCCCGCTCGCCTCGGCGCGGATCTTCTTCAAGGTCGCTTCGTCGACATAGCTCTTCGTTTCGTGCGTCTTCGCGCCCCAACGGGAGGCGCCGCCCGAACCGTAGCCCGAACCGTAACGCGTCCCGCGGCGGTCGTCCCCGTAGTCGCGCCCGTAGGAAGAACGACCGTAAGATTCGCGCCCGCGCGAGCCCCCGAAGGAGGGGCGCTCCCAACCGTACTCGGAGGAGCGGCAGCGGTAGGGCGACTCGTACGCGTAATCGTAATCGTCGTCCGTGCGCTGGTCGTTGACGAGCTCCGCCGGAATTTCTCCGATGAACTGGCTCTCGGGGTTCTGGCGGAATTCACCGTTTACGCGGCGGTTGCGGCAGTGCGAGAGATAGAGGCGGCGCTTCGCGCGCGTCACCGCCACGTACATGAGGCGGCGCTCTTCGGCGAGCCCCTTGTTGCCCTGACGGTTGTCGCGCACGGCCGAGAAGTGCGGGAAGATCCCCTCTTCGAGCCCCACGATGAAGACGTTCTTGAATTCCAACCCCTTGGCCGCGTGCACGGTCATGAGCTGCACGGCGTCGACGGTCTCCGTTTCGTTCTTGTCGCCCGCTTCGAGGGTCGCCTGCGAGAGGAAGCCCTGCAAGGGCGTGAGGCCGTCCTCGTTGAAGGGCGTGAAGGCGTCGACGTCAAAGCCCACTCCTTCGTTCTGGCAGTATCCGTCCGCGGCCGACATGACTTCGTTCATGTTGGCGATGCGGTCTTCGCCTTCGCGTTCCTTCTCGTAGTGGGCCTTAAGGCCCGAACCCTGAATGACGAGACGCGCCACTTCGGAGAGGGTCTTTCCCTCGGCCTTTTCACGAAGCGATTCGATGAGCGAACGGAAGGCGACGAGCTTGGGCGGCATCGGACGGTTTTCCATCGTGAGCGCGCCCCAGAGGCTCGTCTGCATGGCGCGCGCTTCGAGCGTCAGGTTGTCGATCGTCTTCGCGCCGATCCCGCGGGTCGGGAAGTTCACGACGCGCAAAAAGCTCGTGTCGTCCGTCGGGTTGTCGAGAAGGCGCATGTAGGCGAGGACGTGCTTCACTTCGGCGCGCTCGAAGAAGCGCTGGCCGCCGTAGATGCGGAAGGGAATCCCGGCGTTGGTGAAGGTCTGTTCGAGAACGCGCGACTGCGCGTTCATGCGGTAGAGAACGGCGCAGTCGGCGTAGTCGTCGCCGCGCGCGCGGCACTTCATGACGAGGCGCTTGACGTCGCGCGCCTCTTCGGTGTCGTCGTCGAAGCGCTGCAGCAGAATCTTGTCGCCCGCCGCACCGCTCGTCCAGAGGTTCTTCCCGAGACGGTCGTCGTTGTGGGAGATGATGGCGTTCGCGGCGTTCAGGATCGTCGAGGTCGAGCGGTAGTTCTGCTCGAGGCGGATGGGTTCGCCCGTGCGGAAGTCGCGCACGAAGTCGGCCATGTTCCCGACGTTTGCGCCGCGGAAGGCGTAGATCGACTGGTCGTCGTCGCCCACGGCGAAGACGGCGTTCACGCTCGCGTTCTCGCGGCCCGCGCCGAGCCCCGCGAGGACCTGGAGCCAGCGGTATTGCAGAACGTTCGTGTCTTGAAACTCGTCGACGAGGATGTGGCGGAAGCGCCCCTGATAGTGCGAGCGCACGATTTCGTTGCGGTCGAGAAGTTCGTAGCAGCGAAGAAGAAGTTCCCCGAAGTCGACGACCCCTTCGCGTTGACAGGCCTCTTCATAGGCGCGGTAGAGGTTCACCTGCTCAGGGAGGTCTTCGGAGAGCTGCTGCGACCAGGAGCGGATGCCGTGCTCCTTTTGCCAGTTGATGTAGCTCTGGATCTTGCGCGGGTCCACCGTCTCGGTGTCGACGTTGTTGGCCTTCATGATGCGCTTCACCATCGAGAGCTGATCGCCCGAGTCGAGGATCTGGAAGGTTTTCGGCAGTCCCGCCGCTTCGGCGTGACGGCGCAGAATGCGGTTGCACAGGCCGTGGAAAGTCCCCACCCACATGTTCCGCAGGTCGTAGGGGAGCATCGTCTCGAGACGCGTGAGCATTTCGCGCGCGGCCTTGTTCGTGAAGGTCACGGCGAGGATTTCGGACGTGCGGCAGGCGCCCTTTTCGAGGAGCCACGCGATGCGGGTCGTCAGAACGCGGGTCTTTCCCGAGCCCGCGGCCGGCAAGGTGAGGACGCTCTTTTCGGGCGCCGTCACGGCCTGAAGCTGCCGCTCGTTGAGATTTTCCAAAATGTTTGCCATCGCGGCCGTCTCCTGTGGTCGGTTCGCCGAAAGCGAAATTGTTGTTGCTCGAAGCTTCGGCGGGAATCGACAAAGTTAGCACAAAGCGTCCCCGCGCATCGGGTCCGACGGCAAAAACACTACGGAAAATCGAGTAGCGGTTTTGCCGCCGTGCGATCTCCCATCTTTCCACCGCAATCGGTCCGCCGCCGAAAAGGTATACTTTCTCGTTATTCTCTTCCCTACTTAACTTTTGGATCAGCGTAATGCGCGAGACCTATTCTCCCCAGGCCGTCGAGTCGGAAGTCCAGGCCCAATGGAAGGCCAAGGACGTCTACCGCGCCGTCGAGCACGCTCTTGACGCCAACGGTCAACCCAAGCCCAAGTTCTATGTCTGCTCCATGCTGCCCTATCCGAGCGGCAAGCTTCACATGGGACACGTTCGCAACTACACCCTCAACGACGTGATGTACCGCTACTACCGCATGAAGGGGTACAACGTCATGACGCCGATGGGGTGGGACGCCTTCGGTCTGCCCGCGGAAAACGCGGCCATCGCCAAGAAGGTCGCTCCGGCCGAATGGACGTACAACAACATCGCCGACATGAAGGCGCAGATGGAGCCTCTCGGGCTCGCCTTCGACTGGTCGCGTGAAGTCGCCACCTGCAAGCCCGACTACTACCGTTGGAACCAGTGGCTCTTCCTGAAGATGTACGAAAAGGGCATTGCCTACCGCAAGACCCAGATCGTCAACTGGGACCCGGTCGACAAGACCGTCCTCGCCAACGAACAGGTGATCGAAGGCCGCGGCTGGCGCTCCGGCGCCGTGGTGGAAAAGCGTGAAATTCCGGGCTACTACCTCGGCATCACGCAGTACGCGCAGGAACTCCTCGACGACATCGAAAAGCTCACGGGCTGGCCCGAACAGGTCCGCCGCATGCAGGAACACTGGATCGGCCGCTCCGAAGGCGTGACGCTTTCCTTCCCCTACGAAATCGACGGCGAAGAAAAGCTCCTCTCCTGCTACACGACGCGTCCCGACACCCTGATGGGCGTCACCTTCGTCGCGATCGCCGCCGAGCATCCGCTCGCGCTTCGCCTCTCCGAAGGCCGTCCCGACCTTCAGGCCTTCATTGAAGAATGCCGCAAGGGCGGCGTCAGCGAAGCCGACATCGCCACCAAGGAAAAGGAAGGCCGTCCCACGGGCTTCTTCGTTCGCCACCCGATCACCGGCAAGCCCGTCGAAGTCTACATCGCCAACTACGTCCTCATGGGCTACGGTGAAGGCGCCGTCATGGGCGTTCCCTCGCACGACGAACGCGACTTCGCCTTCGCGAAGAAGTACGGCATGCCGATCATCCAGGTCGTGAGCTTTGACGGCAAGGAATACTCGACCGACGCCTGGCAGGAATGGTACGGCGAAAAGAGCGACGAATCGAAGCTCGTCAACTCCGGCGAATTCGACGGTCTGGGCTTCCACGCCGCCTGCGACGCCATCGCCCGCGCGCTCGAAGAAAAGGGCCTCGGCAAGAAGGAAGTGAAGTTCCGTCTGCGCGACTGGGGCATCTCTCGTCAGCGCTATTGGGGGACGCCCATCCCGATGGTCAACTGCCCGAAGTGCGGTCCCGTTCCGGTTCCCTATGAAGACCTCCCGGTCGTTCTGCCGGAAGACCTCGTTCCGGACGGAAGCGGGAATCCCCTTACGAAGTGCGAATCGTTCCTCCACTGCAAGTGCCCGAAGTGCGGCGGCGAAGCCGTCCGCGAAACCGACACGATGGACACCTTCGTCGACAGCTCCTGGTACTTCCAGCGCTACTGCTCGCCCGACTGCGACACGGCGATGGTCGACTCGCGCAACGACTACTGGATGCCGATGGATCAGTACATCGGCGGCATCGAACACGCCGTGCTTCATCTTCTCTACGCCCGCTTCTGGACGAAGGTGATGCGTGATCTCGGTTTGGTGAAGTTTGATGAACCGTTCAAGCGCCTCTTTACGCAGGGCATGCTCACGGCCGAATGTTTCTATCGCGAACAACCTGACGGCAGCAAGCGCTGGTACTACCCCTACGAAATCAACATCGAATACGATGAAAAGGGACGTCCGTGCCGCGTAACTGCCAAGGACGATGGTTTGCCCGTTGTCTCCGGCGGCATCGAAAAGATGAGTAAGAGCAAGAACAACGTAGTCGAACCGCGCGACATCATCAAGCAGTTCGGTGCCGATACCGCCCGTACGTTCGTGATGTTCGCTGGTCCCCCCGATCAGTCCGCCGCCTGGTCAAACTCCGGCGCCGAAGGTTGCTACCGCTTCCTGCGTCGTCTGTGGAACTGGTGCTATGCGCGCCACGATGAAATCCACGCCAGCGTTTGCAAGGTTGATATCGCCACCGCTCCCAAGCATGTCAAGGACATGCTGCGCGAGGTTTATCAGACTCTGCAACAGGCCGAAAGCGACTTCGATCGCATGCAGTTCAACACAGTCGTGTCGGCTGCCATGAAGATGATGAATTCGCTTGATGCCTTTGAGGGTACCGACGAAATTTCGGCCTGCGCCCGTAAGCTTGCTTTGTCGCTGTTGCTACGGGTGCTCTATCCGCTCGCTCCGCACATCACGACGGCGCTTTGGCAAGATCTTGGCTTTGTGAAGGACTTCGGCGTCGAAATCATCGATTCGCCATGGCCCGAAGTTTGCAAGGAAGCGCTCGTTGCAGACGAAATCAAGCTGATGATTCAGGTCAACGGCAAACTGCGCGGCCAAATCATGGTGCCCGCACACGCAAGCCGCGAAGAGATCGAACAGGCTGTGCTCTCGCACCCCGATACGATCCGCTTCGTGGGTGAAGCCACGGTACGCAAGGTCATTGTTGTGCCGGGCAAGCTCGTGAACGTCGTAGCGAAATAATTTGCATCGGACGACTTGACGGAAACCGCCGGGCGAAAAAGGCCTCTCAAATCGAGAAGCCTTCTCCGTCCGGCGGTTTTATAAGCATCAAGTGATCAACTGATCACAAAACATCAGTGCGAGCGGCTCAAGAACTGGGCATCCAGAGATCCGGCACGCATCTTCATCAAATTGATACGGCAGGCAAGAATGGCGTCACCCGAACCAGTCCCCGATCCGTAACTTTCTTCAACCCACTTGCACTCGGCATCCAAATAACGAGCAAAAGCCTTATTGGACTCCTCAAAGGCTTTGGCAGCACCCTTGCGTTTCTGAATGCGATCCAGGTCGCGCGCATTGGCCAGTACACGGTCAACAATGTCGTCGTAGAACTTTTCCGTTTCGGCCAATTCTTTTTTCAGACAAGCCTGAACTTCCAAACGGTTGTCCGCCGAGCGATAACATTCGGCCAACGCATCCGCTGCAACGGCCGATGTATTTAATACAGCCGATGCCAGAATCAGAATGCTTGCCAGGCCTTTATGCATAACAATTCTCCTCACACTCTAGAAAACTAAACCGTCAATTGTCTGACAACTGCAAAACCCACGGCGGGGGAAGCAAACGAGCCGAACAAATGCAAGCCGCTGTGCGCCAAAGCTCGCAGCCAGTCGCCAGCCATCATCATCTGCACGCCTTCGGCCGAAAAAGTTGAAAACGTTGTCAGTCCGCCCAAAAGTCCGGTTACCAGAAAGAGTCTCCACATCGGAGACACTTGCAAATGCGTCGAGAACCAAGCTGTGAGCGCACCGATCAGCAGACCTCCCAGCAGGTTGCACAGTAGTGTTCCGAGCGGTAACAATGCGATACGGTTATTGAACACATAACTCAGCGCCCAACGTCCGCAGGCACCGAGAGCTGCGCCGGTACCGACAGCCAGAAATACGGCCCAGAGGGCACCGTCTCGGGTCTCCATCGTTACTTTCCCCAGCGATTTTTAGCAATTTCGTCGCTTTCGCGAGCATCAACCCATCGACCGCCCTGAGCGGTCACTTCCTTTTTCCAGAAGGGTGCTTCGGTCTTGAGCCAATCCATGATGAATTCGCTCGCTTCAAACGCTTCCCGGCGATGTGCAGACGTCACAACCGTCAGAACAATTCGATCGCCTGCCTTGAGCTCACCCACGCGGTGAATAATCACGACGTCTTCAATGTTCCAACGAGCGCGGGCTTTTTCAACAATCTGGGCCAGACTCTTTTCTGTCATCTCCGGGTAGTGCTCAAGGTGCATCGCCGTCACACCGTCGTCGCTGCGAACAACGCCTGTAAACGTCACCACGGCACCCGCATTGCGGCCTTCTCGTTCGAGAGCTGCGATTTCCTCGGAAACATCGAAATCATCGTGACTGACACGAATTTTCGTCATGGGAGTCATGGCGTTAGCCTCCGGTCACAGGAGGGAAAAAGGCCACGACGTCTCCGTCCTTGACCTCTGCCGACATCGGCGCCATTTCTCCATTGACGGCTACTCGAATACGCTTGACGGTTTCAAAAGCCGTACGGTGCATCGCATCTTCACATAGCTTTTCACGCACATCGTTGACGGTAGGGGAGCACGCCTCCAGTTCAACTATTTCAGAATCAACGGCAACGGCTTCGCGCAAAAGCGCAAAGTATTTCACTTCGATTTTCACTTTTTATTCTTTACTTAAAAAGATCCCCAAACGGGTAATAGAGCACAACATCGCCCTTCTTAACAGTCGTACCAGCAGGAACATCCACCAGACCGTCTGCCCAAGCACAACTTGTGAGTACCTGACTGTTTTGCGTGTGATAGAGATCCAGACCGCCCTTGTTGTTACGGCGCACACGAACAAACTCTTCGCGCGTTCCGGGTTTAGTCCAGTCAAAATCAGCTCGAATCTGAGCGGGCAACGCTTGCACATCTTTCCGCCCCTGAAGCTTCAGGAGGTAAGGACGCGCCAAAAGCAGGAACGTTACGAAGCTCGAAACAGGGTTGCCAGGAAGTCCGATGAAGGGCTTGCCCTGCACTTCGCCCAAGGCAACGGGCTTGCCGGGTTTAAGAGCCACGCGCCACATATCGATGCGGCCAAGCGACTCAACAGCGGGTTTGATGTGGTCTTCTTCACCTACGCTCATACCGCCGGAACTAATGATGACATCGGCCGTCTTGGCAGCACGTTCAAAAGCCTCGCGCGTGGCCTGTAAGGTATCGGGAATACTTCCGAGGTCATAAACCTCACAATCCAGACGCTTCAACAGCGCGCGAATCGTGTAACGGTTGGAGTTGTAAATACCGCCTTCGGGCAGAGGTTCACCGGGAGCAACCAGCTCGGAACCGGAAAAGAAGACGCCCACGCGCAAATGACGGTATACCGTCACGTAACCGCAGCCAACGCTAGCCACAAGCCCCAGTACAGCGGGCTCAAGCACGCGCCCAGCTTCGGCAACAACGCTGCCCGAAGCAATGTCACAGGCGCGACGACGCACCCAAGAGCCGGCAGCAGCTGATTTGACGAAGCGAACGGAACCGTCTTCATTAACGGTCACGTCTTCCTGAGCAACGACGGCATCGGCCTGCGGCGGAATCGGCGCACCGGTGAAAATGCGCGCCGTCGTGCCGCGCAAAAGCGCCTGACCGGAAGATCCGGCCGGGATGCGTTGCGACACAGGAAGGTCCACGGGCGTCTCTGGCGTGGCCAAGGCAAGATCTTCGCTAAAGACCGCGTAGCCGTCCATCTGCGAATTGTCCCAAGCAGGAACATCTATGGAACTCACCACATCTTCAGCAAGAACGCGACCCTCTGCGTACAGCGTCGGCACCGTTTCCGTGCCGACCGCTACATGAGCATGGTTTAAAAAAAGTTGGAGCGCTTCGTTATAAGTGATCACGATTAGCCTTCAGTGAAACGACAAAATTGGCGACGGCAACGGGATTGTTAACGTCAAGTCTGGCAATGCCCTCGGGCAAAGCAAGCGAATCGTCGTCGGTTGCAACCGCCACGACATTTGCCGTCAACACGGGCGCCTGCAAACCGGCATTTCTGCGATGCACAAGAATATGCGGAATATTTTCTTCGCTCTTGTATCCTTCGACGAGAACGATATCGACCGGAGACAGGCGCAAAAGGATTTCCTTAAGAGACACCGGCTCTTCGGTTTCTCGCATCAGTGCCCAGCGTTGATCACTCACCAGAACTACTTCCTGAGCCCCGGCTTGACGAAAGCGATAACTGTCCTTGCCCGGCACATCAATATCGGTACCGTGATGGCTGCTTTTAATCGCCGACACTTTGCGGTCGCGCGAGATCAGTGCCTCAAGCACCTTCTCAATCAGTGTGGTTTTGCCCGAACCGGAATGGCCGGTAAATCCGACAACCAACATGCTTCCTCCCCCTTGTTTATCCATCTGCCTATGAGCAGGCGACCGTTGACATGCACTGC
>ENA-OPDH01002578-OPDH01002578.1-human-gut-metagenome-genome-assembly--contig:-NODE-2578-length-11599-cov-3.160690_pt1 | contig 11599 bp, 8 predicted proteins | sample MGYA00241260_ERZ501500 | MGnify/ENA primary metagenome ERZ501500 (study PRJEB25962, sample SAMEA2042519) | human gut metagenome | biome: human gut; feature: human-associated habitat; material: faeces...
AACGCGGTCGTATTCCTGTTTTCTGCCGGAAAGCACGCGCAGTGTGTGCAGAAGCTCCTGCGCATTCTCAATTTTTTCCCCCGCATATTCACTGAGCATTTCGTAATAATAGCGTTCTTCAACGTCTAAAAGCACCCGCACGCAGCCGTCCGCGAGATCAATCCGTTCCGTCATACATCTGCGGACATACTCCGAAGAAAGGACGATCGGATGCTCCGCCACATCTCGGATCGTGCGAATTTTCCCGGTCAGCTCCCGAATTTTTTCGATCAGCCCGGTCTTTAACGGATGGGAAAGCGGAAGCATTTCGACCCATTTCGGCATGTAAAACTCCACGCGGCTGACCGGAAATTCATAGAGAATCTGCTCCATGATCTGCCGGATATCCTCTTCCGAAAGCTGCGCACAGTTGACCGGCATCGCAGCAACGCTATGCTGTTTTTCAATCCGCTCTGCCGCCTCCCGTGCGGTACGGCTTGACGGATGCGAGGAATTGACGAGCACCAGAAACGGCTTATGCAGCTTTTTTAATTCCGAAATCGCCTGATTTTCCGCATCCAGATAGGTTTCCTGCGGCAGATCAGAAAAGCTTCCGTCCGTCGTCACAACGACGCCGATCGTCGAATGGTCGGTGATAACTTTTCTTGTGCCCAGCTCTGCAGCCTGCGTAAAGGGAATCTCGTGATCGTACCACGGCGTTTTAACCAGCCGCTCTGCACCGTTCTCCAGATGTCCTGCAGCGCCCTCGACCATAAATCCTACGCAGTCCACCAGACGAACGCGGATCGTAACCTCTCCCGCAAGCTTTAACTCTACCGCCTCCTGCGGGATAAATTTCGGCTCCGTCGTCGTGATCGTCCGTCCGCCCGCGCTCTGGGGCAGCTCATCCTGTGCCCGCGTTTTCTGCGCTGCATCTTCCATATAAGGAAGCACTGCAACATCCATAAACCGTTTAATAAAAGTCGATTTCCCGGTACGCACCGGTCCTACCACTCCTATGTAAATCTCCCCGCCTGTCCGCTTTTGCATATCGCGGTATAGATTTTGTGTATCCAAATGATCCGACTGCAGATTTTCCATATAAAAAATCCCCTTCCGTCTGTGCTGTTACATGATATGCACCGGAAGGGGATTTCATTCATTTCCTTTTTGTAACTGTTCAGAGCCAAGTAAAACTTCAAAAAACAGGTGTAAAATGCTTGCATTTTTATAACTGTTTTTGAAATTTTATTTGGCGGATACGCCACACCGACGAAATGCGTAGCATTTTGGAGGTTGGCTCTGAACCGTTACTCCTTTTTTCATTATCGGAACGCCAAAACAGTCAGTTTTACGCCATTACGATCTTCTTAAAGCTCTTTTTGCCGCGCTTTAAGGTGATGCCTTCGCCCTGCAGATCTTCTCCCGCGTACTGGGTCTTTACGTCTGTTACCTTTTCGCCGTTTACAGATACGCCGCCCTGTTCTACGCTGCGGCGTGCTTCGGAACGGGATGCGGACAGACCGGATTTTACCAGCAGTCCTAAAATATCGATGCTGCCGTCCTGTAAATCTGCCTCCGTCAGTGTTGTGGTCGGGATATCTGCGTCTGCGCCGCCTGCAAACAGTGCCTTTGCACCGGCTTCTGCCTTGTCAGCCTCTTCCTTACCGTGTACCAGCTCGGTCAGCTCGTGGGCCAGGATTTCCTTTGCAGTGTTTAACTGGCTGCCTTCCCAATGCTCCATCTCCAGGATCTGCTCGATCGGCAGGAAGGTCAGCATCTTTAAGCACTTCATAACATCTGCATCGGAAACGTTTCTCCAGTACTGGTAGAACTCGAACGGGGAGGTTTTATTGGGATCCAGCCATACTGCACCCTTCTGGGTCTTGCCCATCTTCTTGCCCTCGGAGTTTAACAGCAGGGTAATGGTCATCGCATATGCGTCTTTTCCGAGCTTTCTGCGGATCAGCTCCGTGCCGCCCAGCATATTCGACCACTGGTCGTCGCCGCCGAACTGCATGTTACAGCCATATTTCTGGTACAGCATGTAGAAGTCGTAGCTCTGCATGATCATGTAGTTGAATTCCAGGAAGCTCAGTCCCTTTGCCATACGCTGTTTATAGCACTCTGCACGCAGCATGTTGTTAACGGAAAAGCATGCGCCGACCTCTCTGAGCAGCTCTACATAATTCAGCTTCAGAAGCCAATCCGCATTATTGACCATCAGTGCTTTTCCATCGGAAAAATCGATAAAACGGCTCATCTGCTGCTTGAAGCAATCACAGTTATGCTGGATCGTTTCCGGGGTCAGCATCTGGCGCAGATCACTTCTGCCGGACGGATCACCGACCATGCCGGTACCGCCGCCGATTAAGGCGATCGGCTTGTTGCCTGCCATCTGCATCCGCTTCATCAGGCACAGCGCCATGAAATGACCGACATGCAGGCTGTCTGCAGTAGGGTCAAAGCCGATATAAAAGGTCGCCTTACCGTTGTTGATTAACTCCTTGATTTCTTCTTCGTCTGTCAGCTGCGCCAGAAGTCCTCTGGCTTTGAGTTCGTCAAATACTGTCATTTTCGTGTTCCTCCTGCTTTATAGCTTTATTATACGATAAAAAAGGCCCTCATCCTGTAAAAGGACGAGGGCCAACGCTTCGTGTTACCACCTTTTTTCACAGACAGCTCACACTGCCTGCCTCGTGAAGTACGGCTCTGAATATGCTTCTGATACAGATTCAAAGCGATACCCCTGCCTGATAACGGCTGCATGCGCCGCTGCAGCCTACTCCGTAACAACCGTTTTGGTGCAGAACTCCGGGATGTATTCGGACTGTCATTCCCTGCGCCTCTCATCAGCCGGCTGCTTTCTGTAGGTTCCGTCTCAGTCTTTTTTGTTATAACAACAGAGGATTTTTCTGTCGTTTGCTTCATTGGTTCGGATTGTAGCACAGTTTCTTTCCGGCTGTCAAGCCCCTGTTCCGAAATTTCTGGAATCACCCCTCCGACGTTCCATCCACCAGCGTATCGAAGACGAAGCTGTGTCCGTGATCCTCTGAGCGGTACCGCGCCAGATGTAGGCTGTCGCCGCCGTCATAATCTCCGTCCGCGCCCTGTCCGCACAGCACATAGATCACGCCGTCTTTTTCATAAGGCATCTTGGGATAATCATAGGGTGCGACGATATTTCCAATGCTGTCCGTATAGGTTTTGTGGGCAAATTCTACCTGTTCGTAATGCTCTCCGCCGTCTTCCGTCACATATAACACCGCGGCATCCCCACCGTTGTGGGAAAGCGTCGCAAAGCCAAACATTTCATCGAGAAATGTAAATTCTACGCTGCCGCCCATCTGTCCGCCGAAGGGATCGCTGCTGACTACCTGCCAATGCGCCCCGCCGTCCGTGCTTTTAATCAGACCATAAAACCGACTGCCCAGCGCCGCATCCTCGACGATCATCTGATATCGGATCTTCGTGCCCTCTACGGAAGCCTCTGCCTCGCTCTCGCTGTGCAGCCAACCGGCATCCGCACCTTCGTCCCAGCTCTCTTCGTCGTTACTCTGGCTGCCTGTGCCGGCATCCGTATCCTCTGCATCCACACCAAATGCCGCATCAAAGGAGCTGTCCGGATTTTCTGCCCAGGTCGCCTGTCCAATATCCTCTACTCCTCCGGCGTCAGACCAGTCTCTGTCGCCGTCTACATCTTCCTGTCTGGAAAGAATAATCGGTTCTTCATCCAAATCAGCCTTGCAAATCGTCATACTTCCGCTGCCGATCAATCCGCTGTCTCCCCAGACGCAGTCTTTATTCAGCACGACAAAGTAATCCGCCTGCGTTCCGTCTTTCAGAATCATTCCGATCGTACCATAGCGTTCGCATTCCGGCTCTCCGTACCAGGAGGTCACCGTTTTCCCGGAAAGTCTGACCCAGGCGTCCTTTACCGCATCCTGACCGCCGACGCTGAGGGTCCATGTCTGTCCATCTGCGTCCGTTCCTTCCCAAATACCGTGCATCGTGCTGAGGGGATCCACATAGGCGATATCGTCCATGCTGCGGCTGCCATAGGTCGCAAGATACGCCGCCGGGTTGCCGTCCGTATCGGTTCCGTACAGTGCACAGGCATCCTCTTGCAGCCAGCGGCTGTTTACCTTGCTGTCTGCTGTAAAAGGCAGAAGCTCTTTTTGATACCGAAAAAACCCTTTATATGGGCGGTTTAACATCAACTGTCCGGTTTCTTCGTCTTTTTCCAGGATCACCTGATAATTTCCGGCAGGGGAGCGCAGCACCTGAAGCTGTCCGGTCTCAGCCAGTCCGCTGCAGACAACGACTCCGATGCCTGCAACGATAACGCACCCTATCGCCGCTATTTTCTTTTTGCCCGACGCCGGAAGCTGACAGAGCACCGCAAGCACCGTAAAAACCACTGCCCCTGTCAATACTGCCGTCTGCATCCAAGGATACATCCACTGATAGTCTCTCGGCAGGATGATTTTTTCATATCCATATTCTACGATGAGGCAGGCAATGGCTGCCAGAGCAGCACACACGGTTCCTGCCAGCCAAAGCCCGCGGTTTTTATTCTGTTTCATACAAAAATCTCTCCGGTAATGTCACTTTAAAATCTTTTGCCAGCGCGCGGAAATCCTCCGGCGTAATCGTCTGAAGCTTGTCCGAAACCACCTCGGTCGGATGATAACGTCCATTGTCCATCAAGCTGATAATACCGTTTTTCGCCGCATAATTCAAGCAAAATTCGCTCGAACCGACCGTATAGGATTCCAGGCCGATGCCAAATACCTTGGACTCGAGGCACACATAAACCTTGGAGCAGTCATACGGAATCGATAAAATCTGATCCAGCGAATCCTTAAAACGTGCCCGCGGTCCGAGTCGGGCTGCCGGAATATCCTTATAGCCGTCCGGAATCCAGATGTTCATCACACAGGACTGCCCCAGTTCTTCTGCAAAATACCGGGAAATGCGGATACATGCCTGCCCGTGTCGAATCCAAAACCGGCGAATTTCTTCGTCCGGGCTGGATAGCGTCAGCTTTGCTGCCTTTTCATGGTAGAAAAACGTTGGGTTAAAATCGATTCCCATGTTTCTTTCTTTTGCATACTCGACCCATTTGTGATTGTGCTTCTGAAATGTCTGTGCTACAATAAAATGCGTATGGCCTGAAACAATTTTTTATACCGGAGGACGAAAATGAGCGGATTTTTTGGAGTAGCATCGAAGGATGACTGTGTACTGGAGCTTTTTTACGGAGTGGATTACCATTCTCATCTGGGAACACGCCGCGGAGGTATGGCCGTTTACGGAGAACATGGATTTGACCGTGCCATCCACAACATTGAGAACACGCCTTTCCGTACAAAATTTGACGGAGATGTGGGTTCCATGAAGGGAAATATGGGAATCGGATGTATTTCTGATTATGAGCCTCAGCCCCTTCTGTTCAGTTCCAGGATCGGCAGCTTTGCCCTCACTTTTGTGGGAAAGATCAATAATTACGATGAACTTCTGCAGCAGCTGTATGATACGACCAAGGTACATTTTCAGGAGATGACCAACGGAACAGTCAATGTGACCGAACTGATCGCTGCACTGATCTGTGAAAAGGACAATTTTGTGGAAGGTATCCAGTACGTACAGGGACTGATCGACGGCTCCATGACTCTGCTTCTTATGACAAAAGACGGAATTTATGCAGCCCGTGACAAGATGGGCAGAACTCCTGTGGAAATTGGCCACAAAGAAGGTTCATACTGTATTTCCTTTGAAAGTCATGCCTATATCAACCTTGGATACGAAGATTATAAAGAACTTGGCCCCGGAGAGATCGTATTCGTAACAGCCGACGAAGTCAAAACTCTGGTTGAGCCCGGAAAGAAAATGAAGATCTGTTCCTTCCTCTGGGTTTACTACGGATATCCGACAGCCTCTTATGAAGGTGTAAATGTAGAGGAGATGCGCTACCGCTGCGGAAGCATGCTTGCAAAGAGAGACGGCGATTCCGTGCACCCGGACATTGTAGCCGGTGTTCCGGATTCCGGCATTGCCCATGCCATCGGATACGCCAATGAATCCGGCATTCCTTACGCAAGACCATTCATTAAATATACACCAACCTGGCCCAGATCTTTTATGCCGACCAATCAGAACCAGCGTAACCTTATTGCCAAAATGAAACTGATCCCGGTACGTGCGCTGATCAAGGATAAAAAACTTCTTCTCATAGACGATTCCATCGTACGTGGCACCCAGCTTCGCGAGACAACCGAATTTCTGTACCGCAGCGGAGCCAAAGAGGTTCATGTCCGTCCTGCCTGCCCGCCAATCATGTACGGCTGCAAATATTTAAACTTCTCACGTTCCAAATCTGAGATGGAGCTGATCGCCCGTCAGGTGATCGAGAAGAGAGAAGGCCCCAACTGTCCGCAGGAAGTTCTGGATGAATATGCAGATCCACATACAGAGAAATACGAGCAGATGGTACAGGATATCTGCGAGATGCAGAATTTTACCACCCTTCGCTATCACAGACTGGATGATCTTCTGGAATCCATTGGGATTGATCCTTGTAATATATGCACATATTGTTTTAACGGTAAAGAATAAAAAATGTTTTGAAAACAGAGCTGCTGTTTCAGATGAGCCTCATTAACTCCCGGTTGCATTTTGGATATCTGCGGCTTATAATAAATGCGGATATATCTTTTGTGATATATCCGCGTTTTTTATATCAGTTTTTTATGTCATGGGAAATTATTTCGTAATGTTCCAATGACAGAGTATCACAAAAAAATTTTTCAGGAGTATAAACATGATTTTTCCTATAAAAGCCGTGATATTTGATGCAGACGGCGTCCTTCTGGATTCGCTCTCTGTTTGGAAGGAGCTTGGAAAACGATATATTACAGATCTGGGATATCAGCCGGTTGCGGAAATGGACGAAATCCTTTTTCCCATGAGTATGGAGCAGGGAGCGGACTGGCTGAAAAACAGGTTTACTCTTGCGTATTCCGAAGAAAAGATCGTGATGGATCTGAAATCCCGGATCCGTAAATACTATTTTGAAGAGGTCCCGGCAAAATCAGGTGCCAGAGAACTTCTTCAATGCCTTGCAGAACAGAAAATCCCGGCTGCGGTGGCAACCTCAAGCCCCAGGGAACATATCTGCCGGGCGCTGGAAAGAAACGGACTTCTTTCCTTTTTTGATAAAATCTATACCACCAGTGAGATCGGAGAAAGCAAACATTCTCCGAGGGTCTATCTTACAGCTGCAGAAGCACTGGGAACGGAGCCATCCCGGACGCTGGTTGTGGAGGATTCACTCTACGCGTTGCAGACTGCCGGAAATGCAGGATTTCTGACTGCCGGTATTTATGACGCATTGGGAGAACCGGATCAGGAACAGCTGAAAAAGGATGCCTATATCTACTGTCGGGATCTGACAGAGTTACAGAACTATATATTCACAGAAAACGGAGGAAACCAAAGATGAAAACAGCATTAACCATCGCAGGCAGCGATTCCAGCGGAGGAGCCGGGATCCAGGCCGATATTAAAACCATGATAGCAAACGGAGTATACGCCATGAGTGCCATCACCGCGCTGACTGCCCAGAACACCACCGGTGTCACAGCCATCCAGAATGCAACCGCAGAGTTCCTGGGTCAGGAGCTGGACTGTATTTTTATGGATATCTTTCCGGATGCAGTAAAGATCGGAATGGTTTCCGAAAGTGATCTGATCCATATGATCGCAGGAAAGCTCCGACAGTATCGGGCAAAAAATATCGTGGTGGACCCGGTGATGGTTGCCACCTCCGGCTCCAAGCTGCTGCGGGACGATGCCGTGCAGGCACTGACCGAAAAGCTGCTGCCCATGGCAGAGGTGGTCACCCCCAACATTCCGGAGGCTGAGATCCTTTCCGGCATGAAGATCACCGATGCGGCCGGAATGGAGGCCGCTGCAAAGCTGATCAGCGAGAAATACCACTGTGCCGTGCTGTGCAAGGGCGGCCACCAGATCAATGATGCCGACGACCTTCTGTGGCGGGACGGCTGCGGCAAATGGTTCCGCGGCAAGCGCATTGCAAACCCCAATACCCACGGCACCGGCTGCACCCTATCCAGCGCCATTGCGTCCAATCTGGCAAAGGGCTATGATCTGGATGCATCTGTGGAGCGCGCAAAGGCCTACATTTCCGGCTGTCTTTCTGCCATGCTGGATCTGGGCCATGGCTCCGGCCCGATGGACCATATGTTTGCACTGAAGGGAGAGTTTGTGGGTGAGTGAGCAGACCTTTGTGCAGCAGCTGGTGCAGGAAAGTCTGCCTGTGTGGGAGAAATGCCTGCACTCAGAATTTCTGACCCACCTTGCGGATGGCACACTGGATGAAGCCTGCTTCAAGGGCTACATCGTGGAGGACAGTCTTTACCTGCGGGAATATGCCAAGGTGTTTGCCTGGGGCATGACCAAGGCAAAGGATATGCAGACCATCCGCACCTACTATTCCCTGCTTTCCTTCGTGAATGAGAGCGAGGATGCAGCCCGCCTGCACTATCTCAAGCACTTTGGACTGACTGATGAAGGCATCCAGAGCCTGCCGCTGCGGCCGGAGAACCGTGCCTATGTGGACTCTATGATCGAAGCCGCCAAAAACGGCGAGGGCGCAGCCGAGTGCATGATGGCCTGCCTGCCCTGTATGCTGAGCTATGGCTGGATCTTCCAGAAACTGCTGGAAGAAAAGCCTTCCGTGCAGGATACCCTTTATGGTGCACTGGTGGTGGACTATGCTGACAAGGGCTATGAGGCGGCCTGCCGCGACTGGGCCGCGTTTGCAGAAAAAGTCTGCGAAGGCCTGAGCGACGAGCGCCTTGCCCGCTGCCGCGAGATCTTCCATGCCTGCTCGGCGCACGAGCTGAGCTTCTGGGCCATGGCAGCTTTCCCGCGCAGTGACCTGTAATTTTTCCTAAAATATAAAATGCACCCGGCCTGTGGGCAGAACCGCAGCAACCGGGTGCATTTGTTTTGTTCAGGTTTTCGTGGCCGCAGCCGCAGGCATGAGCCTTAGTGCCGGAAACATGGGAGCCCTAAAACAAAAACTCCCCCGGCTCTTCTGCCGAGGGAGTGGAAAAGAAAAACGCCCCTAACAGAAGAACTCTCTTCTGTCAAGGACGAATAAAATTTGGCCTTCTATCCGCGGTGCCACCCTGACTTCATGGGCATGACCCCATGCACTTGGCGGGATGCCAACACATCCCCGGCAACTGACGTATGCCCTACGTTGCAGAATACTGTGCGGCGAAAGTTCTCCGCAGTTCCCTGCACCCTCAGCGGTCCATTTCGGGAAAATATAACGCAAAGTCACACTTTCCTTGACGAACTGTTTCCGGTCTGCTTCTCAGCTGCGCAGGCTCTCTGTACAGGCATGGTTCGCCGTTATCTCCGCTTCAACGGTTTAGTGTATTGAATTTGGCTATATTAAACCACGGATTTTTCGTTTGTCAATACCTGTTTGCAAATTTTTCAAAATCAGCCTATGTCCACAGTGGGTTCAGCGCTTCCGGCGGCTGTTCGTGCTGGAAAACTTCACCGCTTTTGCCGGCCTGCGGCGGCTATGCAACGCACTGTAGTAGCCAAAGGCAGTGCCGCATAAGCCGCCCACAATGTGCATGAAGTTTGCTACATTGTCGTGCACAAAAATGATATCGTACACCTGCTGACCAAAGTACAGCGCTGCAACCAGCAGCATGGTGACCGGGATGCCGCCGGAGAAGCCCGCCAGCGACGAAAGCATGATAAGCATGAACACGATGCCGGACGCGCCCAGCAGCCCTGAACGCGGGAACAGCACGCATTGCAGCACGCCGGTGACCAGAGCGGTGAACACCATGCCGCACAAAAGCGGCTTGCTGCCGTACTTTTCTTCCATTGGCGGGCCAACAACGAGCAGCAGCAGCATGTTATTCAGAAAGTGGTCCCAGCTGGCATGGCCCAGCACATGGCCGAACAGCCGGATGTAGAACAGCGGGTCCTTCAGCGAGGAGCGGTAGACACAGAACAGATGCATCGTCGTCCACCCGTCCGTCCACTGGTCGAGGAACAGCACCAGAAGTGACAGCAGGAAAAATGTGAGGATCACCGGGGAGTTGTACTGCAGTTCCAGTTTGAGTTTTACTTTTTTCATCCTCTTGTCTCCACCCAGTATTCGCCCATGCTCTGGCCGGGCTGGTTCGTCACTTCATCCTTGAGGTAATCGCCAAGGCCGCAGCTTTCCGGCTGCCATGCAAGGGCTGCTTCCACCGTGGGGTACTCCACCTCGGCATACCAGAACTCGGTGGGCTGGCCTTCGTCCACATGGTTCACTTCCAGCACAGAACCGTCCGGCAGGGTGTAGCTGCGGCGCAGCTTCGGGATGAGAGGTTTAGCGATAATCTTGTATTCCAGATCATCAAACAGTTCTTTGTCGATGCTGCGCTCGATCTCCTCGCGGGCAAGGCCGCCCCCGGATTTGAAGCAGAGGATGTAGTCCGTTCTGCCGCCGGTGAGGGCTTCTTCCCGGATGCGCACAGTGGGCCGCACGCTGATATAGCCCTGCCGCATGGCAAATTCCTCCCTGAGGGGCAGCCCCTCCGGCCAGCCCTTCACCATCCATTTGCGTTCAATTTCCATAATGCATCCCTCTTTCATGCGGTTTTTTGGCATTTCTTATTTATAATAACATGATTTTGTGCTATTATAAAGGGTAGATTTTTACTCCTTCAGTCTGCTTCGCAGCCAGCTCCCTCAGTGAGGGAGCCTACCCGCACGGTAAGCGTGTCGAGCGAACGCGGGACGAAGGGAGTTCGTCCATGATAAGGAGAACCATATGAAAGAACGCGCTTACCCTGTGTATACCGTCAACAAACACGCCGAGGGCCTGCTGGTGGGCGGGCACCCCTGGGTGTATGAGAACGACATCCTTAATTCCCCGGAAAATGAGCCGGAAAACGGCACGCTGGCCGATGTGGTCAGCACCAAAGGTTCCTACCTTGGCACCGGCTTTGTCTCGCTCAAGAGCAAGATCCGCGTGCGGCTGATCTCCCGCAATGCCAACGACACCTTTGATGCTGCGTTCTGGCGCCGCCGGGTGGAATATGCATGGAACTACCGCAAAACCGTGCTGGAGCCCGCCGACCTTTCCGCCTGCCGCGTCATTTTTGGCGAAGCCGACCAGTTCCCCGGGCTGACCGTGGACCGGTTCAGCAACATCCTCGTCACGCAGACCCTGAGCGTGGGCATGGAAAAGCTCAAGCCCATCCTCTTCCCCATTCTGGCAGAAGTCCTGCGCGCCGACGGCCAGACCATCGACGGCATCTACGAGCGCAACGATGAGGCTCTGCGCGCAAAGGAAGGTCTTGAGCAGAACAAAGGCTGGTTTGAGCTGCCCGGTGAGACTCACCCGGCAAGCACCCAGACCGAGATCTGCGAGAACGGAGTTTACTATCATGTGGATTTCGAGAACGGCCAGAAGACCGGCTTCTTCCTTGATCAGAAGTACAACCGCCGGGCGGTGGCACGCCTTGCTGCAGGTCACACCGTGCTGGACTGCTTTACCCACACCGGCTCCTTT
>ENA-OPDH01002587-OPDH01002587.1-human-gut-metagenome-genome-assembly--contig:-NODE-2587-length-11579-cov-2.471798_pt1 | contig 11579 bp, 11 predicted proteins | sample MGYA00241260_ERZ501500 | MGnify/ENA primary metagenome ERZ501500 (study PRJEB25962, sample SAMEA2042519) | human gut metagenome | biome: human gut; feature: human-associated habitat; material: faeces...
GGATGTATATAAAGGAACCGAGATGAAGATTCCGGGACCTGGAAAGGCAGAGCTGGTCTACACGGCACCTGACGGAACAGAGACAAGAGAGCTGATCCATAATTTCGATGGAGCAGGTATTATCCAGGGAATGCACAATATCAATGCATCGATTGAAAGTTTTGCAAGAAGCTGTTTTAGTTATGCACTGGATACAAAGCAGGATCTTTGGTTTGCAACAAAGGATACCATTTCCAAAAAATATGACCATACTTTCAAAGATATCTTCCAGGAGATCTTTGATGCGGAGTATAAGAACCTTTTTGATGAAGCGGGAATTGAATATTTCTACACGCTGATCGATGATGCGGTAGCCCGTGTAATGAAGTCAGAGGGTGGTTATATCTGGGCATGTAAGAATTATGACGGGGATGTGATGAGTGATATGGTTTCCTCAGCATTTGGTTCACTTGCCATGATGACATCTGTACTGGTATCACCGGAAGGCTTTTATGAATATGAAGCTGCACATGGAACAGTACAGCGTCATTATTATAAACACCTGAAAGGGGAAGAGACTTCAACAAACTCTGTTGCAACAATTTTTGCATGGACAGGAGCTTTGCGCAAGAGAGGAGAACTGGATGGGAACCAGGAACTGATGGATTTTGCAGACCGTTTGGAAAAAGCAACGATTGATACGATTGAAGAGGGTTATATGACAAAGGATCTGGCAATGATCACAACTCTTCCGGAGGTACATGTACTGAACAGTGAAGGGTTTATTAAAGCGATTGCAGAAAGATTATAAAAAGAGCAGGGAATGCATGAAGGGCGTATCTCTGACAGGAAAATGGGAAGAACTGGCTTATTCAGCCAGTTCTTCCCATTTTTCATAGAGTTCTTCGAGTTCTGCTTCGTTTGCTGCTTTTTCTTTTGCCAGTTCCTGGCATGTAACAGAATTTGTATAGACTTCTTCCTGCATCATCAGTTCATCGATTTTGCCATTACGTGTTTCCAGAACACCGATACGTTCTTCTGTTTTCTTCAGGTCGTTCTGCCTTTTACGGAGACGTGCCTGTTCTTCTTTCTGCTCCTGCCAGCTTAGTTTGGATTCGGAAACCTGCGCCGGTGCGTCTTCGGAAGCAGCTGTGGAAACAGCCGGGGTCAGAAGATCTTTTTTCTCCAGATAATAATCATAGTTGCCGATATAATTTACAAAGGTATTGCCGGTCAGTTCCAGAATACGGGTGGCAGTCTGGTTGATGAAATAACGGTCGTGGGATACATAAAGTATCGTACCGGTATAATCATTCAGAGCCCGCTCAAGAATTTCCTTGGAAGTGATGTCCAGATGATTGGTTGGCTCATCGAGGATCAGAAAATTTGCATTGGAGAGCATCAGCTTTGCCAGAGATACACGTCCCCTTTCACCACCACTTAAATCACCGATCAGCTTGAAAACATCATCTCCGGTAAAAAGAAAAGCCGCAAGCATGTTCCGGATCTGTGTGTTGGTAAGTGTCGGATAATCATCGGAAATTTCTTCAAAGATCGTCTTATCCATATGAAGGACGTGGTGTTCCTGATCGTAGTAACCAATCTCCACATTGGCACCCAGTGTAAAGGAACCGCTGTCTGCCTGGATCACATTGTTCAGAATCTTGAGAAGCGTAGTTTTTCCGGTTCCGTTGTCGCCAATGATGGCTATATGTTCCCCACGCTTGATCTCGAAACTGATATCGGTGAAAAGTGTCTGTGGCGGAAAGGCTTTGCTTAATCCTTTGACAGAAAGGACATCATTGCCACTGACACGGGAAGGCTCCAGCTTCAGATGGATGTCAGTGTTGATCTCCATCGGTTTGTCTACAAGCGTCATCTTGTCCAACATTTTTTCCCGACTTTCGGCACGCTTGATGGATTTCTCACGGTTAAATGAACGGAGCTTTTCAATCACGGCTTCTTGATGTTTGATCTCACGCTGCTGATTCAAGTATTCTTTTAATCTGGCTTCTCTGAGCTGTTCTTTTTTGACAGCAAAATCAGAATAATTGCCCATATAAGTATGAAGCTGTCCCTGCTCGACTTCAATCACCTTTGTAACCACACGGTTCAGGAAATAGCGGTCGTGGGATACGATAAGAACAGCACCCGGATAATTCAGAAGATAGGTTTCCAGCCATGCGATGGAGTTCATATCCAGGTGGTTTGTTGGTTCATCCAGAAGCAGGACGTCAGGCTTGGTAAGAAGGAGTTTGCCAAGAGATACACGGGTCTTCTGACCACCGGATAAAGAATCTACGGGTTTAGTAAATTCTTCTTCTGTAAATCCGAGACCTTTTAGAACGCCGGTAAGCTCACTTTTATAAGCGTAACCGTCTGCGTGCTCAAATGCAGAAGTCAGTCTCTGATAAGTGGCAAGACGTGCTTCAAGAGCATCTCCGGAAAGAGACGGAAGCTCTATCTCGATTGTACGGATCTGCTTTTCCATCTCAATGACTTCGGCTTTTGCCGTGCGGACTTCTTCATAAATGGTATTGCCGCTTTCCATCTCCTGATGCTGTGCAAGGTAGCCGAGAGTTTTGCCTTTGGTAAGAACAACCGTCCCTGCATCGGGAGAAAGCTGTCCTACGATCATCTTGAGGATCGTGGATTTGCCGGCTCCGTTAAGACCTACAAGAGCAGCTTTTTCATGGTTCTCTATATGAAAGGATCCGTCTTTTACGATGACCTGATCCCCAAAACTTTTTGACAGATTATGACATGCCAGTATCATTTTTATATCCTCCTGTTAAAGTGGCAATTATGTTACTGCTCACAGTAACATAATTATAGCTGAAATACGACAAAAAACAACTATAAAATTTGACTTTTTCACTAGATTCTTATATAATTAAAAATAATGAGTCAAAAAATAGGAAGGTGGAAGTGAAAGTGGCATCAAGAGAAATATCTCAGGCAGTAATAAGGAGACTTCCGCGGTATTATCGTTATTTAGGGGAACTACTGGAGAGCGGAGTCGAACGGATATCATCCAATGAATTAAGTAAAAGAATGAAAGTAACTGCTTCACAGATCCGTCAGGATCTGAATAATTTTGGTGGATTTGGACAGCAGGGATATGGCTATAATGTAAAGTATCTTTATACAGAGATAGGTAAGATCCTTGGACTGAACGAGAAACATAAATTCGTTATCATTGGAGCAGGAAATCTTGGACAGGCACTGGCGAACTATGCAGCATTTGAAAATCGGGGATTTGTTTTAAAAGGGCTGTTTGACGTAAACCCAAGGCTTGCCGGATTGACGATCCGTGGAGTTGAGATCCGTATGATGGATGAATTGAAGGATTTTGTGAAAGAAAACGATATTGAGATCGGGGTTCTTACGATTCCGAAGACAAAAGCAGTAGAGGTTGCCAATCTCCTGGTAGATAATGGAGTTAAGGCTATCTGGAATTTTGCGCATACAGATCTGAATCTGCCGGATAATATTATTGTTGAGAATGTTCATTTGTCTGAAAGTCTGATGAGATTATCTTATAATATCACCAGATACAATGAAGAACATGAAGGAAAGTAGGCAAAGCAGACCAGAAGGCAGAGGTGCAGGAAAATTTTTTCCTGCACCTTTTTGAAAATTAAATGTATGGGAGACCGGATATGAAAGAAATACTGACAGCAGATCAGATGAGAAGATCGGATCAGAGAATGATACAGAAGATGCAGGTCCCGTCCCTTGTCCTGATGGAACGGGCGGCACTTCAGTGTGTGGCTGCGATGAAAGCAGAAGACATAGATTTGTCGAAAGCATTGGTCGTGTGTGGAAGTGGCAATAACGGTGGTGACGGATTCGCAATTGCAAGGATGCTCGTAGAAGAAGGAAATCATCCAGATGTAGTATTGGTCGGAAATTATGACCATCGTAGTGAAGAAACAAAAATCCAGATGAAAATTCTGGAAAATCTGGGAATATCTGTAGGAAACAGTTTGCCACAGAAAGAATATAGTGTTATTATAGATGCCGTATTCGGTATTGGCCTATCCCGTGAAATAAAAGGCAGATACGCAGAGGTGATTGATCAGATGAATCGGATGACTGCCTGTAAGGTGGCAGTCGACACTCCTTCAGGGATCCGTTCGGATGATGGAAAAGTGCTTGGAACGGCATTTAAAGCAGATCTTACAGTGACCTTTGCGTTTCAGAAGATGGGACAGATCCTATATCCGGGATGTGAGTATACAGGAAAGCTTGTTACAGCGCCGATCGGAATTACCAGACCGGAGTTTTTTGCGGAAGAAGAAATCTGCATGGCACTTGAAAAATCCGATGTGCCGGCAATGCTGCCACAAAGGAAACCGGATTCTAATAAAGGGACTTATGGAAAGGTTCTGATGATTACCGGAAGCAAAGGAATGTCCGGTGCAGCATATTTAAGTGCCAGGGCAGCATATCTTTCGGGAGCAGGTCTTGTCCGGATTTATACGGAGGAAAGTAACCGGGCAATCTTACAGGAACTTTTACCGGAGGCGGTAATGACGACCTATTCTCTGGATGAGACAGAATCATTTGAAGAACTTCCGGATTTGCTGGAATGGGCGGATGTGCTCTGTATTGGATGCGGACTCGGTATGGGACCGCATTCGGAGGAATTACTGAAAAAGGTGCTTGAGAATAATAAAACCCCGGCTGTTATTGATGCGGACGGACTGAACCTTCTGGCAAAGACCGATGAGTGGGGGATCGAACAGATTCGGATGAATCCTTCCGGATATGTACTTACTCCACATATGAAAGAAATGTCCAGACTGACCGGATACAGCGTACAGGAATTAAAAGACAACAGAAGAGAGCTATTAAGGAAATATACAGAAAAAGTCCATGCTGTCTGTGTACTGAAAGACAGCAGGACACTTGTGAAAGCGCCAGAGGGAAGGCTTATGATCAATACCACCGGTAATGCGGCAATGGCAAAGGCCGGATCGGGAGATGTGCTTGCAGGAATGATCACCGGACTTATGGCACAGCATATGAGACCGGATGATGCCGCTGTGCTTGGCGTTTATCTGCATGGCCTGTGCGGAGATCATGCCAGAAAAGAACTTGGCTCTTACAGTGTGCTTGCGGGTGATCTCTTGAAAATGCTCGGCAGAACACTTAAGGAATTGGAGGATATGACAGAATGAAGAAATACAGCAGACTGCGTGCGGTGATCGATCTGGATGCGGTGATGTATAACATGGAAATGATGCATGCAAATATAGAAAAAGGAACCAAGATGGTCGTGGTCATCAAGACAGATGGTTATGGTCATGGAGCGGTGCCGATTTCAAGAATGCTGGAAGATGTGGACTATGTCTGGGGCTATGCGGTCGCAACTCTGGATGAAGGTGTTGTACTCAGAAAAGCCGGCATTCAGAAGCCGATTCTTTGCCTGGGATGTATTTTCCCGGACCAGATGGAAGAGATGATCCGTCATGAGATCCGCATGACAACCTACAGCTATGAGCTTGCGAAGCTTGCGGATGAGACCGCATACCGTATGGGGAAGAAGGCATATCTGCACATTAAGATCGATACAGGAATGTCAAGACTTGGCTTTCCGGTAGCGAAAGAAAGTGTAGAGGAGATCCTTAAGATCGGCAGACTTGTTTATACGGATTGCGAAGGAATGTTTACCCATTTTTCAAAGGCAGATGAGACGGATAAGACCACGACACTGGAACAGATCCGTGCTTTTCTGTGGATGAAAGAACATCTTGCAGCAGAAGGTATGGAATTTACTTATTATCACTGTGCAAACAGTGCAAGTATCATTGATATGCCAAAGCTTGGAATGAATCTGGAGAGAGCCGGGATTTCTACCTATGGACTGTATCCGTCAGATGAAGTCAATAAGGAGGCAGTTCCGCTCCGGCCGGCAATGGAGCTGATCGCGCATGTGACTTATGTGAAATGGATTGAAAAGGGTACGGAAGTCAGCTACGGAGGCACCTTTGTTGCCCCGAAAAGGATGCAGATCGCCACGATCCCGACGGGATATGGAGACGGATACCCAAGAAGTCTTTCCAACAAAGGATATGTTCTGATCCATGGTCAGAAGGCGCCGATCCTTGGCAGAGTCTGTATGGATCAGTTTATGGTAGATGTGACCGGAATTCCGGATGTGAAATTTGGTGACAGGGCAACACTGGTCGGCCACGATGGGGATGCTTATCTTTCAATAGATGAACTTGCCAACCTGAGCGGTAGATTTAACTATGAATTTATCTGTGATATCAATAAACGTGTTCCGAGGGAATATCTGCGTGACGGAAAAGTTGTAGAGCAGGTCGATTATTTCTAAAATGCGGGGATGCACTTCGAAAGAGATATGAATACAGCAGGAGAAAGCTGGCAATAATGAAAGTATCTTGATAAGCGGAGTGTGAAAGAAGTGCAGATCAGGCGTGGAGATATTTATTATGCGGATTTAAGTCCGGTAGTCGGTTCGGAGCAGGGCGGTGTGCGTCCGGTTCTTGTCATCCAGAATGATGTCGGGAACCGGCACAGTCCGACCGTTATCTGTGCCGCGATCACTTCAAGGATGAATAAAGCGAAGCTGCCGACACATGTGGAAATCGATGCAAAAAGGTACAGAATCGTCAAGGATTCTGTTGTCCTTCTGGAGCAGATTCGGACGATCGATAAACAGAGACTGAAGGATTACGTGTGCCGGGTAGACAAAGAGCTTATGAGAAAAGTCGATGAAGCGCTGTGCGTCAGCCTGATGCTTCATACATAAAAGAGGAGAAGTATGGGAAGCAATGGAAACGGAAGGTAATTTACTTCAGAAAATGAAAAATGTATTTTCTGACAATGAAGATAAAGAGAAAATTGCAGAAGAAATCATTGAAAAAGTACTGGAAGGCTATGAAAAAGGTGTTCTGACAAGACGTGAGATGAAGATGATCACCAACATTTTTGAATATATGGATTCGGATGCAAAAGATATCATGACGCACCGGAAAAATATCGTAGCACTGGATGGAGAGGAATCTCTGGAAAAAGCACTTACCTTTATGCTGGAGGAGAACAAATCCAGATTCCCGGTTTATGAAGAAGATATTGACAACATTGTGGGGATTCTTCATATCCGGGATGCGATGCAGAGCTACCTGGACGGTCCGGCAAGGAAAAAACCGGTGCATGATCTGAAGGATGCCATCCGTCCGGCAGGATTTATCCCGGAAACAAAGGCGATTGACAAACTGTTTCAACAGATGCAGCAGGACAAGAGCCATATGGTGATCGTGCTGGATGAGTATGGACAGACATCAGGGATCGTAACGATGGAAGATATTGTAGAAGAAATCGTTGGAAATATCCAGGATGAGTATGATGAGGAAGAAGAGCTGATCATCAAACAGGCAGATGGTACATATATCGTGGATGGTATGACACAGCTGGAGGATCTGGAAGAGCTTCTGGGAATCAGTTTCAACGAAGAAGATTACGATACGATCAATGGTTATCTGATCGACTGCCTGGACAGAATTCCTTCGGAAGATGAAGAATGTCAGGTGGAATTCGGAGGCTATCTGTTCCATGTATTGTCAGTTGATAATAATACAATACGCAAAGTCCTTGTCAGTAGGACAAAAAAGTGATAAAATAGTACAATTGAGAATAGTAAAAATACTGAAGAGAGGTAAAAAGTAATGTCAGGACATTCAAAATTTGCGAATATCAAGCATAAAAAAGAAAAAAACGACGCAGCAAAAGGAAAAGTATTCACGAAGATCGGTCGTGAAATCGCTGTAGCAGTCAAAGAAGGAGGCGGAGCTGATCCGGCTAACAACAGCAGACTCCGTGATGCGATTGCAAAGGCAAAAGCAAATAATATGCCAAATGACAATATTGACAGAAGTATCAAAAAAGCAGCCGGAGATGCAAACTCTGTCAATTACGAGTATGTTTCCTATGAAGGATATGGTCCTTGCGGAATCGCGATTATCGTGGACGCACTGACAGACAACAAAAACCGTACTGCAGCCAATGTAAGAAGTGCATTTACAAAAGGAAACGGAAGCATCGGAACACAGGGCTGTGTTTCTTACATGTTCGACCGCAAAGGTCAGATCGTGATCGATAAAGAAGAATGTGATATGGATGCAGACGACCTGATGATGCTGGCTCTGGATGCAGGTGCAGAGGATTTTTCCGAAGAAGAAGACAGCTTTGAGATCCTGACATCACCAGATGATCTGGAGGCCGTAAGAGAAACTCTCGAAGCCAAAAAGATCCCGATGGCTCAGGCAGAAGAGACCATGATCCCTCAGAATTATGTTGCTCTTGATGATGAGACTGCTCTGAAGAACCTTCAGCGTACCCTGGATCTGCTCGAAGAAGACGATGATGTTCAGGCGGTATATACCAATCTGGACGAATAAAACGACAAGGCGGATAAAAAGTTCGTTTGATGAGGATTGTGATATATGAGCAGTAATTATACCATAGCTTTTGCAGGGATGCCGGCATTGCTGGATGAACAAGAACATGTCATGGAAAATTTCACGTTCGAACGCTATCCGGATTCATTTAAACGCTACTGCAACAAACACAAAGCGACATTAAAAGCAGTCGAGGATGGCTATCTTCAGGTTATTGATAAAGAACAGTTTCTGACCAATATGGCAGAAGAGCTTGCAAATTCTGCTGAAAAGCGAATTGCCGAAGAGGAAAAGAAAAATGCAAAAGAGAAACTGGCTGCAAACCTGAATATGTGCCTGGTAATCTATACGCTTCCGGCTGTTCTTGAGATGAACAAAGCACCTGCGAATCTTTTTTCCAAAAAGATTCTGGAAGCCTGGAAAGCACATTTTCCGAAAACCAATCTCAAAGCTTCTCCTTTTAAGCAGATCAATTCTGGATTTAAACGGAAATTCTGTTACATCACCACAGCAGTGTGCAGAACATTTGGCAAACCGGATGATTGTTATGAGCTGAACCTTTTCCGAAATTACCGCGACCATTATTTGATGGAGCAGGAAAACGGAGAAGCGATCGTTTATGAATATTATGATCTGGCTCCTACCATTGTAAAACATATTGATCAGAGAAAAGATGCAAAAGAAATTTACCGGAACATATGGGATACTTATCTTTCCCCTTGCCTTGGTATGATCGAACGCGGAGAAAATGAGGCGTGCAAAGATCTTTATATTTCCATGGTCCGTGATATGCAGAAAAAATATTTCTTTGAAAAACAGTAATTCTACATCCTAAAAAAAAGGCGGAACTTTTTTAAGAGTTCCGCTTTTGCTGATTCAAAAGAAAAGGAGGTGACCTATGTACAACGTATTAACAGCCATAAAAAACAATATGCTTCTGCAGGAACTGAAAAGGCTTCACATCTGGGGTGCGTCTACCGGTTTTGAGATCTGTGAGGTCACTTCTGATTTTGCGACACTGACAGAGCACCTGCGTAAAAACAGGTATCAACTGGTTTTGCTGGAAGCAACACCGGATTACCCGGTTTTAAACCTTCTGCAGACCATCCGGCAGGAAAAGCTCTGTCAGGCAATCGCGATGGTCGGGCAGACGGCGGAATTTAAGATCGTGCGAAAAAGTTTTCTGCTCGGTGTCGATGACTATCTGATCACGCCGTTTGAGATCAGTCAGTTTATCTCGCTGTTTGGCAAGATCGAACATGCGGAGCATGGAAAGATTGAGGCAGAAAACAGCCAGAAAGAATCCCTGCTTGACTGCTTCCGGACGATTGATTTTTCCATAAAAAAAGAACTCGACAATCTTTTGTACCATGCTCTTTCAGAATATTCAGATCCCTTAGAATCTTTTTCTTACCTGAAACGGATTTTGGATGACGTCACTTTGGAACTTTTCAGGCGACATCCGTGGCTGGAGCTTTATTTTCAGGCGGATGATTTTATTCTTCCGGAAACAGATTTTCCGGACTGTGAAGAACAGATCCAGAAAAGCGTCGATGATTTTTATTCCCTTTTTACAGAGTTTGCGGAACTGTATCCTGCACACAGTGAGGGAATGGACAAGATTTTGTTGTATATCCTGAACCGCCCGGAAGAAGACCTGAAGCAGAAAACAATATCAGAAGAACTTTACATAAACCGTTCCTATTTCAGTACGATGTTTACGGCTCAGATGCAGATTAATTTTGTTGATTACGTCAATATTGTGAAAATGAAACGTGCCGCATACCTTTTAAAACACACAAAGCGGAAAGTCATTGACATCGCCGGGGCACTGGATTACAAGGATATGGGGTATTTTCTGAAAAAATTCAAGGCAAAATATGGGGTGACACCATCCCAGTATCGAATCCCGGAGACGTATGAATTTCAAATATAACATTCAGTTTCTGTTATTTTTCTTACAAAAAGCAGAGAAAGGCGGTCGAAACTATGGCAAATATCTATCAGGAAATTACCGATATCGTCGGAAAAACACCACTTCTAAAACTTCAGAGATATATGGACGCAAATGCCTGTAAGGCAGATATTCTTGCAAAACTTGAATATCAGAATCCAGGCGGTTCCGTTAAAGACCGCGTTGCGATCCGCATGATCGATGAAGCGGAAAAAGCCGGTATCCTGCATAAAGGCGATGTGATCATCGAACCGACTTCCGGAAATACCGGAATCGGACTGGCATGCGTGGCAGCCGCCAGAGGCTATCATCTGATCATCACGATGCCGGAAACCATGAGCGTGGAACGAAGAAGACTGTTATCTGCATATGGGGCAGAGCTTGTCCTGACACCGGCATCCAAAGGTGTGAAAGGTTCGATCCGCAAGGCAAATGAACTGGCAGAACAGCTGCACGCTTTTGTTCCGAGCCAGTTCAGCAATCCCTATAACCCAAAATCTCACTACGAGACAACCGGCCCGGAAATCTGGGCAGATACGGACGGAAAGATTGATGTTTTTGTAGCTGGCGTCGGAACCGGCGGTACGATCAGCGGAACCGGCAGGTATCTGAAAGAAAAAAATCCAAACATCCTGCCGGTTCCCCGGTACTCTCTGACGGCATCCCGGGACGGCACAAGATCCAGGGCATCGGTGCCGGGTTCATCCCGGAAACACTGGATATGGAGATCTATGATGAGATCCTGACGGTAACCGATGACGATGCCTACCAGGTATGCCGGGAACTCGCAAGAAGAGAAGGCGTACTTTGCGGTATCTCTTCTGGTGCTGCATTATCTGCTGCAAAAGAGCTGGCAGTAAAGCCTGCGTATCAGGGGAAAACAATCGTTGCCCTGTTTCCGGACGGAGGTGAACGCTATCTTTCCAGCGGCGTTTTTGATGAATAAAATATGGATAAGATAAAAGTGCTTTTGGCCATGACGTTCTTATCCAATGGAAGAAGTGGAACTTTCCGAGGAACGTTTCGAAGAACTGAAACAGGTCTGTTCTTAAAAATCCGTATAAATTTTCTCTTTTCCGGTTATGCTGTCAGCAGAATGCCAAAGCTTGCATATCAGGTTCTGTATCATACAAAATGACAGACCTGGATCAGAAAGGGGATACACTATGGCGGAAAAAGAAAACAGCAAAAGCGAAAACACAGAAACTAAAAAA
>ENA-OPDH01002600-OPDH01002600.1-human-gut-metagenome-genome-assembly--contig:-NODE-2600-length-11531-cov-3.438742_pt1 | contig 11531 bp, 12 predicted proteins | sample MGYA00241260_ERZ501500 | MGnify/ENA primary metagenome ERZ501500 (study PRJEB25962, sample SAMEA2042519) | human gut metagenome | biome: human gut; feature: human-associated habitat; material: faeces...
GTTCTTTACTGCTTTGGAAATGTTATCTGCCGCATAGAGTGCCATCTTTTCTCCCGATGTCACGATCAGAACTTTTTCCGCATAGTCTTCCCGGATCGGCGCTGCGAATCCGCCGCAGACCACGTCCCCGAGTACATCGTACAGAACAACATCAGGCTTATAGGTCTCGAATAATTTCAGATCTTCTAATAACTGGAATGTCGCAATGATTCCTCTTCCCGCACATCCAAGTCCCGGTGTCGGTCCGCCCGTCTCGATACATAAGACATTTCCGAATCCTTCTTTTGCAATATCTTCCAGTTTCTCCGGTTCTTCGTCTTCTTCTCTCATATAATTCATGACCGGCCTTAGCGGTTCCCCACCGAGCAGATTCATCGTCGAATCTGCCTTCGGATCACAGCCGATCTGGATGACTTTCTTCCCCATCGTGGCAAATGCTGCTGCCAGATTGGATGTGACGGTGGATTTCCCAATTCCACCTTTTCCGTAGATTGCTACTTTTAACATGTGTGTTCCTCCTGCATGTTCTGCTTACATATTTGTTCAAATGAAAAAGAACATTTTGTATACATAAGCCGGCTCTCTTTTCGTTATCTGAAGCCGCCTTATTCTGTATACAAAATGCTCTTTTTTGTTTTTTCCAATGCATAATGCGAATACATGGTATAGAAATACCATGTGTCGGAAATAAGGAAGTTCTTAACTATTCCTGCTCGGATCATCCTTGCCGTCAGAGTTTTTATTCATTTATATTAAAATTGTTCAACACAATTACCGTCGTATCTTTTTCACCAAATGCTCTGCAGATGAATGAATCAGATGCCGTAATTTTCCCAATCATTTTATCAGCTGTTATACAAATTAGTCAACACGAACTGCATGCTTCAATCCCCTACACCTGCATATCCACATGATCGCCCCGTGCCTTTATCCCGTCGGTTACCTTTAAATCCTTCTGGTACGGATTTGATTCATTGTAGTATTTGATCTGCGTATTGGTCACTCCGCCTGACACATACGACCTCCCGCACTCCGGACAGATAGAAGTATGAATCTGCACAGATGCCGAAATCACCCTGCCATTTTCCTCGGATGCCTTGCTGTAGGCATTGGATACATGCTGCCCCTCATGTGCACGGACTGCCGATGATGCAGCCTGCGGGGAAACATGCGCGGCACTCTTAAACGATACATTTGCTTCATCTGATCCGTCAACATATTTACGGTTTTTACAGGTCTGGCATTCCTTCTGTTTCCCGTTTTCATCTACGCTTCCGATGCCATTTTCTTTTCCTGTGACATTCTTTGTATCACTGTCTGAAATTCCATAACCATATAAATATGATGAACTTCCTACTCCCGTTATATCCATGGCAGACTCCTTTCTGTTTTAAAACATCCTGTTTTATAAATGTAAGACTTCTTCTAATGTGGTAAACAATGCATCGATGGTCATCGGTTTTGAAATATAACCGTCCATTCCGGAATCAAATGCTTTTGTCCTGTTTTTCATAGGTATACTCTCACGTCATTTTATTTTCTACAGACAGTATACCATAAAAATCAGAAATTGCATCCTCTTCCTTTGCACCAAATAGAAAAAATGACTCTGTGGGATTTGCCCACAGAGCCATTTTTTCTATATGCCTTTTATTTCAGATATCCGTTTGTAACCATATCTACAATCTCACCTGTCGGAATGGAAAATTCGACCCTTCCCATATATCCCGGTGCTACTTCATACTTATCAAATACAAGGGTAAGTTTTCCCTTCTCATTGACATAGAAATTCGTCTTATTGCTGATGGACTTGAAATTGAACTTATTGTTTTCATCGTCCACAAAATAGGTAACATCTGCATTCTCTTTCATCTGTGCCCGCATCTGTTCTTTGATATTGTCGGAAATCCGGTCAATATAGCCGCTTCCTTTTTTGAACAGATTTTTCAGAGTGATTTGTTTTCCGGATTTTTTATCCACACTGAAAATCTTTGCATAACTCTGGGAGCCGCCCATAGCAATTACCGTATCAATCCGCAGGCAAAACAGCTTGTCGTTGTCGGTTACAACCTTATATCCGGAAGTAAGGCTCTCATTTCCCTTCTCTCCCTTCTTTATGGCTGCCACATCTTTTTTATAATCTTTGATAAATTTATTCTGATAACTGGATATTGCAGCATTCAGTTTTTCACTTTCGCTTTTCATGACTTTTCCGTCTGTACCTGTAATTTTCACTTTCGGAATCTTTACACTGGCTTCCATCTGTTTGCCCTTCTGGTTGTTGGTATACTTCTTTGCCAGCGATACTTTATAAACCGGCAGACTTGTTTTTGCCTGTGTAACCACCGTTCCTGCTCCCATTGTCACCAGCATTGCCGCAGCAGCTACTGCAATACCTGTCTTTTTTAATACACTACTCAGTTTACTCATTTTATTTTCCTCCTTTTTTGTTTCTATCTATTAGACCATTCATCACACATAAAAGTTTCAGAAATACAAAAATTTCCATTTTATTTTTCTGCTGCCCGGCTTCATTGAAAAAAAACAGGAAAAAAGCTATAATAATATAAGTTTGCCATATAAAAGCAAATACAGATATTAACATAAGAAAGGGCGAAACATATGACTTCAGAACAACAAAATCCACTTGCCGTGGACAAAATTTCTTCGCTGATTCTGCGCTTTTCCGTACCGAGCATTATCGCCATGCTTGTCAGTGCGGTATACAACATTGCAGACCAGCTTTTTATCGGAAATGCGGTCGGCACACTCGGCAATGCCGCTACCAACATTGCATTCCCACTTGCCATGATGTGCACAGGACTTGGACTTCTGTTTGGAATCGGCGGTGCGGCAAGCTTCAACCTTCACATGGGTGCCGGCAAAAAAGAAAAAGCTCCCTATTTTGTCGGAAACGCCATCACAATGCTTCTTACCGTTGGCATCCTTCTTTTTGCCATAACCGAATTATTTTTGAATCCTCTGCTGGTCGGATTTGGTTCCCCTGCAGATGTTCTCCCGCTTGCCCGGCAATACGTCCGTGTGACGGCGATCGGTTTTCCTTTTTTAATTCTTACGATCGGAAGCGGACACTTAATCCGTGCAGACGGCAGCCCAAAGATGGCGATGTTTGTAAACATTTCCGGCGCCATCATCAACATTGTATTGGATGCCGTGTTTGTTCTGGGATTCCACTGGGGCATGTACGGTGCTGCAGCGGCAACCGTGATCGGTCAGGTCATCTCTGCGATTATTGCGGTCTGCTATCTGTCACACTACCGCACAGTAACCCTGCACTCCAAGCATTTCCGGCCGAATGCTTCCCATCTGGCACAGATCTGCTCACTTGGCATGGCTTCTGCCATCAACCAGGTTGCCATGATGATCGTGCAGATTACGATGAACAACCTGCTAAAGCATTACGGTGCACAGTCCGTTTACGGAGAGTCAATTCCGATTGCCTGTTCCGGAATTGTCATGAAAGTCAACCAGCTTTACTTTTCCGTGATTATCGGCCTGTCACAGGGCAGCCAGCCGATCCAGAGTTTTAACTACGGTGCAAAACAGTACAACCGGGTAAAGGAATCGTATCGTCTGGCGATTACGGTCGGTGCCATTGTATCCATTGTATCCTTTCTGCTGTTTCAGATTTTTCCGCGACAGATCCTCGGTCTGTTTGGCAGCGGAAGCAAAGAATATTTTGATTTCGGTGTAAACTATTTCCGGGTTTTCCTGCTGTTTACATGGCTTAATTTTATGCAGCCGATTTCCTCGACGTTTTTCAGTTCGATCGGAAAAGCATATAAGGGAACGTTTCTTTCTCTGACAAGACAGATTTTATTCCTGCTTCCTTTGCTTTTGCTTTTCCCGCGTTTCTGGGGAATTAAGGGAATTCTTTATGCGAGTCCGGTTGCGGATGTGTTATCTTTTGCAGTTGGACTGGCAATGGTTATACATGAATTCCAGTTGATCCGGAAGTTGGAAGTTTCTGAACAGAATACAACGACTTTCTAACATGAAAGTAAAAATATATTTTCCTGCAAAAAAGCGCGCAGCAAAAGGGGGGCACCACTTTTTGCTGCGCGCATTTTTTACTTTTTCAAATCGGCTTTTATTTATTTTTGAGCCCCGATATGAGTTCTCAGCTTATTTTTGATCTCATTCTCAAGCTTCTCCACAAACTCATCCAGTGGAAGAACTGTGGTATCTTTTTCTCCATGCAGACGGAAGGATACGGTTCTGTCTTCTTTCTCATTGAAGCCGACAACCAGAAGATACGGCACCTTCTGCACCTGTCCTTCACGCATACGATAGCCAAGCTTCTCGGATCTGTCATCGAGTTCTACACGGACATCCTTTGCCTCTAATGCATCGCAGATTTCCTTTGCATAAGCAGTCAGTTCCTCGTTGTCTGTCTTAACCGGCATCACACGAACCTGAACCGGAGCCAGCCATGTCGGCAGATTTCCCTTGGTCTCCTCAAGAATATATGCCATGAAACGATCGAGGGAACCAAGGATTGCACGATGCAGAACAACCGGTGTCTTCTTCTCACCATCACGGTCTACATAAGACAGATTAAATTTTGCCGGGAGACAGAAATCAAGCTGGCAGGTAGAAAGTGTGATCTCATTGCCGACTGCAGGCTGTACGTTTACATCCAGCTTTGGTCCATAGAAAGCAGCCTCTCCAATTTCCTCTGTATAATCAATTTTCAGATCATTCAATACCGTGCGGAGTGCATCCTCTGCCTTGTTCCACATAGCATCATCATCATGATACTTTTCTTTGTTTGCCGGATCACGCAGAGACAGTACACAACGGTAATTGGTAATTCCGAAATCCTTGTAGGTACTAAAAATCAAGTCTACAACCTTGGTAAACTCATCCTCAATCTGCTCCGGTGTTACAAACAGATGCGCATCGTTCTGACAAAAATGTCTGCCTCGCTCGATACCCTTTAACGTTCCGCTGGATTCGTAACGGAAATCATGTGCGATCTCACCGATACGGATCGGCAGATCCTTATAGGAATGTCTTCTGTTTGCATAGATCATCATATGATGCGGGCAGTTCATCGGACGAAGAACGAAAGACTCTCCCTCCATCTCCATTGGTGGGAACATGTTTTCTTTGTAGTGATCCCAGTGACCGGATGTCTTGTACAGATTTACGGTACCGACACAAGGAGTCATAACATGCAGATAGCCCAGCTTTCTTTCCTTGTTCTTGATATAATTCTCCAGCTCCTGCCAGATCACATATCCTTTCGGAAGGAACATCGGAAGTCCACGGCCAACCAGATCATCAACCATAAACAGGTTCATGTCCTTTCCGATTTTTCTGTGATCTCTTTCCTTTGCTTCCTCTAAAAGCTTAAGGTGTGCCTCCAGCTCCTCTGCGGTCGGGAAACATACACCATAAATTCTCTGCAGCACTTTGTTTTTGCTGTCACCTTTCCAGTATGCACCAGAGTGACGGATCAGCTTGAAGTTTCTGCAAAGTTTTACATTGTCTACGTGCGGTCCACGGCACAGATCCGTAAAATCGCCCTGATCATATACGGTAATATTTCCATCTTCCAGATCGGAGATCAGATCCAGTTTATACTCATCATTCTTGAACATTTCCATAGCCTCTGCCTTAGAAACTTCACGTCGCATGATTTTCTTTCCGGATTTTGCAATCTTTTTCATCTCTTTTTCGATCTTTTCGATATCCTCATCACGGATTACATCTTCCCCAAGATCTACATCATAGTAAAATCCCTCTGCAACAACCGGTCCAACCCAGAATTTTGCCTGTGGGTACAGATGCTTGATTGCCTGTGCCATCAGATGTGCACAGGAATGATTCAGTGTTTTTAATTCTTCATTTTCCTTAAAGTTTACCATTTTACGTTAACTCTCCTTCTTTTGGTATGGAAATAAAAAAGCACCCCGGATATGCATGACATATCTAAGGGTGCTTTATACACGGTTCCACCTTAATTCTTTTACTCTTTGGCTTATAACGCAGCTACACGGTGACGCTTCTTTCGCGCACAGCTCAGGAGTGGTCTTCATGAAATCTTTCCATAAACGGCTCACACCATCTACCGTTCTCTCTGTATGTTTCAATTTCACTACTTGTTCCGTCAATGCTTTTTTCTATTCTTATGCATTGTACCACGTTCTGATTTCTAATACAATAGGGTAATTTTGCTAATCTGCTTTTTCATCCATATAAGTAATTTTCAGATCGAACGACCATGGAATATCGGAAAGATACTGTTCCTTATAATAATTGTTTCCGTTTGTTATTTTTTTCCGGAAGCGGAAGGAATCCGGCGTAAAAATTACAAGCAGATATGTATTTCCTTTCTTTAAGCGATACGTATTTTTTTCAGATTCCATACTGTATCTGGAAATACTGTCTTTTTTCTTCTGCAGTTCCCTCTGGATAGCGCTTGTATACCCTGCCGAATTTTTTATTGCACGCTTCGCACTTCTCGTAAGTTTTTTCGATGCGTTGACATCATACCATACTTTGCCATAACCACTTGCAAAAGTTCTGGAAAGAAACTGATAGTAGGTACTGTTCCATGGGTCATAAATCTCATACCCGCTTTTTAACTCTTTTGGCAGAAACATGAGATAATTGTTATCATTATAGATCACTTCATTCTTGGATTTTCCCTTAAAATCACTTTCCGTAAACTGGTATTTACCGCTCTTTCTACATTGAAATTTTACAAACGAGACATTTTCACCAACACCATCATCATCCACATAACTGGTATTTGCTTTTCCGGTCATACCGGACACATTAATGACGTTCCTGCCCTCATACAATGCCGGGACCTGCTGCATCGTGTAATTATACACACTTTTTGAAATCAGTTTTCTCTCATAGGCGCTTGTCTCCAGCTGTCTGTAAGTCAGCTTGTCCGCATTGGACTTGTTTACCAGATTTCCCGTCATCAATGCTGTTACCGAATGTACCATTGCTGCATCTGTGTGCTCCATTTCCATTGGTGTCACAGCAATTACTGCCAGAATCACAGCCAGAACAAAACAAACCCTCTTTTTCCACATTTGTCTGAGCATAAATAAATAATCCTTTTTTGTTATTATTTTATTCTATCTTTCCGATTCCTTCAAGTACTTTCTGCTCTATTTTCATTATCTCATAAATAAAACCATCAGCCACCTTACCGCAAATGCTGCCACCCAGGCGATCATACACTGCCAGATCACCATGCCAACTGCCCATTTTCGTCCAAGTTCCCGGCGAATGGAAGCAATTGCTGCAATACACGGCGTGTACAACAGACTAAATACCAGAAGTGAAGCTGCCGCTACCGGTGTCAATGCATCCTTTACTGCTCCTCCAAATAAAATTTCCAGAGTTGAGATCACGCTCTCCTTTGCCATAACGCCGCTGATCAATGAAGTACAGATCCTCCAGTCTCCCAGTCCAAGCGGTGCAAAAATTGGAACCAGGCAGTTTGAAATCATCGCAAGAATACTGTCTTTAGAATCTGCCACCAGATTAAAATGCAAATCAAATTTCTGTAAGAACCAGATACAGATCGTTGCTACAAAAATAACGGTAAATGCTTTCTGCAGGAAATCTTTTGCTTTCTCCCACAAAAGCTGCATAACATTTTTCAGCCCCGGCAGACGATAATTTGGCAGCTCCATGACAAACGGAACCGCATCTCCACGGAACAGTGTTTTCCGATACAACAACGCAACCAGGATTCCAATCACAATTCCGGTCAGATACAAAGCACACATCACGAGTGCTCCATACTCCGGGAAAAATGCGCTGGTAAAAAATGCATAAATCGGAAGTTTTGCCGAACAGCTCATAAACGGAGTTAATAGGATCGTCATTTTCCGGTCACGCTCGGAAGGCAGGGTGCGGCTCGCCATGACGCCCGGCACGGTACAGCCAAAACCGACCAGCATCGGCACGATACTGCGGCCGGAGAGGCCGATTTTCCGGAGCAGCTTATCCATCACAAATGCCACGCGCGCCATATAGCCGCTGTCTTCCAGAATGGACAGGAAGAAAAACAGGGTGACGATGATCGGAAGGAAGCTTAAGACACTTCCGACGCCGTTAAAAATACCGTCAATCACAAGGGAATGAAGCACCGGATTGACGCCCCATGCTGTCATGGCGCTGTCCACGAGCTCGGTCAGTTTTCCGATCAGAACCTCCAGCACACTCTGCAGCGATGCTCCGATCACATGGAAGGTCAGGAAAAAGACAGCCGCCATAATCCCGGCAAAACATGGCAGAGCCGTATATTTTCCGGTCAGCACACGGTCAATTTTTGTGCTCCGCACATGCTCGCGGCTCTCTTTTGGTTTTACCACGGTCTCACGGCAGACTTTTTCAATAAAATTAAAACGCATATCCGCAATCGCCGCCGCGCGGTCCAGGCCGCGCTCCGTCTCCATCTGACAGACGATATGCTCGAGCATCTCTTTCTCGTTTTCATCGAGGGCCAGCTGCTCCAGGATCAGCGCATCGCCCTCTGCCAGCTTGCTCGCCGCAAACCGCACCGGAATATCCGCCCTTGCGGCGTGATCCTCGATCAGATGCATGATCGCATGCAACGCACGGTGGACGGCACCGCCGTGGTCATTCGCCTCACAGAAGTCCTTTCTGCCCGGTTTTTCCTGGTATTTGGCCACATGGACAGCATGGGCAACCAGTTCATCGATTCCCTCGTTTTTTGCAGCGGAAATCGGGATAACCGGGATGCCAAGTCTCTCTTCCATCTGGTTCACGAGCACAGAACCGCCGTTTTCGCGTACCTCATCCATCATGTTGAGGGCCAGTACCATCGGAACGTCGAGTTCCATCAGCTGCATCGTCAGATACAGGTTTCGTTCGATATTTGTCGCATCTACAATATTGATGATGCCGCGCGGATGCTCGTTCAGAACGAAATTCCGGGTGACGATCTCTTCGCTTGAATACGGCGACATCGAATAAATGCCGGGAAGATCGGTGACCAGCGTGTTTTTCTGGCCGCGGATTTCACCGTCCTTCCGGTCTACGGTCACGCCGGGGAAGTTTCCGACGTGCTGGTTGGATCCCGTTAATTGGTTGAACAGGGTGGTCTTGCCGCAGTTCTGGTTTCCGGCCAGCGCAAAGGACAACAGCTCTCCTTCCGGCAGCGGATGCTCCTCTGCCTTATTGTGGTACTTTCCGCCCTCTCCAAAGCCGGGATGCGGAATTGCTTTCGCATCCGGCTGCTCTTTTTCTTTTACAGCGTCCCGCATCTCATCAATGGCAATCCGTCCGGCATCGGCGAGGCGGAGTGTCAGTTCATAGCTGTGAATCCGCACTTCCACAGGGTCTCCCATCGGTGCATACTTTACCATCGTCACTTCCGCCCCCGGAATGATTCCCATATCTAGGAAGTGCTGCCGCAGCGCGCCCTCTCCTCCTACCGTGCGGACGGTCGCTGTTTTGCCGATCGGCAGTTCTTTCAGTGTCATATATTTCACTCCTTATTGATTCTCATTATCAATAGTAAGTATATGACACAATTCGACTGCGGTCAAGCAATTGCCATTATTTCTCTTTTTGTTTTTCTTCGAGCTTCTTCTGTACACTCGGAAACAGCTCCAGATCCGTGTGTGGGATTGCCTGGGCCGCTTTCATCATAGAGATGAAAGCGGCGACCTGGCCGAACTGGATGTAGACCATCTCGTCCAGAATGCGGTCAATATCGTCGATGCAGGTCCGATCCAGCAGGATTTTTTCTGCTCCCGCAAGCGACGTATTTCCGGCGCAGATCAGGCGGCTGCGGTCCATATCCGGGTACATGCCGATCGTGATGGCGGATTCCTTTGAAACGTGCTTTCCAAATGCACCAGCCGCGTAAAACCGGTCAATTTCTTCCATGGAAATGCCGGATTCACGCATCATGTACTCAACCATCGTGTAGGCCGCTGACTTTGTACGAAGGAATTCGGCGATATCACTCTGATAGAAGCACAGCCCTTCACTATATTCAACGCACCACTCTCCCGTCTCCGGGTCTTCCTTGATCTTTTCGGACCGCTCCGGCTGCAGGGTACCGAACAGGTTGATCCAGCCATTTAGGAATAATTCCGCGAGCAGATCGATAATGCCGGAACCGCAGATGCCCTTTGGCTTACCCTCTCCGATTACATGGCACTGGATTTTCCCGTCTTCTATTTTTACCGTATCAACAGCGCCTTCTGCAGCTCGCATGCCGGTTTTGACCACGCCGCCCTCGAGCGCCGGACCGGCAGCGCCTGCGCCGCAGAGCAGAAATTCCCGGTTTCCGACGACAAGCTCGCCGTTCGTTCCGATATCAAAAAAAACGCTGATCGTTTCTTTTTTATAGAGTTCCGTTGCGATCATACCGCTTAATATATCACCGCCCAGGTAATTGGATTTTCCCGGCACGCAGTAGACACATCCCTTCATGGGAAATCCCATCTCTTTCGCCGGAAGGAATCCGACGCGGTCTGCGCGCACGGCGTACGGGGATGAAAAGATGCAGAACGGATCCAGTCCCAGCAGGAAATGGATCATCGTTGTGTTGCCGGATACGACCATTGAGAGAACATCCGACGGCGCAATTCCTGTCTTTTGGCGAAGTTTTTCAAAGAGCAGTGTAAATGTCTCCATCGTACACGCACGGATGTCCTGCAGTACCTCCGGTTTATCCTTACAGGCAAAGATTCTCGTCAGAATATCGGTTCCATAGGCAGTCTGGCGGGTCGCTCTCCTCGGCAAGCACAGTACCGTCGCTGCAGTTTACCAGGCGCACAACGACGGTCGTACTTCCAAGATCAGCGGCATAGCCGTAATGCTCTGCTGCTGTATCGCCCGCTTCCAGATCAACCACCTGCCAGATGCTTCCATTCCATGCGAGGGAAACCGTTATGTTATAGTCTGCCTCATCGCAGATGGGATACAGTTTCTGCAGCGCTGGAAGGGTAAATGATGCGGTGATTCCTTTCTCTTTTAATGCATCCAGTATCCGCATCTGGCTGGAGCGGGCGTCCTCCTCCGTCGGCGGGACCAACCCCAGATACTGTTTCTGTGTTATTCCTCTATTCATTATTACTTCCTCATTTCCTGATCATTTTTCTGTTTCTTATTGTAGCACTTTTCTCTTTTCCAGAGAACTTATTTTTTTCACATTTTTACTACATTTCCATCACAGATTCCCATTATACTGCAAAGCATAGAAACAAAAAAGGAAGCAAACAAAACCGGAAGCCGATTCCGGAACACAGTTTAAAATACAGATACCAGAAAGGAAGCATTTATTATGATGGACTACAGAAACAACTACAATAACGAAAACGAAACCAATAATGAGAACATGATGGCAGCAGAGCAGAACAGCTTCAACGGAAAGAAACCTTCTTCCAAAAACAAAAAAGCTGCTAAGCTTGCAAAAAAAATCGGAGCCATCGCCTTAAGCGCAGTTCTGTTCGGCGGTGTTGCCGGCGGTACCTTCCCGGCAGGCCACCACTTTGCCG
>ENA-OPDH01002601-OPDH01002601.1-human-gut-metagenome-genome-assembly--contig:-NODE-2601-length-11531-cov-2.854566_pt1 | contig 11531 bp, 10 predicted proteins | sample MGYA00241260_ERZ501500 | MGnify/ENA primary metagenome ERZ501500 (study PRJEB25962, sample SAMEA2042519) | human gut metagenome | biome: human gut; feature: human-associated habitat; material: faeces...
CGCTTTGTGTCCTGAACCTCTGAATCTTCCGGAAGTTTCCAGCCGCTTTCTGTTTTTTCAAAAATCTGTGAGTCCATCACATCTCCATCATCCATAATAACCAATGCTGAAGTTTTTCCTCGCAATGTCGCCACGACATCTGACCGATCATCATAGGCTGTTACTGCTTCCTCAAGTGTATGGAAACTTTGTTCAGCCTCTTTGTTATTTTCGGACATCATAAATATGATGACCACAGACAAAACCGGAACCAGTATAAATATGGATATTTTTCGTGGGATTCTTTTCCTGGAATCCACAACTGCCACTATCATGAGCAACAGCAATAAGATTCCCCACGACCACCAGTTAGACAGTGAAATATTCATTTTTATGTTCTCCTTTTCCTACAATCTTGACGCTTCACAGATTGATCGCTACTTTATCTCCATCTACAGAAATCCAGTAATCATCTGGTTTCGTTTTCAGATATCCATAATATACCGTTATATTCTCATATTCCGCTTTTAAAAATTCTGTTCCAGCCGAATCGTGAACCTCATTTATAGAATACTCCCCCATAAGATAATGTGGGAGTATTACAATATACCATACTCCATGTATTTCTATTGATCTCATATCAATATTGGCATCTTCTGAAGGATAGCTCATACTTTTTCTGAAAAATGCTGAATCCGGCAATTTCCATTTCTTTCCATTTTTTGGAAAAATTCTTCCTTCAATAGATCCATCTTCATCCATGATAACATATGTAGATTTCTCATCCTGCAAGGTTGCTATTGGCTTCGCCTTAACATCATATGCCCGAATCGCTTTATCCAGCGAGGTAAAATTTCGCTGCACAAATACTGCCTGAAACATGATAAATAACAAACCAACCAGAAAAATTGGTCTGATGATAAAAAGAGGTACCTTTTTAGATTTTTTCTTGCATACGAGAGCAACTGCCAATGCAATAAACATTAATATTGTTATAACTCTTTCGAAAATGCTCAATATCAGATTCGCCATATGATTCCTTTCTTCAGCTATTAATGGATTCTATCTCCGAATCATCATATATTTTCTTTAACTCTTTTCTCATTTCCTTATTGATATTCATATATCTTGAATTATCATCAGCCCATTTTACTTTCAGGATATCGTGTTTGCGTACATATAATACAGGCAGCCGGCTTCTGTGCTTATCCATAAAGATTCCCCCGCTTTCATAAAAAGTTTCCTGCAGGTAATCATTTATTTCATCTACCTGGATTACAAATGTAAAACGAATATCCTTCTTTTTTTCTTCTCTGGTCATCTCATTGATCCAGAACTCTGCAAATTTATCATTTAACAACAAAACATCATTTCTATCCATATCTGTAATATCTATAAGCGCCCAGATATTCACCTGATTATTTCTATTTTTCTTGAAAAAACTTACTTTTCCTTTTTCGTCCAGTTCATATTCTGACTTTTTTTGGTACTGGTTATGTAAAAGCCCTTTTTCAAATACAACGTTTCGTTCTTCGACCTCTTCTGGAAAAGTTATTTTGATATCTATTAACTTCTCGTATTTGTAACAGATAAAACTGAATGGCATCCAGATTTCTTTTTTATTCTCTATATACCTGTAGCTTCTTGCATGAATCCTAGCACTATGCTTCAAAAATTGAACATACCCCGCTGTCATTAAAATATACAGTGGTAATAACGCTTTTTCAATCGCATCATTCCCACTGCTATTCGTCCAACATTTCCAACAGGAATATACTGCTGCAAAAAAAAACATCTGTCAAAAGCAACATTTGAAACAGAAAACAACCTCTGATTCCGGAAAACCATTTTCGATTTTTTCTCATCATCCCATAAACATATAGAAGATTTTCATCTACACTTTCCGAAGAAATATCCTGATCCGGTGTTTCGCCACATCTGAATACCCATCCAGTCAATGCCAAATATCCCAAACCGGCTACTGAAAATGTGAATCTATCATCTTCAAAAATCCAACGATATGACAAGAATAAAATACAAAATAATAAATTTTTTTCAGGTATCTTTTTTCTTTTCCTTCGGTCTATTCTAATCCCCCCCTAATTATTAAATACATACCGTTTTGTATTGGTGGGAATACCTTTCCCACCAATACGTTTCCCATATATTTTATATGCCAAAATTATACGTAAAGCCAATATAACTTTTCTAAAACTTCATCTACTTTACTGGTCTGATAACTTTCTGTTCCAACAAATGTTGCAACATTTTCCCTTACAAAATTATATACCTTGGCAACCGCTTTCTTCGTTTTTTTCCATGTAGATTTTAAAAAATGCACTATCTTTTTAAAGAAAGTTCCCTCTGGATCTCTATTAGATACCGGATTATTTCCACAATAGCAGAATACATTGCACATTGTGCTGTTAAATCCAGAAATATACGAATCCACACTGATAAATCTCCGTATCTCCGGATCATAATACCGGTTCTTCAGATAGTACATTCCGGTTTCTTCATCGTAGTAGTAGCCTCTGTAGCGGAACGGGTTTGTTTTTCCGATGGTGCCGGCTTTGCTGCCGGTGATGCTCAGGATTTTTCCCCAGCTGTTATACTTGTATTCTACTACAGTCTCTCCTGCATCGTCAATCAGTGCAATGACATCATTCTGGAGATTTCTTACGTAAAAATAGTCTTTTCCTGACACTCGCATTGAAACGGGATTTGCTGCGGAATCATAGTAATACCAGATTCGGCGTCCCTCACCTTTTTCTGTTACCAGAAGATCTCCTGCCATGCAGTATTTAACATTTGAACAGCGTGTTAATATCGAGAAAGGTCTTACCGAGAACAAAAGCTTCTCAGAAATTGGAAGAATTACCGGTAAAGATCCCTTAACAGTATCTAAGAAAGTGCGCCTTCATGCACGTATCAAAAAGCGTCCGGATTCGGGTTATACCAATCAAAAGAGATTGCAGATGGATGAATAAGCAGAATTAGAACGGCAGTACAAGATATTAAAACGGATACGAAGTGGACAACCAAGCATTAAGATCAAATAATTGATAAAAAGACGTGAACCATAGAAATGTGATTCACGTCTTTTAAAAGATACAGGTGTTTTGAACAATGTTAAGATTTGCCAGAATCAATGGAGCAACAACTTGATATTGACATAGGAATGGTTATGCGAAAAAGCGTTCCCTTTCGTGTTGATAAGAGTTCTATATCTCCCTGGTGTTGGAGAAGAATCGTTTTAGTGATAGAAAGCCCAAGACCATTGGAGCCATTGTAGCCTTTTGCAAATGGCGTAAAGATTTGGTTTTTTAACTCGGGGCCGATAGATGCTCCGTCGTTATAAAATAATATGATAATTTGATCTTTCTGATTTTGGTAAGCCCTGATCGCTATTTGAGAATCTTTGTATTTAAGCTGATTTTCCAAAATGTTTTCCAGAACTACCCGTATTTTATGCCTGTCAGCAAAAATATTTAAATATGGATGGATGTGAAAATGTACATACTTTACCATGTGGATTTGTGTATGATAATCGGCAAAAATCGTATCAAACATATCAGACAAACTAAAAATTTCTTTTTGAATTTCTTTCGTACTAAGCGTTACATACTGTAATAGTGACGAAACCTTTTCTTTCATTCTGGTTGTTTGCTCTAGTATAATATTTAAAGAATCATCTAAAGTTCCTATCGGATAAATTTTTTCTTTAGCTGAAACGGCATAGCTTTCTATAATCATGATAGGAGATTTCATTTCGTGAGAAATATATTGAAGAGAACTTTTTTGCAACTGTTCTTTTTTTAAAAGTTTAATATGCATTTCATAAAAACTATTTTCAAGTGCATCTATAAGATTATTATTATTGCATGGCTTAACTGGTTCAGTGTTTAAAGCCAGATTTTCCAGTTTGTGTGCATATGCTTGAAGTTTTGCCAATTCAGAAGAAAATTGTCTTTCAATAAATCGAAAATAAAAATATAAAATAAATACAAGTAAAATAACAAATGCAGCTAAAGATCCCACAATATATGGGAATACTTCATGATAGAGATCTCTGATAACAGAGTATTTATAAAAAAATTCCCCATTTTTTGGCGTTAAAGAAATACAATAAATTAATTCTTTATTATCAATTTTTTCACGATAAAATTTTTCGATTTCCTGTTGGTTCAAAGCTCGCTGGTAAATATGATCTCTGGTCTCTTCGTTGTATGTAGCTTCCAAAACATCAATAGAATCTGTACTTACGCCCAAGAGCCATTCGTTTTTGATGCCCATTTCTGCGGCATATTTGAGATTTTCTTCATCAATTATGCGATCTTCAAAAATATGATTATAATGGTAAAATGACCAATAGTAGATGATGCAGAGAGAGGCAGCAGCAATTGCAAAAGCAAGAATAACAGAAATAATAAAAAAATTTTTGTAAAATCGTTGATTGATTGCTTCTTTTCTTATCATAATGTGCACCTGTATCCGAAACCGTAGATTGTTTCTAAGTGAAATTTTGGAAGTTTTCTACGGATATTTTTTATATGATTATCTACTACACGGTAATAGCCATAGTAACTTTCACCCCAAATATCTGTAAGAAGCTGATCTCGCGAAATGGCAACTGAAGGATGCATTACAAAATAAAGGATAATATCAAACTCCTTACTGGTAACAGGTATTTGAAGCTGTTGCTCAGTGCAGATCGTTCGTTTGGCCTCATCAAGGCTATACCCATTAAAGTTGATAAGTTTTTTGAGAGATATATTATTGTTTTTTAACAAATTAGAAACACGATAACAAAGTTCTGCTGGTAAAAAAGGTTTTGCTAAATAATCATCACACCCCATTTCAAATCCTAATACACGATCAATGCATTCCCCACGGGCAGAAATCAAGATAACGGGGATATTCCTATTTTTATCTTTAATCTTTCTCATCAATTCAGTGCCACTACCATCTGGAAGCATGATGTCAATAATATAAAGATCATACAATGAGTACCAGTTTGCTTGCCTATAGATATCTTGTATGCAGTAATAGGGAGCAACTGAGTGACCATCGCGTTCCAAATAGGTTTTTAATACTTGATTTAATGCTTTTTCATCATCAATTAGACATATATTTGCCATATTCATCCCTCCTAATTTGTGTAGATATTTTATCATATTTTTATTTTATAAACATAAAAAAACACAATTTAACACAATTTATTAAAAACAAACAAAATATAAATAAAAAAAAACGAAATAGTATCATATTTGACACAAAATTAAATCGTATACTATGAGTACAGCAAGCAAAACTGCATAAATATCAAAAAAAATTGGGGGAGGGAACTATGAAAGATTCAGAGCAAAAAGTAAGAAAGAAAAAATTTGAAATGCCATCATCAATTTGTATTTTGATAATACTGACGATCGTGTTGGCAATTTTAACACATCTTATTCCTGCGGGCGAATATACTCGTGTGGATAATGTTCCGGTAGCGGGAACTTATATGCAGGTAGAATCGAATCCACAGGGAATTTGGGATATTTTGGCTGCACCAATGCAAGGATTCCGTGGTGCAATTGACATTATCTTATTTGTATTCGTGTTAAGTGGATGTTTGGGAATTATAGGAAAGAGTAGATCACTTGATGCAGGTCTTATGTATGTGATCAATCGTTTAAATGGTCGAGAAAAACTAATGATTCCTATAGTAATGTTTATCGCATCCATTGGTGGAACAACGTTTGGATTTTCGGAAGAAACTATTCCATTTTATCCGATTCTTATTCCGATGTTTATTGCAATGGGCTATGATGCAGTGACTGCTTGTATGGTTTTATTCCTTGGATCTGGAGCGGGAATTGTTGGTGCGTTGATCAATCCTTTCTCGGTAGGAATAGGTTCTGATATTGCCGGAATTTCTCTTGCGGATGGTATGCTGATTCGAGTTGTTATTTATATAGCCACAGTAATCGCTTCTATTATTTTTACTATGCATTATGCAGAGAAGGTTCGTAAAGATCCGACCAAATCGGTTGTTTATGATATACGCGATGAAATAGAATCACATATTCATAAATTAGGTACCGATGATATTCCTGAATTTACCAGACAAAGAAAAGCTATTTTAACAGTGTTTGCTTCTTCCTTTATCGTAATGATTTTAGCAATCATTCCATGGAGCAGTAAATTCAATATTTACGTATTTGATAATATTCACGAAAATCTTTGTCAAATTCCATTAGTGGGACGTCTCATTGGAAACATGCAGCCCTTGGGAGGCTGGGGAATGAAAGAACTCACTGTAATCTTTCTGCTTGCAGCTGTTATTATTGGCAAAATGTCTCATATGAAAGAAAAGGAAATGATTTCCCTGTTTGTTGGAGGCTGTCAAAATATTCTGGGAGTTGCCATTACTCTAGGCTGCGCGAAAGGTCTATCTGTCATTATGACAGATGGCTTGATTATGGATACAATTCTTCATTTTGGAGAAATCTTAATGAGTGGTGTTAGCAGAGTTGTATTCCCAGCTCTTGCATATATTGTATACATATTTTTGTCTTTTTTTATTCCATCATCATCAGGATTAGCAACGGCAACCATTCCCATTATTGGTTCATTAGGTGAATTTCTTGGTGTTGGTAAAGAATTTGCAGTCATGGTTTGTGCAGCTGGTTCTGAAACTATGAATCTTATTTCACCTACGCAGGCGGTTCTCATGGGGGCATTAGCAATTGCAGGAGTTCCTTTTCCACGTTGGGTAAAGGCAGTTCTTCCATTCTTCTTTATTGTGATTGCAATTGTTAGTACTATCGTAACCATTGCAGTGCTTTTATAAAATTATATTAATATATTAAAAAGGAAAAGGAGATTATTGCATTATGAAAACAACGAAAAAAATCACAGTGATTGGTGCAGGAAATGGCGGAATGGCAATGGCATATAGTTTGGGCCAGATGGGGCATGATGTCTGTATTTATGATTCCCCTAATTTTCCGGCTCAGATTAATGCAGTTAATGAAACAGGGGGAATTGAGGCCGTTGCTGAACTACATGAATGTCCTATGTTAAATGCAGGATTCTCAAAAATTGCGTTGGCAACTACAGATATTAAGGCTGCTATGGAATTTTCAGATATCTTTATGATGGTTTGTCCTTCCTTTGCGCAGGAAATTATGTTCAATAGTATGATTCCATATTTAAGAGATGGCATGAAAATCTTTATTGTTCCTGGAAATTATGGTGGCTTAATCTTGAACAAATGCCTTCAGAAATCAGAGAAAGCGGGTATGGACATCACATTTTTAGATACCATTAGCTTGCCTTGGGCAACGCGTTTAGCTCATGCTGGTGCTGTAGCTATTATGGGTGTAAAGGAATTTATGCCAATGAGCATATTCCCGAATAGTAAGAAAACTCCAGAATTGATGAATTTGGTTAATGAGGTATTCCCGATTCGACCGGAATTTTTATCAAATCCTATTGTGGCTGCTTTTGAAAATATCAATTTTGGTGCACATCCGGTATTGTCAATTTTGAACATGGGTCTGTGCGAGAACTTTGATGGTCAGTTCAATTTTTATGCGGATTGTTGCTCTACAGCGGTCGCAAAAGTTGAGGATGCATTGGATTTAGAACGTCTTGCAGTTGGAGATAGTTTACATATGCATTTGAGAACAGAGCTGGAAGCAAATAATGTTCTTTACGCATCGCATGCAAAATGTATTTATGACTTTAATCGTGAGTCGAGTGTTCATTCTAAAATAAAAAATGCACCTAACACATCAAAAGCTCGTTATATTACGGAAGATGTTCCATATTTGTTTGTTCCGTTTTGTGAGCTTGCAGATTTGTGCGGTGTAGATGTTCCGATTGCAAAGGCACTTGTAACAATAGCATCTTATTATAATGATGAAAATTATATGAAAACTGGAAGAACCCTGGCGAAGATGGGATTTAATCATTGGACAAAACAAGAGATTCTTGAGTTTTTAGAAGCATAAATCAGCCATGTTTTCCAAAGTTCCGTTTTTCGGATCAACGAAAAACTCCACAATGCAAAGCAGGGCCTTGCCCTAACAAGAAAAAAGCCAGGAAAAAACCCCTGATATTAAAATCAGGGAAGTATTTCCTGGCTTTGAGTCTGGCTCTTACGCAATCTACAGTTGCCGGCCGGCTTCTCACTCAGTTTTTATGTGGTTTTCTTATCTCTTATGTGTTCTGTAATAAAAGATCTGCTTTCTGTATCGCTGTTCATTGCAATGTGCCAGCTGTATCTCCACCTCTTTTCTGCATCTGGGACATTTGATCCGGAGGATTCCGGAACAGTCACCTGTCAGATCGAACAATCTGCTGTTGGAGCAACTCGGGCAATGTACTCGTATTGCTTTTCTGTCGGGTGTTCTTTCTTCGATATCCACCACTTCTCACGCTCCTCTTTTTTCGAATATATGTTCGTTTCTTATATTTTCCATTATACAAACTTGTGTTCGTTTTTACAATAGTAAATTTTCCCTCCGACAGCTTTCCAATCTCTCACGTTCATGCTATACTGAACCTATCTCTGTCTGCCCGTTTCAGTCATGGGGCAGACTTATTTTTTTCAGGAAAGGATTTATTTATGAAGCGTATCAAAAATATCGATCTGCTCCGTGCGGGGGCGATCCTCTACATTATGCTGTATCACTGCTACGTTCTGTCCGGGCAGCCATGGCAGTCGCATACAGCCATCCACACACTTCTGACTCTTGGAGGCGAAGTAGGAGTTACACTGTTTTTCCTGTTAAGCGGATATGGGATCTATCTTTCCCTTTCTTCTTCGGAGGCGCGAGGCTGTCTCCCCGGCTGGCGGGCTTTTATGAAAAAGCGCTGCATCCGCATTATGCCCCAGTATTATGTATGTATCACGGTCCTTCTGATCTTTATGTCCACACAGATGTTCAGCAATGAGGGACTTCGGCATATCCTGGCGTATTATACTTTTACGGAAAACTTTTCCCCGGTGACTCATGGTTCCATCAATGGTGCGCTGTGGACAATGGGCGTGATCTTTCAGTTTTATCTGATTGCCCCGTTCCTTTATAAGGCAGTCCGGAAAAACTGGCTCGTCTCTGCCATTGTGTCCATTGTTTTCACTGTTATCTGCCGGTTCGCAGTCGTCCGTTATCTCCACGCTTCTGGTGTTTCAGATACCTCTGTATATTTTGTATACGAGCGTCAGGTATTCTCTGCGCTGGATAATTTCGTGCTGGGAATGGCTGCTGCCGCTTTCTGGAAACAGACCGGAGATCGTATGCAGGATTACCGACTGAAGCTTGGACTTCCGGTTTCTATTGCAAGCGCCGCACTGATCCTGGTATGGATCTTTTATTATCACAGTCACGGGCTTTATGGCACCGCTCCATCCGGTTATCCGGCACATTCCATCCTGGCGGTCCTGCTCAGTATACTGCTTGTAGGATTCTCCCTCCTGCCGGAAATGGCTTTCAGATTTCTGCGTCCACTGTATTTCGTGGCACGGAACCAGTACGGGATCTATCTGTGGCATATGCCCATCATTATGATCCTGCAGGCCAACGCTCCATGGTTCAACACCATGAGTCAGCAGCGCTTCTGGCTGTTTTTGCCATGTATGGTTGTCATCACCTGCGTATTCGGCTATTTTGCAACCCGTTTTATCGATCATCCCGCTTCTGCGAAAAAGAAAGGATAACTTCCCATGAAAGACAGAACCGCAGTTAACCACAATATTCGCAAGCATTTTAATGAACTGATCTACAACACAGCCCGTTACACAGAAATCGTGTTATCCATCGTGATCATTATCGTGATCGCACTGTCCGGACTGCGTTTGATCCTTACAACTGCCGGTACCTCCGTCATGGATATGGACACCGGATTTTTTACCAGTTTCCTGTCGCAGGCACTGTCCCTTGTAGTCGGTGTGGAGTTTGTAAAAATGCTCTGCCGCCATTCCGCCCAGACTGTTGTCGAAGTCCTGCTTTTTGCAACAGCAAGGCAGATGGTCGTGGAACATCTCGATCCTGTACAGACACTGATCGGGATCATCGGTATCGCCATTCTTTTTGCCGTCCGGAAATATCTGATGACGGACAGTGATGATATGACCCCGCATCAGAAGAACGCTTCAGAAGAATCTTCAAAAAAGGCTTTCTCTTCTGAGTGTAAATGAGCATAATTACAGAAAAGCTCCAACTGTATCCCGATATTGATACGGTTGGAGCTTTTCTTATAAATTGCATTGATATAAACCCTATACGATACTATTGTCCACGTCGGACCAGCTGCATGCCCACAGCAGCTATCTCCAGATAATATACCCCGCATAGATCAGGTACATACACACCATGGAAATTCCCTCTTTCCGGCTGATCCTCTGCTTTGTGGCCGCATAGATCCACACGATCAGCGAGAACACGATAAGTATGACAATATCAATAATATTTTCCCGGATCAGTGCCACCGGATTGATGGCAGATGCAACTCCGAGAACCATCAGAATATTAAAAATATTGGAGCCTACCGCATTTCCCACAGCCATATCCACTTCGTTCTTTCTGGCTGCAACCACGGAAGTCACCAACTCCGGAAGGGAAGTTCCGATAGAAACAATGGTCAGTCCCACCAGTGTCTGGCTCATTCCAAGATCAATGGCAATGCGGCTGGCAGCATCCACAGTAAGATCTCCGCCAAAGGCAATGGCAAGTGCGCCTCCCACAATAAAAAAGATGCTCTTCGGCCAGGAAAGGATGCCGATTTCTTCTTCCAGCTCTTCCATTCCTTCCATGTCCACATTTTTTCCTGCTGCCCTGGCCTTCATAGCACTTCGGATCATTACCACAATATAGCCTGCAAAAAATCCCAGCAGGATCATTCCATCCAGATGACCAAGTCTCATTCCGATCGTATCTCCTGCTGCAAGGATCCCAAGCCCCAGAAGAAGGAGCGCACAGATCATGGAAAACGGAATATCCCTCCGGATGGTTTCCTTCTGTACCAGGATCGGCGTCAGGATGGAACAGACTCCAACAACTACCATCAGGTTAAAAATATTGGATCCTACCACATTGCTGACCGCAAGCTCATTGTTATTGACCAGTGACGCTGTAACGCTGACTGCAGTTTCCGGCAATGATGTTCCCATTGCCACAATAGTAAGGCCGATGATGATCGGCGGCACCTTCAGCCTTTTTGCGATACTGGAGCTTCCTTCTACAAAGAAATCCGCACCCTTCATCAGGAACACAAAGCCAATCACAAGAAAAACTAACACAAGGATCAGCGGTGAACTGTTTACCAGATTTTCCATTTTTCTTCTCACTTTCTTTTTTTATTTCCCATAACCCGGAGATTCATTGTCGCCCGCCCTGCTGAAAAAATTCTTTCCGACATTCTTTTGTTACATAAAAAAGACCCATGTATGCCCTGCTGCAATAAGATATAACAAAGCATACATGAGTCTCATTCTTTAAGATTTGCCAGGTTTTTCAGAAAAAACCGGGTCTGTTGACAAATCACACTTACGTGCG
>ENA-OPDH01002607-OPDH01002607.1-human-gut-metagenome-genome-assembly--contig:-NODE-2607-length-11520-cov-2.714435_pt1 | contig 11520 bp, 7 predicted proteins | sample MGYA00241260_ERZ501500 | MGnify/ENA primary metagenome ERZ501500 (study PRJEB25962, sample SAMEA2042519) | human gut metagenome | biome: human gut; feature: human-associated habitat; material: faeces...
AGCAGGAAAGTATTGGTAGTAGATGATGAGAAACTGATTGTCAAGGGACTTCGCTTCAGTCTGGAGCAGGACGGAATGGAAGTGGACTGTGCCTATGACGGAGAGGAAGCACTGGAAAAAGCAAAAGCAGGAGAGTACGATATCATCCTTCTTGACCTGATGCTTCCAAAAATGGACGGTCTTGAGGTATGCCAGCAGATCCGTGAATTTTCCAATGTTCCGATCATCATGCTTACAGCAAAAGGAGAAGATATGGATAAGATCCTGGGGCTGGAATACGGAGCTGATGATTATGTCACCAAGCCTTTCAACATCCTAGAAGTCAAAGCCCGCATCAAGGCGATCATCCGCCGTGCAGGCAGCAAACAGGACAAGCAGGAGAAGGCCAAGACTGTGGAAGTCGGAGAACTGAAGCTGGACTGCGAAGGACGCCGCGTATTTATCTCCGGAAAAGAGATCAACCTCACAGCCAAGGAATTTGATGTGCTGGAGCTGCTGGTATTCAATCCGAACAAGGTATACAGTCGTGAAAATCTTCTGAATATTGTCTGGGGATATGAGTATCCGGGAGATGCAAGAACGGTAGATGTACATATCAGACGACTGCGCGAGAAGATTGAAGTAAATCCAAGTGATCCGAAATACGTTTACACAAAGTGGGGAGTTGGCTATTATTTCAGGGGTTAAATTTTTTGTACCAAAATTCATAAAAAGTCTGCAAGTGCGGGTAACGGTGATCCTGAGTGTATTTGTCATATTATCCAGTGTGATCCTGATGAATGCGATTCTGCAAAGCTATGATCAGAGAACCGTATCCGTGCGCACAGCAGAGATTCAAAACCAGTGTACGATTCTGAGTAATCAGCTGGTCAATTCTGATTATCTGAAAACGGGAGTTTCTGATGTGATCGATACAGAACTATCACAGTTATCCAATATTTACAATGGAAGAGTGCTTGTTATTGATGATGAATTCCGGATTGTGGAAGATACCTATGATCTGGAGGAGGGAAAGACGATCATTTCCGAGGATGTAGTCAAATGCTTCCGCGGCGAGAAGCCGGCAAGTTATGACAGAAAGAGCCGGTACATTGAAGTGGCAGTCCCGGTCAAAAAAGGGGAAGAGCCGGTAAAAGGAATGATTCTGGTCAGTGTTTCTACAGACAGTCTGCGTGACAATGTAGAGGCATTGCAGTCAAAGGCAAGAATTGCAACGGTTGCAATCAGTATTATCGGGATCTTTTTATCAGCAATCATCGGTATGCTGCTTGTAAGGCCGCTGAAAAGGATGTCTCAATCGATCGAGGAGATGGCAGGAGGCTATGGAGATAATTATCTCCATGAAAATGCTTACGATGAAACGGAACGGATTTCCAATGCATTTAATAAGCTGTGGGACCGCTATAAAGTACTGGATGCATCGAGAGAAGAGTTCGTGGCAAATGTATCCCATGAGTTGAAGACACCGTTGACCTCTATGAAGGTGCTGGCGGATTCACTGCTGATGCAGCCGGATGCACCGACGGAGATTTACCGGGAATTCATGGGTGATTTGTCCGAAGAAATCGAGCGGGAGAATAAGATCATCAATGACCTTCTGGATCTTGTAAAACTGGATAAGAAGGGTGCAAACTTAAATATTAATAGTCAGGATGTTAATGAACTGGTAGAACGGATTCTCAAAAGATTACAGCCACTTGCGGCAAAAAGTAATATTGAGCTGGTATTTGAGAGTTTTCGTCCGGTGACAGCGGAGATTGATGAGGTAAAGATTGCACTTGTGATCACGAATCTGGTGGAAAATGCGATCAAGTACAATAAAGAGAACGGATGGGTACACGTGTCTTTAAATGCGGATCATAAGTATTTTTATCTGAAGGTTGCGGATTCTGGAATCGGGATTCCGAAAGAAGATACGGATCATATATTCGAGCGATTTTTCCGTGTGGACAAATCCCATTCTCGTGAGATCGGCGGAACCGGTCTTGGGCTTTCGATTGCAAGAAATGCGGTTGTCATGCACCGCGGTGCGATCAAGGTCTACAGTGAACCGGGAGAGGGAACGACATTTACAGTCCGGATCCCGCTTACTTATATCAAGAGGGAAGGATGAGAAGAATGAAAAAAATTTACCAGATCATGAGCATTCTTCTTGCGGTGTGTCTTCTTACAGGCATTGTGGGATGCAGAAAAAAGGAACAGAAAGCAGATGCAAAATACACGATTTACCAGATTAACCAGAGCGGAACGGCGTTGGTTCCGAAGGACTACGATGGAACAGGAAAGTCGGTGGACGAAGAAGTAAAAGGAATGCTGTCTGCGCTGCAGAAGTGTGATGACGAGGTGAAGGCACAGGCGGCATTGCCGAAAAAGGTAAAACTGGAGAGATACACTCTGGAGGATGAAAAGCTGATCCTGTACTATAATGCTGCTTACGGAAAGATGGATACGGTAAGAGAGGTTCTGTGCAGGGCAGCGCTTGTCCGTTCACTGACGCAGATCGATGGAGTGGATCTGGTGATGATCTGTGTAGATGGAACGCCACTTACGGATAAAAAAGGGAATACTTATGGATACCAGCAGGCAGAAGATTTTGTACAGAACACAGGCTCTTCTATTAACTCTTTTCAGGAGATGAAGCTTACGCTGTATTATGCAGATTCATCTGGAGAAAAGCTGCAAAAGGAAGAGGATACGGTGCGGTATAACAGCAATGAGTCGAAAGAACGGGTTGTAGTGGAACAGCTGATGCGAGGACCATCCAATAATAGACTGCTTGCTACCATACCAAAAGGAACAAAGCTGCTGGGTGTGTCGATCAAAGATCATATCTGCTATCTGAATTTTGATGAAGGACTTCGGAACATTGCTCCGGGAGTCAGTCCGGAGACGGTGATCTATTCCATCGTAAATTCAGTGATCGATGGTGGAAATGTCTCTGAAGTACAGATTTCAATCAACGGAGACAGCAGTATTGTATATCAGGAGAGTATAAAGCTGGATGAACCTCTGAGCAGAAACCAGGAAATGATAAAGGAGGATTGATCGGTTGATCAAGCGAAGACTTGGTTTTGCCGGAATACTTCTGGCAGGACTGATTCTGGTACTGTATCTGACAGGGGGAGGAAAGATTTTTGGAAGACTCGGTGTGTCAAGGTGTGAGAAGCTCTGGAAAGAGTCGGAAGAAGTGATGGTGGAAGGCGAGGTTTATCAGAAAACCAGAAAAGAAGAAAAACTGATCCTGTATCTGAAAAAAATACAGATCAGAGAGATGGGGAATGGAAAAGCAGTCGCTGACGAGAGGCTGCTTGTCTATCTGGATGAAAAGGGAAATGGTCCGGAAATCGGACAGCGGATCCTGGTTAAAGGTAATGTGGGATTTTTTGATCCGGCGGCCAATCCGGGCAATTTTGACCAGAAAAATTATTATAAGCAGCAGAATATCCAGGCAGTCTTATGGAAAGGGAAGGTTCTGGAAAAACAGGTGAAAAAGACTTCCTTCCGGGAAAAGCTGTGGCAGTTTAGGAACCGGACCGCAGATGAGATCTGCAGAGAGATGGGAAAGCGTCGAGGGGGTATTTTGTGTGCGGTTCTTCTGGGAGATTCTTTTTATACAGAAGAGAAAGTGAAAGAACTTTACCGGGTGGCAGGGATCGGGCATCTGCTTGCCATATCCGGTCTGCATATTTCTTTTTTTGGCAACGGACTTTACCGGGGGCTTAGGAAAATCGGATTTTCTATTTTACAGGCCGGTGTAGTGGGAAGTCTGCTTCTTGGGAGCTATGTGGTGATGACCGGAATGAGTGTTTCGGCACTGCGGGCGTTTACCATGTTTCTGATCCGGATGGGAGCAGAGCTGACAGGGAGGGAATACGATGGATTGACGGCACTTGGGATTGCGGAAAGTGGTCTGCTTCTGGCAAATCCGTTGCGGCTTTTTACGGCAGGGTTCCAGCTTTCTTTTGCTGCGGTTCTCGGTATCTATCTGATTGGTTCGGAAAATAAAAAAGGCAGATTTTCAGACAGTGTCCGGATGTCGGTGAGGCTCTGGTTTTTTCTGCTGCCAGTTACATTGTGGCACTATTATGAAACCTGCCTGTATGCGTCAGCCTGGAATCTTCTGGTAATTCCGATGGCATCCGTGCTTCTGCTTTGCGGGAGTGCAGGGATGGCAGTCATGCTGATTCCGTGTGGGGCAGGAGATATAATGCAGAGCGCGCTCTGGAAAATAACAGAGTGGATTTTGCTTTTTTATGAAAAAGGGAGCGGTCTGCTCCTGGAACTTCCGGGGGCAAGGTGGATTCCGGGAAGACCACGGCTCTGGCAGATTGCCTGTTATTATGGGGTTCTTCTATTTTATTTGTGGAGAAAAAGGAAGGAAAAGAAAGAGGGCAGACAAACCGGGAAACAGGTGGTAAGACAGCTTGTGACAGCTGGGATCCTGCTCATCCTGCTCGGAATTCCAAAGTGGAAACGAGGGCAGATGGAGCTGACTATGCTGGATGTGGGACAGGGTGACTGTTTTTTCTTTCGGGACGGAAACGGAAAAAATTACCTGATCGATGGCGGAAGCAGTTCGGTAGATGCAGCAGGAAGATACCGGTTGGAACCATTTTTAAAATTCCGGGGCGTGAAGAGGCTGGATTATGTGTGGGTGACGCATGGGGATGTGGATCACTTAAATGCAGTGGAAGAACTTCTGGAACGGAGAAAGTATGGAGTAGAAATCCAGTATCTGATTTTTCCGGAACAGAAATATTGGGATGAAAGGCTTATTAAATTATGTAATCTGGCAGAAGAGGCAGGAACGAAGGTACGGGTAATGGAGATGGATACTATTTTTCTGTCTGGAAAATTGAAGATGCGTTGTCTCTGGCCTGGAGAAGGTGAGCCATCTGAAAATGGAAATGAAAATTCTCTGGTACTTCACCTGCAATATGGAAAAATTACCATGCTTTTTACCGGAGATCTGGAAAATACCGGAGAAGAGCTGTTGGCAGAGAGAATAAAGAATCTCCGGAAAAAAGGAGAACTTCCGGCGTGTTATGATCTGCTGAAAGTCGGACACCACGGATCAAGAAATGCGACCGGCGAAGAGCTTCTGGAAGTGATCCGACCACGGGCAGCATTCTGTTCATCCGGAAAAGAAAACCGTTATGGACATCCGCATGCGGAAACACTGGAAAGACTTGCAAAATGGGGCGTAAGCCTATATAATACGAAAGACAGAGGTGCTGTCAGTATGTATACAGATGGAAGGGAATATGGTATCCAAAGTCCATGAAAAGTTTGAATGAAGATTTAAAGACAGGACAGTTTAAGCAGATTTATCTTCTGTACGGAGAAGAAGCTTATCTGAAAAAATTATATAAAAACCGTTTCGTCAAAGCAATGGTTCCGGAAGGTGACACGATGAATTATCGTTATTTTGAGGGGAAGAACACGAACCCGAAGGAGATTATCGATCTTGCCGAGACCTTGCCTTTTTTTTCAGAGCGCAGGCTGATCGTTCTGGAAAATACCGGTTTTCTGAAAAATGCGACACCGGAGCTGGCAGAATATCTGAAGAACATGCCGGAGACCACTTATATGATCTTTGTGGAATCAGAGCTGGATAAGAGAGGAAAGCTCTACAAAGCGATCAAGGAGAAAGGACATATTGTAGAACTGAAGCGGCAGGATGAAAAGACACTGATCCGCTGGATCCTTGGGATGGCGAAAAAGGAGAAGCTTCAGATGTCGGAGGCAGCAGTGCGCTATCTGCTTGCAAAGACTGGTAATGACATGGAGAATCTCGGGCAGGAGCTAGAAAAATTATTCTGTTACTGCATGAACCACACGGAGATTACGGCAGCAGATATTGATGAAATCTGTACTACGCAGATCGGAAACCATATTTTTGATATGGTAGATGCGGTTGCAGCAAAAGAGCAGAAAAAAGCGCTGGATTACTATTATGATCTTCTGACACTGAAGGAACCGCCGATGCGGATCCTCTACCTGCTGACCAGACAGTTCCGTATCTTGATGGAGGTAAAAGAGATGGACCGTACTGGGGTTCCGCCAAAAGAGATTGCCGCCAAGGTGGGAATCATGCCATTCCTGGTAGGAAAGTACCGGGCACAGGCGAAGGCATTTACCAGGAAAGAGCTGCGTGGGATCGTAGAAGCCGGTGTACAGACGGAAGAAGATGTAAAAATCGGAAAGATGGGAGATATCCTCTCGGTGGAACTCTTTCTGGTGCAGTACAGTAGCAAACGGGAAAAGTAATCAGATATAGATAAGAAGAAAAAGGAGAGACTGAAAATATGCATATGGATCAGAAAAAGATTCGGAATTTTTGTATTATTGCACATATTGACCATGGAAAATCCACACTGGCGGACCGTATTATCGAACAGACAGGTCTTCTGACCAGCAGAGAGATGCAGGCACAGGTGCTGGATAACATGGATCTGGAAAGAGAACGTGGTATCACAATCAAATCACAGGCAGTCCGCACGGTTTATAAGGCAAAGGATGGGGAGGAATATATCTTTAACCTGATCGATACTCCGGGACACGTAGACTTTAACTATGAAGTGTCACGGAGTCTTGCAGCCTGTGATGGAGCGATCCTGGTCGTTGATGCGGCACAGGGCGTAGAAGCGCAGACACTGGCAAATGTATATCTGGCACTGGACCATGATCTGGATGTCATGCCGGTTATCAACAAGATCGATCTTCCAAGCGCAGAGCCGCAGCGTGTGATCGAAGAGATTGAAGATGTGATCGGAATTGAAGCGCAGGATGCACCACTGATCTCGGCAAAGACAGGGCTTAATGTAGATCAGGTTCTGGAACAGATCGTGACAAAGATTCCTTCTCCGACAGGAGATCCGGATGCACCGCTTCAGGCACTGATTTTCGATTCCCTCTATGATCCGTATAAAGGCGTTATCGTATTCTGCCGTATCAAAGAAGGATGTATCACGAAAGGAATGCCGATTCATATGATGGCGACAGGTGCAACTGCTGATGTTGTGGAGGTTGGATATTTTGGAGCGGGTCAGTTTATCCCGTGTGACGAGCTGACAGCAGGTATGGTCGGATATATCACAGCCAGCATCAAGAATGTCCGTGATACCCGCGTGGGTGATACGGTAACGGATGCGGACAACCCCTGTGCAGAGGCACTTCCGGGATATAAGAAGGTAAACCCTATGGTTTATTGTGGCCTTTATCCGGCAGATGGTGCCAAGTACGGCGATCTCCGTGACGCGCTGGAGAAGCTTCAGCTCAACGATGCTTCCCTTTATTATGAACCGGAGACATCGGTCGCCCTTGGATTTGGTTTCCGCTGCGGCTTCCTGGGACTTCTTCATCTGGAGATCATCCAGGAGCGTCTGGAGAGAGAGTATAACCTGGATCTTGTAACTACAGCACCGAGTGTTATCTATAAGGTCTATAAAACCAATGGTGAGATCATCGAGCTGACCAATCCCACCAATCTTCCGGATCCTTCAGAGATCGAATACATGGAAGAGCCTATGGTGAAGGCGGAGATCATGGTAACCACAGAGTTCATTGGTGCGATCATGGATCTCTGCCAGGAGAGACGTGGTCAGTATGAAGGCATGGAATATATGGAAGAAACCCGTGCACTCCTGAAATACAGACTGCCGCTGAACGAGATCATTTATGATTTCTTTGATGCACTGAAATCACGTTCCAGAGGTTATGCATCCCTGGATTACGAACTGGACGGATATGAGAGAAGTGAGCTTGTGAAGCTTGATATCCTTGTGAATAAAGAAGAAGTGGATGCTCTTTCCTTTATCGTGCATGCAGATACTGCTTACGAGCGCGGAAGAAAGATGTGTGAGAAGCTGAAAGACGAGATCCCGAGACAGCTCTTTGAGATTCCAATCCAGGCAGCTATCGGAAGCAAGGTTATTGCCAGAGAGACGGTAAGAGCCATGCGTAAAGACGTACTTGCCAAGTGTTACGGTGGAGATATCTCCCGTAAGAAGAAGCTTCTGGAAAAACAGAAGGAAGGTAAGAAACGTATGCGTCAGGTAGGTAACGTGGAGATCCCGCAGAAGGCATTTATGAGTGTCCTGAAGCTGGATGATAAATAGGAGATGACTTTTTGAAAAAAAATATAAAAAAACTGTTTCTGGCAGCAGGACTTCTGGCTATGACAGGAGCTCTGCTTACCGGATGTGGTTCAAAGAAGAAAAATGCAGAAGAGGAAAGTGTGATCAAAATCAGTACAGCGCCGGAACCGACTGCCACTCCTGATCCGAAAACTGTAGATCCGGATGCAGTGACGAGCAATGGAAATCTGACAATGGTCAATGAGTACCTGGCAGAAAACGGCAGCGAGGCATTGGGGATCGATGGCGTGACACCGACACCGGCTGCTTCAGACGGAAGTACGGATAATGCGGATAGTGCCGGTGAAGATACAAGCTCCGATGAGGATAATGATACATCAGGTAGTGGTGGAGAGGAAGGAGCCATGGATGGAGAATGAGGCGAAAAAACCGCTGGAGCTCTATATCCATATTCCGTTTTGTGTAAAAAAATGCGATTACTGTGATTTCCTTTCCGGACCTGCCGGAAAAGAGAGGCAGCGTGAATATTTCCAGGCTCTGGAAAGGGAGATTGCCGCTGTTCCGGATTTTTCGGACAGGGAGATCACCACAGTTTTTATCGGCGGAGGAACACCTTCCGTGCCGGATCCGTCTCTTGTTGGAGAGATGCTGGATCAGATCAGAAATAAGTTTTTTGTGGCCCCGGATGCTGAGATCACCATCGAAGCAAATCCGGGGACTTTATATAAAGAAAAACTTCAGATATATCTGGAACACGGGATCAACCGACTGAGTCTGGGGCTTCAGTCCCCGCAGAATCGGGAATTAAAGATCCTTGGAAGGATCCATACGTGGGAAGAGTTTCAGGAGAGCTTTTTTATGGCAAGGGATGCAGGCTTTTCCAACATCAATATCGATCTGATGAGTGCCATTCCGGAACAGACCTATGCAGACTGGGAAAAAAATCTCCGCACGGTGGCAGGGCTTTCGCCGGAACATATTTCCGCCTACAGTCTGATCATTGAGGAAGGCACTCCTTTCGGGGAGAGAAAGCTGAAATTGCCGGATGAGGATACGGAGTACCGTATGTATGAGAATACGGCAGGGATCCTGGAGGAATATGGGTTTCATCAGTACGAGATCTCCAATTATGCGAAAGGCGGGCGGGAATGCCGCCATAATAAGGGATACTGGCAGAGGATCGATTATCTGGGACTGGGACTTGGGGCGTCTTCACTTCTGGATCATATGCGTTTTTCCAATACTGCGGATATGAAGGAATATATTGGAAACAGTGCGTTTCCGGATAAGATCCGCCAGAATATGGAAAGCCTTACAGAGGCAGATGAGATGGCTGAGTTTATGTTTCTGGGGCTTCGGATGACAGAGGGCGTTTCAATGGAAGCGTTTGCGGAATATTTCGGAAAAAATATGGAAAACGTTTACGGAGAGGTCCTGAAAAAACATCTGGAGATCGGAATGCTGGAACAAAAAGGAGACAGGATATATCTTTCGAGAAAGGGAATCCATGTGAGCAATGGAGTGATGGCGGATTTTCTGCTGTAGAAAAATTTGTCGATTTTTTTACCTTGACGAACGAATGTTCTGGCAGTATACTGATAAAAAATCAGAAGTTTTACAGCGGAATAAGAGAGGTAGATTCTGCTGTTGAGAAGAATACCGGAGTATTTTTTATGACCGGACAGAGTAGGAGGCTTTCATGTCAGCAGAAGCAAACGATAAGAAGCGTTTTATCAGGATACGCGGAGCCAATGAGAATAATCTTAAGAATCTTAGCGTCGATATTCCCAGAGACCAGTTTGTGGTACTTACCGGACTCAGCGGCTCCGGTAAGTCATCTCTTGCATTTGATACCATTTATGCAGAGGGACAGAGACGTTATATGGAGTCACTTTCTTCCTATGCGAGGCAGTTCCTGGGACAGATGGAGAAACCGGATGTGGAGAGTATCGAGGGCCTTCCGCCGGCAATCTCCATTGATCAGAAGTCAACGAACCGGAATCCCCGTTCTACAGTGGGTACGGTAACGGAGATCTACGATTATTTCCGACTTCTGTATGCCCGTGTGGGAATCCCGCACTGTCCCAAATGTGGAAGGGAAATCCGCAAACAGACGGTAGATCAGATGGTGGATCAGATCATGACGCTTCCGGAACGCCAGAAGATCCAGCTTCTTGCACCGGTAGTGCGGGGCCGCAAGGGAACCCATGTTAAACTTCTGGATCAGGCCAGAAGAAGCGGATATGTGAGAGTGCAGATCGACGGAAATCTCTATGAGCTTTCTGAGGAGATCAAGCTGGATAAGAATATCAAACATAACATTGAGATCGTTGTGGATCGACTTATTGTGAAACCGGGAATAGAGAAGCGTCTTTCCGATTCCATTGAAACCGTGCTGGATTTGGCGGATGGCCTGCTGGTAGTAGACACTATGGACGGGAAGCTTCTGAATTTCAGTCAGAGTTTTTCCTGTCCGGATTGCGGCATCAGCATTGATGAGATCGAACCCAGGAGCTTTTCCTTTAATAATCCATTTGGTGCCTGCCCGCAGTGTCTGGGTCTTGGATATAAGATGGAATTTGATATCGATCTGATGATCCCGGATAAGAAACGGAGTATCAATGAAGGGGCTATCGCTGTTCTCGGATGGCAGTCCTGTACCACGCAGGGAAGCTTTTCCAGAGCGATCCTGGATGCCCTGGCAAGGGAATATGAATTTTCTCTGGATACACCTTTCTGCGAGTATCCGAAGAAGGTCCAGGATATCCTCATCCATGGTACCGGCGGTCATTCTGTGAAGGTTTATTATAAAGGACAGCGGGGAGAGGGCGTTTACGATGTGGCGTTCCCGGGACTGATCCGCAATGTGGAGCAGAGATACCGTGAAACCGGTTCCGAGGCTATGAAGCAGGAATACGAGAGCTTTATGCGGATTACTCCGTGCACCACATGTAAGGGACAGAGGCTGAAGAAGGAGTCCCTGGCGGTGACCGTGGGGGACAAGGACATCGACGCCCTGACCCGGATGTCCGTGGTGGACGAGCTCCAATGGGTGGACCGGCTGGAGCTGACGCACCAGCAGCACCTGATCGCAGACCGGATCCTGAAGGAGATCAAGTCCCGGCTGGGGTTCCTCCAGTCCGTGGGCCTGGGCTATCTGACGCTGGCCCGCAGCGCCGGGACCCTCTCCGGCGGCGAGAGCCAGCGGATTCGGCTGGCCACCCAGATTGGCTCCTCCCTCATGGGGGTGCTGTACATTCTGGACGAGCCCTCCATCGGCCTGCACCAGCGGGACAACGACATGCTTCTGGACACCCTTAAGCGCCTGCGGGACCTGGGCAACACCCTCATTGTGGTGGAGCACGACGAGGACACCATGCGGGCGGCGGACTACATTGTGGACATCGGCCCTGGGGCGGGT
>ENA-OPDH01002612-OPDH01002612.1-human-gut-metagenome-genome-assembly--contig:-NODE-2612-length-11501-cov-1.860912_pt1 | contig 11501 bp, 8 predicted proteins | sample MGYA00241260_ERZ501500 | MGnify/ENA primary metagenome ERZ501500 (study PRJEB25962, sample SAMEA2042519) | human gut metagenome | biome: human gut; feature: human-associated habitat; material: faeces...
AGGTAAGCATCATGGCCGCCGTAGCCGTATTGCTAAGAAACATGGAAAAGACAGCTGTAACGAGGATGAATCCCAATAGCACATATCGTGATTGTGTTCCGAAAGGTCTCAGCATAACTCGTGCCAACAATACATCCAGTCCACTTTTGGTTGCTGCGATGGCAAGAATAAATCCACCTATAAACAGCATGATGATAGGATCGGCAAAGCAATGCAGAATAGACTTATATTTGACTGTCTGTCCCAATTCCTCCGCAGGAGTATTTTGGGTTAAGAACCATAAACTACTGTCGGAAACGGTAAGTAATAATAATACGACAATAAGAACGGAAGTGGTCCATGCCGGGACAGCTTCGAACACCCACATGAGTGTGGCGAAAATGAAAATGGAAATAAGTCTTTGTTCTATAACGGTCAACCCTTCTATTCCAAAAGTATCAATGGGAAGGAACCATAAAATAAGAGAGAGGGTAATAGCTATGGTTAACTTTATACATCGGGCCACTGCCTGATTCTTTGCTAACCGTTTAGCTTTCTTTAAGTCCTGATAAGCTTCTACTAGGTGGAAGCCGTGAAAAATCTTGTACATAATATTAGAATGAGATAAAATTAAAAAACGTTTGCAAAAATAACTTTTTATTTTGTATTTAGTTAGTCTGACGTTAAAGATTTCTTTTATTCAACATATTTATTAAAATTTTATGCAGATGACTTGCTGTATTGAAAAAAGTAGTATTTTTGCCGCCGCTTTTGGAAAATGCATTTATAAAGTTTCCAATATTCAGTATTATTTTAATCAAAAAAACATGAATTATTCTTGCAGAAAAACCATCGTTCCTATTATAATAGGAACATTACTTTCAGGCGCCTGCTCGAACGATGAACCAACCGGGGGAAAAGGCCATCAACAAACTTATTCAGTGGTATTAAAAGGAATTACGGTAGCAGGAGAAGAATCTTCTGAAGAGCTCAAAGATGTATCGGTTTTCCAGTTTAGTGACGGGAATTTATATAAAGAGGAACAGCTGACTCCCGGGCAAGGCGGACAGTCGGAGATTTCTGCGGTCAGCGGATCTCGACTTTATTTTCTGACCGGACTGGAGATTCCTGCTGGAGAGAAAGCTAAAAGTGAAGAAGAATTTCGTAATACGATTATCGGTGAAGGATTGCATGATAATTCTGCGCCGGATTTCATGGCGGCTGTAGTCGAATTGGAGAGCGGAGTAGTGACACGCAGCAATGCGGAGGTCAATGTAATTATGAAACGCGGTGTGCCGCGCATTGATTTGAACACAACAGCCGACAGCAAAACGCAGATAAAGGAAGTCATCGTAGAGAATGCTCCTGCCGAGACTTTACCATTCCTCGAAAATGTCCGGGCGTCGGATAAAACGGTGAGCTATCGGAAGGAGTTCTCTTCTGCATTCGATGGCAAGCAAGAGGGGGTATTCCGTCTGTTCGAGAGCACACGTCCTGTCAATATCATCTTGCGTGGAACCTATGGTGAAGTCCCTATCAGGTTAAAAGTCGAATTGCCAGTTGTCGAACGCAATAAAGTATATGAATTGGCAGTGCTCAATGTGGGAGCTGAAGTGACAGGTGTTTTTGAGATCAAACCGTGGGAAGAAGGGGAAACGATTGTCGGAAAGCCTGATACGAACCAACGTCTTTTGCTTAATGCGTCGAAATCCAGGATTCCGGAAGGGGTGAAGGTAGACTATGAGAATAATATACTGGAAGTGCCTGCTACAGGTGCTGATAACATGACGCTGGCGTTCGTTACAGACACTCGTATCGATATTTCTTCTACAGAAGGTGCCGGTAGCGGAACAAGTGTAGGCAATATGTCCGTGTCGGAAGAGGCGGAAGGTATCGTGTCGTCATTTAATGTATCGGTTGCAGCGCAAGGCAGCGGTCGCCTGGGCTATACGGTTTTGGTGCATTTGAAAAATGCCTTGTTGAGTGGAACATATGATTACGTGGAGATACGTGTGGCTCCGAGTGACAAACAGATTGAAACTGTGGAAATCGCAGGAAATGTATGGATGGCATTTAATGCGCGTAGCCACGATCTGGAAGATCAGATTTATCCGTTGGACGGGGCTACGGTCGAAGATATGTATCATAAAAGTTGGATTAACACGGTGGGTGGTCTGTTCCAATTTGGACGTTTATATATGTACGTGCCTTGGCAGGGGTATAATCCTTCCAACAATTTAGGTAACCAGACAGCTGATACACCTTGGGTGAATGATACACATATGCCTTGCCCTGAAGGATACCGGATACCGGCTGGTAACGAATGGCAGTCTCTGCTTCCCGCAGACCAAGAGATTCCGGGTAGATATAAGGCAGGAAATGGAGAAACAATTGCCGCTACACTTCACATTGGAGAAGGAACACTGATAACTCCGTCCAGTGGTGTGACGGGAACACAGCATTATGTGAAGTTTACTTCGGAAGACACCGGTCGCAGCCTTATTATTCCTTTGGCTGGCTCGAAGGGAGATAAGTCGTCATCCAATAATCCGGCTTTCGGGAAAAGAGCTGTGTTGTGGACAAACGAACGTAACGGTCTTCCGGGCGGTTATGCATGGGCTTACTGGTTGCCGTTCGAAGGAGCCGAGACAGCCGTTATTAAGAAACAGCGGTTACAGATGGAAGCATTTGCATCCGTACGTTGTGTAAAGAAATAGAGGAGGCTGTTTATGAAGATGCTAAGAATCATAATGATATTACTGGGCGCATTATTGCTTGCCAACTGTTCGGGCGATTTTGAACAGGAGACCGGCATTGTTCCTTCCCATTCCGGACAAGTGTCGTTTTTGTTTGGGTTGCAGCAAGACGATGCGTCCGTGGTGCAGACACGCGGAAGCAAACCGGAGCAGATCACTCGTATGTGGTATGCTATTGCCAATGAACGTGGAGAGATTATTAAGCCCTTATATCAGAAGCTGGAAGAAAACTTCTCAAAATTGACTATCGAAGGATTGAGTATGGGGGATTATACAGTCGTTTTTTTGGCTACTACGAGCGAGGAAGAAGATGAGGCTGTCAAAGAACCCGAAAAACTGTCCGATGACTGGTTGATAAATCATGCGGAAAATGCGCCGTTAGATGCGGTTTACTTTTATAGAATTGCATATCGGCAGAGATCAGGCTTCGGTGTCGCATACAGTGGTCTTGGAGCGTTCTGTAGGGCGAGTGGATGTCGATTTGAATGTATCGTCCGATTATATGTGGAGATTCATTCGTAAAATCGATATAACTTTCGACGATGCCGAAGGAATATATGCGACTCTTGGTGCAGACGGGAAATATTCCGGAACCAGAAAGATAGAATCTTATGACATTACCGGGAAATACTCGTTTTACTCATTGCCCGGTACAAAAGCATTATCCGGATTTGTGACGATTGAGTCCGATCGCAGTGACGGAACTCAGTTTGTCCGTAAATACCGTTTCACGGATTGTAAGATTGAGGCAGGCCGTGTATCTCATATTAGTATTGATTATCTGCATCCGGAAAATCAGGATGGTTCACTTTATGTTCGTAAGGAGGACTTCTTTCGGTTTCGCGCGGATACGATGTTTTTGGCCAGTGAGCCACGTGAGGTCTTTTATGACAGTCGCCGTCGTTCTTTTTATGCGAATGCTCCGTTGCAGGTTTCCATTTCAGACGAACATCAGTTGCTTGTCAAGTTCTTTTCTCCTGTAGGTATTCAGGATGTGAAGATTATGTGCCGCTTTAATAAATTTAGCATGGAGTTCTTCGAACTGGCACATTTTGAACAGATTTATCCGTTTATGGAAGCGTCATTCCCCTTGCCGGTTGTAGATTCGGAACGGACATTCACTACAAGTAGTGGACGGAAGATAGTGGTGCCTGCACAGCCCGGACTTTCCAATGACGATGTGACGCTTGTTATTCGTACAGAAGATCCGTTTATGAAGAAAATAGAACAGATAGACAGTCGCTGGTTTATACGTTTTTCTTCTTATTCGGCTGACAATGGTCATGCGTATTGGCGTCATATGAATCCGTTATTGTGCCGTCACGGAGTGGCGTTGGCTGTCAATATGGCTTTCATGTTCTCTTCCGAAGAGTTTAATATGGAAATGAACAAATACGAAGGTTTGTTGAAAGACAATGGAGGAAATCCGATCAATCTGGATGCGTTGCGTCAAAGAATCCGTAATCATGGCGGGCTTGGGGTGTGTTGCCGGTGTCGGCGGATTAGGTGGAGGCAATACGTACGGCTTGGCTAATTATTGTTATACCGGTGTTTATTTTGATGCGACTCCTCCGGATGCCCATCCGCATAATTATCCCCGTCAGGCCATGTTTCATGAATACGGGCATTGCCTTGGGTATAGCCATAGCAGTACGATGACATATGGTGACCAATGGACGGTGTTGTGTGCAACGGTTTTTGTGGATATGGGAAAGAATGGTAAATTGCCGGTATGTTCGAAAGAGATAATAGCACAGTTACCGATGTAATCTGAAATCTTTTTCCTTCTTGCTTATTGCAAGTACAAGAAAAGCCCCGAACCATCACGGTCCAGGGCTTTTTTTCATCATTATAAACATGTATATAAGCAATACTAAATTTAAACACGTAAGACATCACGCATACAAACGACGCTAACTGCCCATTATGGGCTGTCAACATTTGCATATATATATTTATAGATTAAGAAAGAATATCGCATCATCACGACTGAATATTCTGAGTAAAATGATATTAAATCAGTAGTAATTTCAAATGGTTCCGCCATCACAACGAAACGACATTTGTAATAAATTCAATATTAAACATGTCTAACTTTGTACTTTGACAAACTTTCAATTATGACTAAGGTTGCAAAGATACAGCTTTTTTAATAAATATGCAATAATTATAATGTCGTAAATTCACTTCCGTCATTCGTAAGGGGGGAGGCTGTTGAGCGGATATTAAATCGGGAAAAAATTCTATGGTTGATAGATGTGATGATTTATAGGTATATGGATTGTGATAGGGATTTGTATGAAAAGATGATTGGATTAGTGCAGAAATATATATCTGCTTACTCTTCTCTTTTATAACTTGAATATTAATATTGAAACTTTTATTTTTCTTATTTTTGGGGTATGAATAAATAATATATTAAAAATAGAACATAGAATGCCAAGAATGGCACTTGTGGTAGTTATTTTAAATCTTTTACTTTGCGTGATTTTATGTGATAAAAAAGAATTTATAATTAACTATGAAGATTATGAAGAAAAGATTGTTGTATTTGTTTATGCTTATTAGTTCGGTGAGTCTATTTATGAGTTGTAGTGACGATGACGATGTGAAATATCCGGTTGACAGTGAACTTGCAGGTGCATATAAAGGAACGATGGATGTATATTATGTGGGAGTATCTACTCCTATAGCTTCTGATATGGTTCAGAAGGTTTATATCTCAAAGGCTTCGGATACTGCTGTAAAACTGGAACTGAGAAACTTTACTATTACCGTAGCAGGTACTGAGCTTCTTATTGGTGACATTACTGTGGATAATTGTGCTTTGACAAAAAGTGGTGATGCTTATAAGTTTTCCGGCAATCAGACATTAAGTCTTGTTGTGGGATCATGCAATACATCCGTTTCGGGTACAGTTGGTAAGAATGCTGTAGATATGGTTATTGATGTAGATGTAGAAGGCGGAATGAAAGTTAAGGTCAATTATAAAGGTACTAAACTGTCAGGAAGTGAAAACACGGAGGCTAAAATAACCGATTTTACTATTGATGACGAAGTTATAACAGTAGCACCGGTTATTGATGATGCAAAGAGTGCCATTACGTTTAAAGTTAATGATGAGGCTACTGAGGAAGACTTGAAAGCCTTGGTACCAGTCATTGCTGTTTCAGAAAAGGCTACCGTAACTCCGGCAAGTGGTGTTGCTCAGGACTTCTCCGGAGGAAAAAGTGTTGTTTATACTGTAGTTGCTGAAGATGGAACATCAAGAAAGTATACTGCTTCTATTGAAGGTGTTCAGAATATCATGAAATATTCTTTGGATGAATGGTCTGAATTTGATGCAGGTAATAGTTATGAAAATTATTGGACTCCGGAGCCTGCAGGATTCCTGGCTACTTCCAATGGTGGTGCCAAAATGTTGAATGGATCATCTTCGACAGTAAAAGTAGGCTATCCTGTGATGGAAGAATCTGAAGGCTTTAGTGGTAAGGCTGCCAAATTGGTGACATTGGATTCTAGAGCACATGTTTTAGGCAGTATGGCACCTATTACTTCCGGTTCTTTATTTACGGGTACGTTCAGTCTTAATATGCTTGCTCCTTTGAAATCAACCAAATTTGGTATTGCTTATGACAAGGAGCCTAAGTTATTAAAAGGCGTATATAAATATAAAGCAGGAACTAACTATATAGATGGTTCTGTCAAACCAGTGCAGGAGGGGCTTAACATTATCGACGAATGTTCTATTGCTGCGGTATTGTACGAAGCAAAAGATGCAGCCGGCAAAGATGTGACACTCACAGGAGTAGATATTAATACTTCAGAATATCGTGTGGCAGAAGCTCGCTTGAAAGATGGTACGGATAAAGATGAATGGACTACATTTGAACTTGCATTTGAGTATTTGCCGGAGAAATCTTATGATAGTACTAAAGAGTATAAGTTAGCTATTATATGTTCTTCCAGTAAGGAAGGTGATAAGTTCAAAGGCGCAGCTAACAGTACGCTGATCGTTGATGAATTGGAGGTTATTGGCGAGTAATGAAATTGATTTTCTTCTTATAGAATATCGTATAGAAAATAGAAAGAGACTGAGCTCATAAAGAGTTCGGTCTCTTTTTTTGCTTATACATCATATCTGAATATTAAATCTTCTAAAGCCTCAATAATATGGTTTTTAGTCTCTATAATCTTAAAAATAGATCATAGAATACAAAAAATAGACCTTGTAGAGCCTGAAATAAAGACGTTACTTTGCCATGTTTTTTATATCGTAAAGAGTTTAATTGTTATAGAGAAAAATTATGAAGAAAAATTTACTGTTTTTATTGATGTTTGTTTGCTCAATGAGCTTGTTCACATCTTGTAATGATGATGATGATAATAATGGCGAAGGTCCTCAGTTAGGAAGAGATATTGCCGGTACGTACAATGGAACTTTAGCTATGGTGGCTTCTGAAGCGAAGACTTCAAGACAGCAGGTCTTTATTACTCAAGTGGGAGCGAATGAGGTGAGTTTGGATTTGAAAAATATTTCTATTAATATAGAAGGAGCAGATGCACCTATTGAGATTGATGCCGTACAATTTCCGAATGTAGTAGTGGAAGGTGATAATACTTTGGCTGAATTAAAAGAGTCAAAGGCGACTGTACAATCTACTTTGGGAGAAATAGAGGTAACAGCAGCTGGTACTGTAGCTTCACAGAAGTTAAATTTGAACTTCTCTGTTAAAGTGAAGGTTGAGGGAGAAGGTGATAAAAGTATAGATGTTGCTTTTGTTGGCGAGAAATTGAGTTCGGAAGTTGATATGAAGGATTACGCTCAAGAGCTGGCTGGCTGGTATGCACGCAAAGAACTTACTGTAACTGGAATTGACTTGGAACCTAAATGGCCGACTGATGGTATTGAAGTAGTTTATAATAAATATGATCAGATTTCTATCAAACCTTTTTATATTACTTTCCCGTATTCTGCTAATGATACAAGACAGATTGAAATTAAATCTGCAAGATTAATAAAGACAGCAACATCTGTTGAGATAGAGGATATTCACCAGGCTTTGACTGATAATAGAGGTGATGCAACATTGGATTTGTCTGGTAAGTTTGAGGATGGAGTGTTAACTCTGAATATGACTATTACTAATGCAGAAAATACAGCTCATTATGTATTTACAGCTGATCAAAAAAAGACAGGTGCTATAATTGAAAAGATGACAATCAATAGTGATGTTGTTACAGTACAACCGGAAATAGGGGAAGTTGCTAGTAATAAAGCTAATATTGTTTTCTATATAAAGGATGGTACAAGTAGTGATAAGTTGTCATTGGTGCCGGAGTTTGAAATTTCATCAGGTGCTACGCTTTATTATGGTGATGCAGCTTATGTAAAAGGCACAGCAATTGACTTCTCTAAAGAACAGACATTTAAAGTGACAGCAGAAAGTGGAAAAACGACTACTACATATACAATAAAAACTGCGGTGTTGCAGACTGATTTTTCGTTTGCTACAAACTTTGATGGAGAGTGGGAGCATAAAAGTTATAATGATGCAGGTAAAATATTATATGATGAACCAGGAGCTGGATGGTCTACTTCTAATGGAGGAGTTGCTTATATAAAAGGAATGGATTTCATTTTGCATTGTTATTCAGCTGATAAACCAAACGCTGTGACTATTTCAACGGATAGTAAATCAGGGAAAGCGGCTCGGTTGGAATCATTAGATACAACAGGGAAATGGGCTTTTATCACTTCTGTTCCAAAGGTAACTTCGGGTTCTGTATTTTCGGGAGTGTTTGAAGTAGACCCAATTAATACCTTGAAGAGTACAAAATTTGGTTATCCTTGTTTCAAAAAGCCTGTTGCTTTCAAAGGCTCATATAAATTTACAGCTGGGAAAACATATTATACTTGCCCCGATCCTTCTAAGGCTCACATCTTTGAAGTAGATGCAACCAAAACAGATTTGCCGGCTATGAATGCTGTATTATATGAAGTAGATACCTATGCATTTGATATTTTGGATGGAACTAATCTGCTAACGTCTGATAAAATAGTAGCAATTGCATCTGTAGATGGCAAGGAACAAGCTGAATATACAGACTTTAGTGTGGACTTTAAGTTTAAGGATGGTAAGAACTTTGATCCTGCTAAGAAATATAAACTTGCAGTCGTTTGCTCTTCAAGTAAAGATGGAGACAAGTTCAGTGGTGCTCCGGGTAGTGTACTTTATGTAGATGATTTAGAGGTTACTTTTTAATATATTAGCTCTTTTCTCTTGGAATAAATAAGTTGTTCTGATAGAAAAGATTGCGGAATATAAAGGCAAAATCTTGTTAATATGAAAATAATGCAGTTACTTTACTGCGTTTTTCGAGATTAGAAAGAATTTCAATTATTAAATGTTTGAAAATTATGAAGAAGAATTTATTGTATTTATTGATGCTGCTTTGTTCAGTTAGCATGTTTACTTCATGTGGTGATGACGATGATAAAGATGATAATAAAGCAGATGTAGCTGGTACTTATGCAGGTACTTTGGGAGTAACACTTGATGGTGAAGGTCCGATATCTTCATCACAAAGTATTGAATTAACAAGCCCGGCAGATAATAAAATTAATTTTGTATTGAAGAACTTTATTCTTCAAGCAGGTATGGGTGGTGAGGCAGGTCAATCCGTACCTGTTGGAAATATAAAGATTACTGATATTGATTTGGTAGGTACTAATGGTAACTATACATTTACGAAGACTGCAAATATTAAAATAGAAGCTGGGGATAAAGAAGGTATTGCTAGTGATGCATGGATGGGACCTATTATTTCAGGTACTAGTGGTATTCCTGTAACTTTGAAAGGTACAATAACTGGAAATGATATCAAGTTGGATATTACTATACCTTTCATGAATATGAATATAGCAGTTCAGTTTTCTGGAGCAAAGAAGTAATTTTCAGAAAGTAGAATTATAAGGTATAAAAAAATACGGAACTCAAAGGAGCTCCGTATTTTTTATACCTTATTTTTTATGGCATTGTCGCAAACTCTTTTAGTCGCATATTTATTCTAAGTCTCTTTTCTGCAAAACCATCTTTGGACTTTGAATGATATTTGTATAATTTTATGTTATATCTTACTGTTGGCTAAAAAACTTTCAACAGCCTTCCTTGCCCATATCTTAAATCAGTATATTGAGCATTTTAAAGCTTGTAGAATATGCATTTTGGACTTTAGTCTTAAAAATGGATCACGAAATATAAAGAATAGACCTTGTGTGAATTGATTGGTAGATGTTATTTTGCTTTTGCTCTTATGAAAGAATAATTTATTAACTAAATATGAGAATGATGAAAAAAGGTTTGTTGTATTTATTTATGTCTTTATTTTCGGTTGTGCTCTTTACTGCGTGTGGTGATGATGATCCGCAACCTATTCAGGATGGTGAATTTGATGGAGTATATTTAGGAACTCTTGATGTGAATGCAGGTGATTTGGGGGAACAGAATGATATTCCTCAGAAAATCTACATTTCTAAAACTGGTGAAAATCAGTTGAAAATGCAACTCAAGAAATTTTCTTATCCGGGAATTGGTGAATTAGGTGATATAGAATTAGACGGCATTAAGGCCGTAAAAGCAGGCAATGGTTGTATTTTTACGGGTACGGGGGCTGTTACCTTAGCTCCGGGGGAGTGTAATTTGGATGTTGCAGGTTCGATCAATGATGGTAAGCTATCTATGAATATAAAAGTCAAGGTCGCAATATTTAATATTGATGTTAATTTTGACGGCTCTAAAATGGCTGCCGATAAAAGTTCGGAAGCAGATATTTTGACCTTTATTTTTAATAATGATATGGTAATAGGTGAACCAATAATTGATGGAACTGATATTAGTTTTATGATTTCAGATGATATGACTAATGAACAACTGAGTACATTAGCTCCTACATTTACGATTTCACAAGGTGCGGTTGTGGATAAGCAAAGTGGAACTGAACAAGACTTCACGCAACCGGTTGTTTACACCGTAACTTCCGAAGATGGTATTGTGAGAAAGCAATATACGGTGGCTGTTGTCGGCAAAGAAAAAGATATCAATCTTGATGCATGGACAACTGTTAAATCTGAAACAAGTGGCTCTACTGAGAGTTATGAAACCCCTGTGGGACGATTTGGAACAAGTAATCCTGGTTTAATGACGATTAATGATATGATTTCTTCAGCAGGTCTGTCTCCTTTGGAATATCCAGTGAAACCTATTGAAGGAAAGGAAGGAAAGGCTGCTCAAGTTAAAACTATTTACACTTTTATTTCGATTGGTGGGATGGATTTTAATGCAGCTATGGCTGGTTTGATTCCTTATGTAACTTCTGGTTCTCTTTTCACGGGCTCATTTGAAACTGATATGGGTAATCCTCTGAATAGCACAAAATTTGGTATTCCTTTTGTCGGAGAACCTGTTACTCTTTCCGGTTGGTACAAATATACTCCGGGTCCGGTTTATTATGATAATAAGAATCAGATTGTTAGTGATAAAGTGGATGAATGTTCTATTTATGCTGTATTGTATGAGGAAGCTTTAGACAAGGATGGTAATAATATTGTGTTGACGGGAGATTATAAGGATAAAGAAGCCTATATTGGCACCTCGTCACGTGTAGTAATGCGTGCGGCATTAGAGAATGGTGGAGAGGTAAAAGACTGGACTGAGTTTACAGCTTCATTCAATCTTTTGAAGGATAAGACATATGATCCTTCAA
>ENA-OPDH01002629-OPDH01002629.1-human-gut-metagenome-genome-assembly--contig:-NODE-2629-length-11438-cov-1.991127_pt1 | contig 11438 bp, 10 predicted proteins | sample MGYA00241260_ERZ501500 | MGnify/ENA primary metagenome ERZ501500 (study PRJEB25962, sample SAMEA2042519) | human gut metagenome | biome: human gut; feature: human-associated habitat; material: faeces...
TGCCCCAGATTGCCGCGATGGCGGATAATCACTTTCTGATTGAAAAGGAAAGCGACGCAGGAGAAACCGTGACGCGCGTGACGGCACTGGACGAGGAAGGCGCGGTGCGCGAGGTGGCGAGACTGATGAATGATGTGACGGAAACCACACTGGCGGCGGCAAGAGAGCTGCTTGCGGAAAAATAAAACGAAGAACACATGATGACACCCTAAGTCGAAATCAGGATTTCGACTTGTTGAAGCAGAGGAATAAACAGACGAGTTCCATCAGCTTAAAAGCCTTGAAACTCGCTGTTTTCCTCGTCGGAAGTGAATTCCGACTGCGGATTCCATTTGGGAAACTACTTACCGCCCAAGAAGGGGCGGCAGGCGAAGCCTGCTTTGCGTAGCAAAGTAATGAACAGTTCGTTTCCCAAGCCCTTCCGCTGCCTCAAAATTACTTTGTCTACAGTCTGAAAGGAGCCAAAGGCTCCTTTTTTCATGCCATGATATAGGGCAAAAGTCCGAACACAATAAAGATTGCGAAAATAGTGATAATCGCAGGGGAAAGGAATCGTTCCCGATAGGGACTGCCGTTTTCATCCAGCAGCAGAAGCTCCTCTCTGGGAGGGTTTGCCTTCAGAAACAGATAGAGCAGCGCGGCAAGCCAGGGGAGGGAAAGCAGGGAAACAACAAGCAGAGAAGCAAGCACGCTGCCCTGCGGAAGCTCTGCCGCCGCGGCTGTCATGGTTTCACTGCTTGTGGCAAAGATGCTGAAAATCGTTGTGCCGTTGATAATCATGTGCGGCAGGATGGAGGCAAAGATGGAATTTGTCCGATCCACCAGAAAGGCGAAAATAAATCCGACAATAAACGCATACGGAAACTGCTGCGGATTCAGATGCAGCAGACCAAAAAGCAGTGCGCAGGCAAACTGTGCCTTATATTTCCCCAGAAAATGATATCCGGAGAGCAGGATGCCGCGTGAAAAGCATTCCTCAAACACCGCAGGCAAAACCGCAACCGCCACAAATGAAACCAGAAAGCCGGAGGACTGGATGCCGCCGACGGACTGCTCCACAGGGTTGGGAAAGAAGAGTGCCGTCAGATAGGAAAGCAGACTCATCAGTGGTTGAATGGAAATGCCGAAGGAGAGCAGAAGCAGCAGATTTTTCCACCCCAAAGGGTTTAGCCGCAGAGTTTCCTTCACATTTTTTTTCGACCATTTAAAATACACCAGCAGCGGCGGCACAAAGCAGATAAGCTGCGACAGGAGCATATAGGCGCTATCCGAAAGGCGGGATGCCAAAGGAAGATATGCCATCAGAAAGGACACCCCGATGAAATAAATAAAAAATAGCAGCGCAAAAAAGCTGATTCTTCTTGTTTCTGTCATAAAAGACCTCCGTTCGTAATCTGATAAAAAGAGAAAATCTCAAGCCGCTTCTGACTTGAGATTCCTTTTTTATGGTACAATCTCATTTGATTTTTCCGGGTTTTTCCTGCGAATCCGTTTGGATGGACAGGGGGTCATCTGTCGGATATTTTTCAATATATTTTCGGTTGACATATTCCGATGCAAAGGTTTTGATAGTCGCGAAAACGGGCACGCCCACAAACATCCCGACAGGCCCCATGAAGGCACCGCCAATCAACACTGCAAGAATAATCCAAAGGGGGTTGAGGTCAACGGAATTGCCCAGAATTTTCGGCCCGAGGTAGTTCCCGTCAAACTGCTGCAAAATCAGAACAAAGATGCCGACTGCAATCGCCAGAGGGGGATCGATGAGCAGCGTAATCAGGATGGCAGGGATTGCGCCGATAAACGGCCCGAAATACGGAATCATATTCGTTACGCCGATAATCAGGCTGAGAATCAGCGGATAGGGGGCCTTCATCAGATTCAGCCCGATAAACGCTAAAATCCCGATAATCAGCGAATCAACTGCCTTGCCGACAATGAAATTCTGGAAGATATGATGTGTGCGAATAGCGGAGCGCAGGATAACATCTGCCTTTTCCTTGGGAAAGAAGGTGTAAATCCCTTTTTTTGCCTTCAGGCTGAACCGTTCCTTATCCAGCAGCATATAAAAGGCAATGAAGATTGCCATGATGAACTGAATGGTGATACGCCCGAAGCCGTATACATTTACGGCAATCGTTTCCAGAAGCTCCGGCGCATTCTGCGAAATATCCTTTACAGGGGCAAGCAGGCGGTTGATGACGTTATTCACATCCGCACTGTTGATATACACAATCCGGTCAAAGAAATTCTGGATACGCACATTCATGGCATCGGAATAGGCTGTGACATTTGTCGCGAAAGTAATGATGGAATCTCGTACCTCAGGCACAAGATAAATCACAATCCAGACCGTACCGCCGATGATGATGACGTAGTTGATTAAAATAGAAAGAATACGGGTGATTTTCACATGGTTCTGAAAAAAGGTACCGCTTTTTTTGAAGATTTTTTCAAAAAAATTCAGGAAGGGATTCATGACATAAGCAATCGCGAAGCCCATCAGAAAGGGTGCGGTCAGCGTATTCAGATAGTTAGTTGCCTTGGCAATGCTGCTGCCGATATTTGGCAGATTGCCGATGACCTTTTCAAACAGAATCAATGCGGCAAGCAGAATAAACGCATAGATACAGATTTTTGCGAGCAGCTTATCCTGCTCATTTCTGCTGCGTCTGAAATTATCAAACCGTCTCATACTGACACCTCGAATCAATAAATAGGATACCCGTTTTCCAGAGTATCTTATCCTATGATACTATGAATTTTCCTGAAAAGCTATAAGGATGATGTGAAATTTTTGTTTTTTCGTCGAAATTTTTTCTGCTTCGCCATGGCAGAGCCTGCCGCAGGGCATTTTTTTATTGAGTCACACCTGCTTTTATGCTATAATATCTCATTAGCAAAGAGAGTTTTCGAGGAAAAACAAAAGGTAAGATTTTTTGCGTTTATGGAGGTCTGATGATGGACGATATGAGCGAAAACGCTAAGAGTGAGCAATATCAGGAAAAAACAGGAAGGGAAAGCAACCCCATCGGGGTGGCGGCAGTGATTCTGCTGCTTTGCATCTGTTTTCTGATTGATGCCAGAGTCGGCTTCGGTGCGCTGATTGGCGCGGCGGCAGGCTTTTTCGCATGGTCACTTTTAAAGGATAATGGTACGCGGAAGGAAGAAAATGCAGACGACAGAGTAGCCTTTCTGGATACGACAGTTTTGCAGCACAACTTCCCGCTTCCCCAGAATATGCCCATTCCCTATGCGGTGCTGGATATTCGGGGGCACATTTTAATGTATAACGAGAAATTCGCAAAGGAATTTCCAAATATGGAATTGATTCTGCCTGTGGTAGATCAGCTGAAAAAGGCGGGGATTGGCAAGCATGCTGTGGTTGTAGTGGAGGAAAAGCATTACGATGCCATGCTGAACCAGTGCGAGGTGGTCGAGGAAAACGGCGCAGTCGGCAATGTGTTGAATATGACGCTGGTGGATATTTCCAAGCAGTATGAGCTGGAGGAAAGACTTGACCGCAACGAAACGGTTATCGGGATGCTGTTTCTGGATAATTATGAGGATGTTATGGATTCCCTTGCGGAGGACAGACAGCCCCTGCTTTCCGCAATCGTGGACAGAAAGCTGACACAGTTTGCCGCGGATGCCAACGGCGTGATGCGAAAGCTGCAGATGGACAGATATATCCTCCTGCTTTCCAAGGGGGATTTGGAGACATTAAAGGAAAAGAAATTTGATATTATGAATACCATTCGCGAAATCAATGTTGGCGAGCATATTCCTGTAACGATGAGTATGGGGGTCGGCATTGGCGGCGGCTCTCTGGAGGATGCCATGCAGAGTGCGAAGGCGGCGCTTGACCTTGCATTGGGACGCGGCGGGGATCAGGTGCTGATTAAGGAAGGCGAAAAATACCTGTTCTACGGCGCAAAGGCAGGCGAGGTTGGCAGAAACGGGCGTATCCGAGCGCGCGTAAAGGCAGATGCTCTGTGGGAGCTGATGGGCGCATCCTCGTCTATTATGGTTATGGGACACCGCAATGGGGATTTGGACAGCCTTGGCTCCAGCATGGGGATTTGTGCCATTGCAAGAGCTATGGGCAAAAAATGCCGCATTGTGATGAATGAGGTCAGCACAGGGATTAAGTGTATTTCCGAGCAGATGGCGCAGGATGAATATTATCAGACTGCTTTTATGAAGGAAAAAGATGCACTGAAGGAAATGGATGATAAAACACTGGTGATTGTTGTGGATACGCACCGCACCAGTATGGTAGAAGGTCCTTCCGTTCTGGAGGCGGCAAAGAAAATCGTTGTGTTTGACCACCATAGAAAGAGCGCGCAGGATTTCATTGAGCAGGCGGTTCTGCTGTATCATGAGCCCTACGCATCCTCTACGTCTGAATTGATTACGGAAATGATTCAGCATATCGGCAAGAAGATCAAGCTGCGCTCCATCGAGGCAGATGCGCTTCTGGCAGGCATTACCGTGGATACCAAGAATTTCGCAGTCAAAACAGGTGCGATTACCTTTGAATCCGCAGGATTTCTGCGCCGTAACGGGGCAGACAGTATCCGTGTGCGTATGCTGTTCCAGAATGATATTGATTCCTATAAGGCAAAAGCAACCGCTGTGCGTGATGCAGAGCTGTATCTTGGCTCCATGGCGCTTTCCGTATGCCCTGCCAATCGGGAGAATTCCACATTGACGGCGGCGCAGGCGGCGGATGATTTAATGAATGTAACAGGGGTTAAGGCATCCTTTGTCTGCTGCAAGGTGGATGATGTGGTTTATGTCAGCGCACGCAGCTTTGGGGATGTGAATGTGCAGAGAATTATGGAAAAACTGGGCGGCGGCGGTCATTTCACCGTTTCCGGGGCGCAGCTCAAGGATTGCAGCGCGGAACAAGCGAAGGAAAGGGTACGCAGTGCCATTGATGAATATTTGAAGGAGGAAACGACATGAAGATGATTTTATTACAGGACGTAAAAAGCGTCGGCAAAAAAGGCGACTTAATCAATGCCAGCGAGGGCTATGCAAAGAATTTCCTGCTGCCCAGAAAGCTGGCTGTGGAAGCAACAAAAAGCAATCTGAATGATTATGAGCTGAAGCAGAAGGCAGAGGCAAAGCGTAAGCAGGAGGAGCTGGAAAAGGCGCAGGCAACTGCAAAGGAACTGGAGGATAAGGTTGTTACCATCAAGGTGAAAACAGGCGGCAACGGCAAGCTGTTCGGCTCTGTGACGAATAAAGAGGTTGCAGAGGAAATCGTAAAGCAGACCAAGCTGGATATTGATAAGAAGAAGGTTTCTATCGGCGACCCCATCAAGATGCTAGGCGAAAGAACCGCAGTGATTAAGCTGCATCCCAAGGTAACGGCAGAGGTAAAGGTGAAAATCGTAGAAGCGTAAGTCCCCGTACAGGAGGCGGAAAACATGGAAGAACAGGAAAAGCAAACAGAATATATGCGCGGTGTGCCGCCCCATGATGAAACGGCGGAGCAGGCTGTCCTGTGTTCCATGTTTCTGGACAGAGAAGCGGCATCTGTTGCGCTTGAGGTGCTGCGCGGGGAGGATTTTTATCGCCCCGACCATCGCATGGTTTTTGAAGCGGCGGAGGAATTATATCGTTCCGGCTCTCCCATTGATGTGATTACAGTCAAGAATAAGCTGGAGGAAAAAGGGCAGTTTGAACAGATAGGCGGGCTGCCTTTTCTGGCAAATCTTTCTTCCGCGGTTGGCAGCTCCGTCAATGTGCGCCATTATGCGGCAATCGTGGAGGAAAAATCCGTTCTGCGCCGTCTGATTCGCACTGCCGGGGATATTTCTCAGCTGAGCTATGAGGGCAAAGAGGATGTCAATGCCATTATGGATACGGCGGAAAAAAGCATTTTTGACATCATGCAGAAGCGCCATTCCGAGCAGTTCCATCATATCAGAGATATCGCGGTCAGCTCGATTGAAAAAATCGAGGATATCTACCGTTCCAAGGGCAAGCTGACAGGCGTGCCGACGGGCTTTCTGGATTTTGATGCCAAAACGGCAGGTCTGCAAAAATCAGATTTGATTCTGCTTGCGGCGCGTCCTTCCATGGGGAAAACGGCATTTGCGCTGAATATCATCCAGAATGCGGCGATTCGCGCCAATGTGCCGACGGCGGTGTTCTCTCTGGAAATGAGCCGGGAGCAGCTGGTTAACCGTATGCTCTGTTCCGAGGCCATGATTGATGCACAGAAGCTGCGTACCGGGGAATTGGAGGAAAACGACTGGGCGGAGCTGATTAACGCCATGGGTCCCCTTTCCGAAGCTCCGATTTATATTGACGATACCCCCGGGGTGACTCCGATGGAGGTGCGCTCCAAATGCCGTCGTTTGAAGGTGGAAAAAGGGTTGGGGCTTATCGTGATTGACTATTTACAGTTGATGAGCGGCAATAGCAGAAACGATTCCCGTCAGCAGGAAATCTCTGAAATTTCCCGTTCCCTTAAGGCGATTGCAAGAGAGATGGAAGCGCCTGTGATTGCGCTGAGTCAGCTGAGCCGTGCCTGTGAACAGCGTGCGGATCACCGCCCGATGCTTTCCGACCTGCGTGAGTCTGGCGCGATTGAGCAGGATGCGGACGTAGTTGCCTTTCTTTATCGTGATGAATATTATTTCCCCGATACGGAAAAGAAAAATCAGGCAGAGCTGATTATTGCGAAGCAGAGAAACGGCCCGACGGGTACGGTCGATTTGACATGGATGGGGCAGTATACGAAATTTGGCAATTTTCTGAAAAAATATTAAGCAAAGCCGCCCGAGGGGATTCCTTCGGGCTTTTTAAGTATATAAAGGAGGAGAAGAAGATGTTCAGACCAATGAGAAGAAGTAAGCAGGCACTTTCCGCACAGGAAACGAAGGCACTGCTTTCCGCAGAAAAAAGAGGAATTCTTGCGGTGAATGGAGATGAGGGCTACCCCTTCGCGATTCCTGTCAATTATTATTATGATGACGCGCAGGGAAAAATTTTTATCCATGGCGGCAAGGCAGGGCATAAGGTGGATGCGCTGAAAAGGGACGATAAGGTCTGCTTTACCGTTTATGGCAACGAAGCCTTTGAAGAAGGAGACTGGGCACCCTATCTGCACAGCGTGATTGTGTTCGGCAGATGTAAGCTGGTTGCGGACGCAGGGCAGACGGAGGACAGAGTGCGAGAGCTGGCACTGAAATATTACCCCACAAAAGAGGAGGCTGAAGCGGAAATCGTAAAGGGTATCCATGCGGTGCAGCTTTACGAGATTACGATTGAACACATGACGGGTAAGCGCATACACGAAAAATAAGGAATAGGGAGCAGGGAAAAAGGGAAAATGAGAAATTTTCTCTTTTTTTCTGCCATTTCTTACAATTTTCTTACGATTCCGGAAAAGGACTTCCTTGTTGGACAAAGGTATGGTATATATGAAACAGAAGATTTCGACAAAGAAGGAAGGGACGGAAACCGTAAGGGGGACAGATGCATGAGCAGGGACGATAGGCGCATTAAAAAATGGAGATCCGCAGGAACATTGGGCGAGCTTTATCTGAAGGAGATGGCAGAGCAGGGCTTGCTTTTGGAGGATATGACACATCTGAAATACATCTTTCGTGAGGACGAGCCGCAGCACCTGCGCTACCGTATCGAGGAGCTGGAGCATGCGCCGACGGACGAGGAACGGGCGGAATATGCGAAGGATGGCTGGCAGGAGGTCTGCCATTATGAGTTGGATTATGTTTTTGCAAAGGAATGCAGTGCGGATGAGCCGGAGGTGTCGCAGGAAGCGGTGCTGCGGGATTTGGATAAAAAAATAGAGAAGGAGAAAGGGAGTATTCGTGAAACAAAGATTGGGCTTTTGATTGCTCTGGTTATTCTGGCTGTGTGCGTCTTTAGCATGGGAAGGGCGGCACTGAGCGGAGATACGCTTCTGATTGCACTGAGATTCTTTGGGCCAACTGCTCTGATTGCTTTTGCAGGCGGCTATTGGGAGATACGCAAGCTGCGGCGGAAAAAGGAACGGGTCGAGGATGGTGATATCCCCGATGAATATACAAACTGGCGAAAGGATCGCGTGATAAAAGCGTTTCTGGCTCTGGTGGGCGTTGCTCTTGTTGTCGGCGGAACCTATTATGGCGGCAACTTTAATGATAAAACCTTCGACCTGCCGAAGAAAAGCACCTACGCCAAGCTACCTGCGGTGCGTCTGGAAAGTCTGATAGATGAACCCCTGACCCGATGCGGTGAAAGCGTTGACCCTGCGCAGGAGGGACTTCACATGAGCGCCAATCAGTTTGATGGGATGATGTATCAGACGATAAAGCGGATGGGGGGACTTTATAACTATGGCGTGGAGCATCGCTTTGAACTGCGGACAAAACGGGATTTGGAAACCAAGCAGTATATGCGGAACGCAGAAGGAGCAGAATGGCATCTGAATACGCGCTATACCTGCTTCCGCCGAGAACGGGATGCCGAAAAGCAATATGATAAGAATATCGAGAATGAAAGGCTGACCGAAGAAAGATGGCAGGAGAGGGGGCATGAGTTCCCCGCCTCCGAGGAAATTTCCATGGAATATCCTGCGTTTTCCCATCTGCATGTCTGCCGTACGGAGTGGAGCGAATCGGTTAGCTATCATGTGCTTTGCAGGGACAGCCAAAAGTTGATGGAGTTGGATTATACGGGACGGGAGATAGACCCCGAACAGCTTCTGGCGGAGATAGAAAAGGTTTTTGCCGCACAGGAAGGCTGAAGCAAAAAAACAGAAAAAATAAAAAAGCGAAATCCTTGTGAAAATGAGGACTTCGCTTTTGTTTTTTGGAAATCAACCCTCCAGCTGAGAGGTGCAGTGGGGGCATCTGGTTGCCTCAATCGCAATTTCGGATTTGCAGAAGGGACAGACCTTCGTTGTGGGTGCTTCTTCCACGGGAGCGGCAGGACGTTTCAGCTTCACCAGCACCTTCAGCGCCGCAAAGATGACGATTGCCACAATCAGAAAATCAAGCACCTGTGTGAGAAAGGAGCCGTATGCGATGGTTGCGGTTGCCGCCTGCGCATCTGCAAGGGAGGCATAATGATTGCCATCCAAAGGCAGATAAAGCTGGCTGAAATCTGCGCCGCCTGTCAGCTTGCCGATGATGGGCATAATCAAATCATTAACAAAAGAAGTAACAATTTTGCCGAATGCGCCGCCGATGATTACGCCGACAGCCATATCTACCACATTGCCCTTTATGGCAAATTCCTTAAATTCCTGAATGGTTTCCTTCAAAGCCATAAAAATTCCTCCTATGCTTTTTACAAAATTCGATTTTTTCAACCACAGTATAACAAAAAAATCAATTTCATCCAACACAATTCAAAAACTTTTGATAAATTTTTGTAAAGAGTGTTGACGCAAAAATTATCAAGGCATATACTGGATATAGTGAGTGAAAAATCGTACAGTCAAAGCGAGGTGAACGAAATGGACGGCAGTCATAGTAAAGATACCATTCCTTTAGAGCCTGAGGGCTATCGACGATCTGAGAAAAATTTTACCGTGCATTTCGGTCAGCTTTTTTGGATACAACAGAGTTGACTGTGGTTTTTTATGCCCTTTTTTGAATGAATGCACGGTATGCGGAGAAACTTTTTTTGGAAGGCATACGGTGCTTTTTTATTTGAATTTGGGGTGAAAAAATGAGTGACATGAATGAAGAAATGCAGATTCTGTTTGATAATTATACGGCCTTGATGGACGGGGGACAGTATTTGCAGCTAAAGCAGGAATTAAATGAGGAACAGCCTGCCAATATTGCGGAATATTTTGAGGAACTGACGGCGGAAAAGCAGCTTTTTATCTTCCGTCTGCTCTCGAAGGATGTTGCGGCAGAGGTGTTCTCCTATATGGATAATGATACACAGGAGCATATTGTGCAGTCCATTACCGACCGAGAGGTGCGCAATATCGTGGACGAAATGTTTCTGGATGATACGGTGGACTTTCTGGAGGAAGCCCCTGCCAATCTGGTGAAAAAGGTGCTGCGAAACACCGATGCAGGCACAAGACAGCTGATCAACCGTTTTCTGAATTATCCCGAAAATTCCGCAGGCAGCCTGATGACAATCGAATTTGTGCGCCTGCGTGCCAATATGACTGTTGCAAAGGCGCTGAGCGAAATCAAGCGTGTTGGGATGGATAAGGAAACCATCTATACCTGCTATGTGACGGATGCACAGCGAAAGCTGTTGGGGGTTATTCCTCTGAGAACCCTGATTTGTGCGGAGGATGACAGTCTGGTTGGGGATCTGATGGAGGATGACGTTATTTCCGTACACACATTAGATGACCAGGAGGAGGTTGCAAATATCTTCAAGAAATATAACTGGATGGCACTGCCCGTAACGGATACGGAGGGCAGACTGGTCGGCATTATCACGGTCGATGATATCGTGGACGTTATCGAACAGGAAACCACAGAAGATATGGAACTGATGAATGCTGTCCTGCCTTCGGATGATGAATACCTGAAAATGAGCGTATTCGCACTGGTGAAGAATCGTATTCCGTGGCTTTGCGTGCTGATGATTTCCGGTACGCTGAGTGCCTTTGTTATAGGGATGTATCAAAGCCTTCTGGATTCGGTTGTTATGCTTTCTAGCTTTATGACAATCATCACCGGTACGGGCGGTAACGCCGGTTCGCAGGCCTCTGCCATGGTTATTCGTGGTTTGGCTCTGGGTGATATTCAGATGCGTGATACGTTTAAGGTTGTATTCAAGGAGCTGCGCGTCGGTATCCTCTGTGGTCTGATTCTGGCGATGGTCAATATGATTCGTATGACCTTTTTCGACCATTCGACCCCGTTTAATATTGATCTGACGGTTTCCCTCAGTATGGGTGTTGCGGTTGTTCTGGCGAAAACACTGGGGTGTATTCTGCCTATTCTGGCAAAGGCAGTCAAGCTTGACCCTGCGATGATGGCGGGTCCCTTGATTTCTACGGTTGTGGATGCGATTGCACTGGTGGTTTATTTCAGCATTGCAACGGTGTTGGTGCTGTAAGGAGAAGAAAGAAGATAAAAAGGATAAAAACGATAAAAACGGTGTCACAAGCTTGTTATGTGATACCGTTTTTTTGTGCGGATAATTCCGCCCTGTTGAGAGATACTATTTCTAAGATTGGAAAAAGAGATGGGAGCTTGGAATGGAATCTTTTGACATGGGCGCAGCTTTTGTTTTTCGGGCTGGGCGCATGGTATTTTTGGAGGAGCAGCCGCAGAAAAGGTGCAGGAGAGGGCTTGCGGTGTGAGGATAATATTGTAGAGATGGATAAGCTGATGGCAATGGAGGAAATAAAGCTGACAGAACCATTGGCGGAGCAGACTAGACCGCGAACGCTGGAGGAAATCATCGGGCAGGAAAATGGCATTAAGGCA
>ENA-OPDH01002645-OPDH01002645.1-human-gut-metagenome-genome-assembly--contig:-NODE-2645-length-11412-cov-3.521793_pt1 | contig 11412 bp, 10 predicted proteins | sample MGYA00241260_ERZ501500 | MGnify/ENA primary metagenome ERZ501500 (study PRJEB25962, sample SAMEA2042519) | human gut metagenome | biome: human gut; feature: human-associated habitat; material: faeces...
ATCGGCACCCAGTTCTGGAATCAGGGCCGCACGCAGGAGATCAAAGAGCGCGTGCTGCATCTGTAAGGCTGCGCCATAAAATTGCTGTTTAGGTGGGAGCGCACCGCGCTCCCACCTTTTTCTGATAAGGAGGTCATTTCCCATGCACTATGGCGAGATCAAAAACTGCGACATCGCCAACGGCCTTGGCGTGCGCGTGACGCTGTTCGTCTCCGGCTGTACGAACCACTGCGAAAACTGCTTTCAGCCGCAGACGTGGGACTTCTGCTACGGCAAGCCTTTCACGAGTGAAACGGAGGACGAGCTCATCCGCCTGCTCTCCCCCGACTATATCAACGGTCTCACGCTGCTCGGCGGTGAACCGTTCGAGCCTAAAAATCAGCGCGCACTGCTGCCGTTTCTCCGCCGCGTGAGGCGTGAGCTGCCGCAAAAGACGATCTGGTCGTTCACGGGCTTTACGTGGGAGGAGCTGCACGACCCCGCCGCGTATCCACGCTGCGAGGTGACGGACGAACTGCTGTCACTGCTCGATGTGCTCGTCGACGGGCGCTATGTGGACGCGCTGCACGATATCTCGCTGCGCTTTCGCGGCTCGTCGAACCAGCGCATCATCGACGTTCCGAAAACGCTGCAATCAGGCGCGCTGACGCTCTGGGACGAGCGCGCGAACATCTGAAAAAACATAACAAATCCGCGGTTTCCATTCTCCGTCAAATTTTAACATTTCGCTACTTGCATTTGAAACGGCGTTATGTTATATTCCCACTATGTTAAAGAGCTCTAATTCATACCAACAGGAGGTTTTTTCAATGAAACATCTCGGTTTATTTGCAGCAGGCGTGCTGTTCGGCACCGCCGGCCTCAAGATCCTTTCCAGCAAGGATGCCAAAAAGGTCTACTCTCACACCACCGCCGCGGTGCTGCGTGCCAAGGACTGCGTGATGCAGGCCGTCACGAACGTCCGTGAGGATGCTGAGGACGTCTATGCCGACGCCAAGGACATCAACGAGCGCCGCGCAGCGGAAGAGGACGCCGAAGTCATTGAGGACGCGTCCGAGGAAAAAGCGGACGAGGAATAAATCGCAGGAGAGCCGCGACGCGCGGCTCTCTTTCACTTTCGGAGGAATTGATACACTATGAAATGCAAAATTCTGCACGAATCCGCCGGGCGCATACGCGTGCATCTGAATTGCCGCCGCATGACGCTGCATCAGGCGGACGTTCTGGAATATTATCTGCGCAATGTGGACGGCGTGCGAGAGGTCTCGGTCTTTGACCGCACGCAGGACGCCGTGATTGTTTACCGCGCGGACCGCGCCGCGCTCGTGCACGCGCTCGCGGCGTTCTCGTTCGACAAGGCCGAAACAATGGACCTTGTCCCCGACCATACGACGCGCAAACTCAACCGTGAATTTGAAGACAAACTCTCGTGGACGGTGATCCGCCGCGTGATCTCGAAGCTCTTCTTCCCGCTCCCCGTCACCACGGCGCTCGCCATCTATCACTCGATCAAGTACATCCGCGAGGGTCTTTCCGCACTGCTGCACGGCAAGCTCTCCGTCGCCGTGCTCGACGCCACCGCCGTCACCGTGTCGATGGTGCGCGGCGACTTCTCAACGGCAAGCTCTGTGATGTTCATGCTCCGCCTCGGCGAAATCCTCGAGGACTGGACGCACAAGAAGTCCGTTGCGGACCTCGCGGGCGCCATGTCGCTCAACGTTGACCACGTCTGGCTCAAGACGGGCGAGACGGAAACGCTCGTTCCCATCGGCGATATTCAGGCGGGCGACTGCGTCGTTGTCCGCACCGGCAGCCTCATCCCGCTCGACGGCAAGGTCGTCTCCGGCGAGGCGATGGTCAATCAGGCGTCCATGACGGGCGAGTCCATGCCCGTCCCCAAGCGCGAGGGCAGCTATGTCTACGCAGGCACGGTCGCCGAAGAGGGCGAGTGTGTCGTGCGCGTGGAAAAGGCGCTCGGCGGCGGCCGCTATGACCGCATCGTGCGCATGATCGAAGAGTCGGAAAAGCTCAAATCCACGGCTGAGGACAAGGCCTCGCGCCTTGCCGACAGGCTCGTACCCTATACGCTCGGTGGCACGATCCTGACCTATCTCATCACGCGCAACGTCACAAAGATGCTGGCCGTGCTGATGGTCGACTTCTCCTGTGCGCTCAAGCTCTCCATGCCTATCGCGGTGCTCTCTGCCATGCGCGAGAGCAGCAGCCATCACATCTCCGTCAAGGGCGGGCGCTTCCTCGAAGCCGTCGCCCAGGCGAACACCATCGTCTTTGACAAGACCGGCACGCTCACCTACGCCACGCCCAAGGTCGCAAGAATCATCACCTTCGGCGGCAATGAGGAAAGCGAGATGCTCCGTCTCGCCGCGTGCCTCGAAGAGCACTATCCCCATTCCATCGCCAACGCCGTCGTGGCCGAAGCCAGGGACCGCGGATTGACGCACGAGGAGTATCACTCTCAGGTCCAGTACGTCGTGGCGCACGGCATTTCGAGCATGGTGGACGAGAAAACAGTGCTCATCGGCAGCGCACACTTCGTCTTCGAGGACGAGGGCTGCCGCGTGCCGGAGGGCGAAGAGGACAAGTTTGAATCGCTCCCACCCGAGTATTCGCACCTGTACCTTTGTATCGCGGGCGAGCTCGCCGCGGTCATCTGCATTCATGACCCGCTGCGCAAGGAGGCGAAAGCCGCCGTGCGCGCGCTGCACGAGCTCGGTATCGACAAGGCCGTGATGATGACCGGCGACAGCCGCAAGACTGCCGAAGCCGTCGCCGCTGAGGTCGGCGTCGACGATGTCTACGCCGAAGTCCTGCCCGAGGACAAGGCCGCGTTCGTCCGCAGCGAAAAGGCCGCGGGCCGCAAGGTCATCATGATCGGCGACGGCGTGAACGACTCCCCCGCCCTGTCCGAAGCCGACGCAGGCATCGCCATTTCGACCGGCGCCGCCATCGCGCGCGAGATCGCGGATATTACCATCTCGTCCGAGGATCTGTTCGCGCTCGTCACGCTGCGCTCTCTCAGTCAGGAGCTCATGGCCCGCATCCACCGCAACTACCGCTTTATCGTGAGCTTCAACTTCTCGCTCATCGTGCTTGGCGTGCTTGGCATCCTGCCGCCGACGACCTCGGCGCTGCTGCACAACATGTCCACACTCGCCATCGGCCTCAAGAGCATGACGAACCTCCTGCCCGAAAGCGAGCAGAGCAGCGCTAACTGATTTTTCCCGATAAAAAAGCTCCGTGCCTTGGCACGGAGCTTTTTTGCTATACAAGTTTGATTTTACGCAGGGCCGTAGGCCTTGATGGCATCGTCGACGATCTTTTCCGCGTCTGCGCCCATGATGTCGAGGTTTTCGGCTTCCAAGAGCTTGACGGTCGGAATGCCGAAGCAGTCCTGCGCGATGGTCTTCCAGTAGTCGTAGCCAAAGCGGCCGTCGAACGGTCCGCCGCTGGTCGTGACATAGTAGAGCTCGCTTGCGCGGCACAGGCCGACGGGCTCGCCCGCCTCGCTGTACTTCGTCACGATGCCCGTGACATAGATATTCTCCAAATACACCTTGAGCTGCGCGGGAAACGACAGATCCCACAGCGGCGCAGCGATGACAATTCTGTCCGCCGCGGCGAACTGACGGGCGTAACGGAACATTTCATCGTCATACTTCTTTTCCGCGAGCAGCGCGTCGCGCTTTGCGATGTCCGCGCGCCCCAGCGGGTGCAGCGGCTCGTCATAAAGGCGCAGCTCCTCGTATTCGCCGAGCGCTTTAAGCAGCGCGCGGGCCAGTTTTTCCGTGCGTGATTCTCCGCGCGGACAGCAGTTAATAAAAAGCGTCATGTACTTTCCCTCACAGTACGCAGTAGTACATGATAAATGTGTTCGCCACGCCGAGCAGAATACCGGCGATGACTTGCAGCGGCGTGTGGCCGACGAACTCCTTGAGCTTCGCCTCCGGAAGCTTTTCCGACGCGAGCGAGTTGAAGGCCTCGACGATGTCGTTGATGATGACGGCCTGACGCCCCGTTTCGAGCCGGACGCCCATCGCGTCCTTGCAGACGACGATGGCGAAGATGAACGCCATCGCGAATTCAAACGAACCGAGCCCGTAGACGAGCGCCGCCGCGGTCGCGAGCGACGAGACCGTGGCCGAATGGCCGCTCGGCATCCCGCCGTCGCCGATCAGGCGCGTAAAGTCGATGCTCTTCGTCACAATGGCATGGATGATCGTCTTGATGAGCTGCGCCCAGAACCACGACGAGAGACCGATGAGCAAAAAGGGATTCGACAGCAATTCCTGAAACCAATTCATATGTTTCCGCTTCCTTTCGCGGTGCGGGCTTTGTCAGCCCTTGGATGTTCCTTATTATACCACCGTTTCCCAGTTCGGCAATAAACTTTCTTTTAACTTCTTCCGCAGAAAATATAAACCAGCGCAGGCTCACCTGCGCTGGTTTTTCTTTACGACGCCTGCGCGAACTGGCTGTTGTAGAGCTCGGCGTAGAAGCCGTTTTGCTCCATCAGCTGCTCGTGCGTGCCGCTCTCGATGACGTCGCCGTCGCGCATCACGAGGATGAGGTCGGCGTTCTTGATGGTCGACAGGCGGTGGGCGATGACAAAGCTCGTCCGGCCCTTCGTCAGCTCGTCCATCGCACGCTGAATGAGAAGTTCCGTGCGCGTATCGACCGAGGACGTTGCTTCGTCGAGGATCAGCATCGGCGCATTCTGGAGCATCGCGCGGGCGATGGTCAAAAGCTGCTTCTGTCCCGCCGAGATGGTCGTGCTCTCGCTGAGCACGGTGTCAAAGCCCTGTGGCAGCGAGTGGACAAATTTGTCGAGGCCGCAGGCCTTGCAGACCGTTTCGAGCTGCTCATCCGTGATACCCTCCATGTTATAGACCAGGTTCTCGCGGATCGTGCCCTCAAAGAGCCACGTGTCCTGCAGGACCATACCAAAGAGCTCGTGCACATCCTCGCGGCGCAGGTCGGTCGTCGCCACGCCGTCGATCGTGATGCGGCCGCTGTTGACCTCGAAAAATCGCATCAGGAGGTTCACCATCGTGGTCTTGCCCGCGCCGGTGGGGCCGACGATGGCGACCTTCTGGCCCGGATGGACCTCAGCGGAGAAATCCTTGATGATGATCTTGTCGGGCGAATCGGGGTAGCTGAAGCGCACGTGGTCGAACATTACCGCGCCGCGCACGGCGTCGAGCTTCTCGGTCTTGTCGCTCTCGTCGCCGAGCTCTTCACTTTCGAGGAAGTCGAAAATACGATGCGCGGAGGCGGAGGCCGTCTGCAAATTCGTCATGCCCTGTGCGATCTGCGTCAGAGGCGTGGTGAAGAGGCGCACATACAGGATGAACGAGACGATGACGCCGAATTCGATCGTGCCATTGATGGCCAGCACCGAGCCGAACACGCACACGGCAACATACGCGAGGTTGCCGATCACGTTCATGAGCGGCTGCATCACACCGGAGAGGAACTGCGAGCGCCAGTTTGCGTCATAGACCGCCGCGTTCAGGCCGTCGAAGTGGTCGAGGACCTTATCGACTGCGCGGCTGATGCGCACGACCTCATGGCCGGAATACATCTCCTCGACATAGCCGTTGAGTTCGCCGAGGCTCTTCTGCCGCGCGGTGAAGTAGCGCTGCGACTTCGACATGATGGCGACGATCAGCACCATGCCAAGGAGCGTGATGCACAGTGCGACGAGCGCCATGCGCCATTCGGTCACGAACATCATAATAAGGCAGCCGACAAACTGTGTCGCGGCGCTGATGATGGTCGGCAGGCTGTTGGTAAGTCCCTGCTGGAGCGTTGACACATCGTTTGTGATGCGGCTCAAAATGTCGCCCTGCGAGGTGGTGTTGAAATACTTCTGCGGCACGCGGTTGATCTTTTCCGAGAGTTCGCCTCTCATGCGGTAGGACATTTTCAGCGTCACGACCGCCATGATATAGTGTTGGATGAAGCCAAACAGCGCGCTCAGGCAGTAAATAATGGCAAGGAACACGCCGATCTTCGCAATGGCGGCGAGGTCAATGCCGGTGAACAGGCCGTCGGACATGATGGTCGCCATTTTGCCGATCTTGTCGGGGCCGATGATCGTCATCACGGCGCTCAGTGCCGCCAGCACGAGCGCAAGAGCGATGACGCCAAGGCTCGATTTCATATAGACACCCGTGCGCTTGAGCGCGCCGACGGGATTGCTGTTTTTCTTTTTCATCTTCTCTCGCCCCCTTTACGCGAGCTCCGCAGCGCTGAGCTGGGAGGTCGCGATCTCGCGGTAAACGTCACAGTTTTTCATCAGCTCTTCATGCGTGCCGATGCCCACGGTCTCGCCGCGGTCGAGCACGATGATCTTGTCTGCGTGGCGGATGGTGCTGATGCGCTGCGCGACGATGATCTTCGTCGTGTCGTGCAGCTGCTTGGATAGCCCCTCGCGCAGCTTCGCATCCGTGCGGTAGTCCAGAGCGGAGAACGAATCGTCGAAGACGAGGATCTCCGGTTTTCTCGCCAGCGCGCGGGCGATGGAAAGGCGCTGCTTCTGGCCGCCGGACATGTTGCGGCCCATCTGCGCCACATGGTGCTGCGTGCCGTCGGGGAGCTTGTCGACAAACTCCTTCGCCTGCGAAAGCTCGACGGCCTGCGCAAGGCCCTCATCGTCCGCCGGCGCTTCGCTCTCGCCAAAGTAGACATTGTCGCGGATGCTGCCGGCGAAGAGCACCGCCTTCTGCGTCACGTAGCCGAGCTTGTTGTAGAGTGTGTCGAACGTGTAGTCCCTGACGTTCACGCCGTCGACAAGCACCTCGCCCTCCGTCGCATCGTAAAAGCGCGGGATCAGGCTCACAAGTGTCGTCTTGCCGCTGCCCGTCGCGCCGATGACGGCAAGCGTCTCGCCCCTGTTCACACGGAAGCTGATGTTCGAAAGCTCATCCTCCGAAGCGTGCGGATAGCGGAACGAAACGTTTTTGAACTCCACTGTGCCGTGCTCTTTGCATTCGCTCACGCTGCCCTCGCGGATATTCGCCTTGCGCTCGAGCACCTCGTTGATACGCTCGGCCGAGACCTGCGCCTGCGGCAGCAGCATGAAGATCATCACGAGCATCATAAAAGACATCACCACGCAGGTTGCATACGTGCTGAACACCAGCACGTCGCTGAACATCGTGAGGCGCGCTGCGGAATCGGTCAGCGCGATGTTGTTGACGAGCGCCGCACCCAGCCAGTAGATCGTGAGCGCCAGGCCGTTCATACCGAGCGTCATCGTCGGCTGGACGAGGGCGAAGAGCTTCTGGTTCTTTACCTGCACATTCATCATGTCAAGGCTCGGCTTGTTGAACTTGTCGTTCTGGTACTGCTCGGCGTTGAACGCGTGCACCACGTTGATGCCCGTCAGGTTTTCGCGCGCCACACGGTTGATCTGGTCGGTCAGCTTCTGCACGATGCGGAAACGCGGGATGCAGATGCTCATCACCGTTATCACCGTCACGCAGATGACCACGACGAATGCCGCTGTCACGGCGGAGAGCTCCCAGCTCTTGCCGAGAATTTTGATGATGGCCCACACGGCCATGATCGGCGATTTGATCATCATCTGCAGGCCCATCGCCACGATCATCTGAATTTGCGTGATGTCGTTCGTCGTTCTCGTGATGAGGCTGGCGACAGAAAAGTCCTGCATCTCCTCGCTGCCGATGTCCATCACGTGGCGGAAGAGCTTTTCGCGCACCGTGAAGCTGAAGCCCGACGCCGCCTTGGCCGCGAGATACCCGCAGCCCACGGCCAGCACGGCGCTTGCGAGCGTGCAGCCAAGCATTTTCGCGCCGACGGACAGGATATCCGCCGTCGCCCCCGACGTTTTGATGAGCGTCGTCAGATCGGTCATGTAATCCGGCAGCCGCAGGTCAAAGTAGACCTGCACCGCCACAAGCACGGTGCACAGCAGCACCATGAGCACCTCTTTACGGCGCATGTTTTTGAGTAATTTCAGCATTGTTGTTCTCCTGATTCTTCTAAGCGCTTTCAGCGTCCGCCCTTGCAGATCTCATCCAGGTTGATGTCGATCCTTTCAAAGCAACGGCGCATTATCTCATGGTCTTCCTTTGAAATCCCCTCCATCAGACGAAGCCCAAACTTCCACTGGATCTCCCGTCCGCGCTCAATGAGCGCTTGCGCCTGTTCGGTGCAGATAAGCCTTGTCTGCCGCCGGTCGCCCGGCATCTCCCGCCGCTCGAGAAGGCCGTCATTCACCAGTCTTTCCACATGCACGGAGACGATACCCGGTTTGTGCCCGCGCATACGGCAGATGTCCTTCGCCGTGTTGTGCTCGGGATTGTTGGCGAGAAAGAGCAGAATATCCATCGCTAACGGCGGCAGGCCTGCCTCCTTGCACAGCGGAGTTAACATAACGTGATAAGCCTTTGTCATCTTGTTGGCGTGGCTGAAAAGCGTTGCCCCGCGCATCGGTTCCTTCGGCATCATATCGGTTCCTTTCCGACCTCATTCGGTCACGCGCCGCGCTCGCTCGTCATCGAATGATAATCTTCTAATTTTAGAACGTCATCATTATAGTTGCTTCCATTCCAATGTCAATAAACAAATTGTGAACGTTCCAAAAAAAGGGCGCGAAAAAGCGCCGCCTTTCGGCAGCGCTTTTTTCGTATTCTGTTACAGAGACAGCTGGATAAGGCCGAGGATGAGCATATGTACCGGATAAAACGCGTAGCAGGCATACTGAAACGCCTTGCTGTGGTGTCCCTGCCGCCCGCGGTAGAGCCAGATGGGCACGAGCGAGAGCAGTGCAAGCCCCTGCTCGCAGACCTCAAACTCCAGTCCGAAAAGCTCGATCGGGAAAATCTGTCCTCCGATGAGCGACACATTGATCCAATAGAGCGCCGCGATCTGCCCGAGCAGCTTCCACCACTCTCTGCCGCGGAGGAAATAGAACACAAACACCGTCAAAACGCCCATGCCGTAATAATCTACCATGCCGAGCGTGCCGAGCGCAAAGCCCAGCACCGTGACCGCAACGCAAGTCAGAAGATAGAGCCATGTCTTCCCCTTTTCCCGCACGGCCTCCATCGCCCGAATGCAGAGAAGGCCGATGAGCAGCGTCCAGATGACATTCTGGTGCACAGGGTAGAACCACGTGCCGCCGTACATCAGGTCAAAGGGAATTTCCGACAGCAACGCAAAAATCAGCATCCGCTGCGCGTATTTTTTGAAACTGTGCGTGTGGAAGTAGCCCTCCACCGCCATGAAGGCAAAAATGGGGAACGCGAGACGTCCCACGCAGGTCATCCACTCCTGCGAAAGAAAAAGCGTCGCCCACAGGTGGTCGAGCAGCATGAAGGCCATCGCTAAAATGTGCAGCGCCGCGGCGCTGAGGTCAAACTGTTTTTTCATTGATCTCTCCTGTTGATTTCTCTCTTTCCCCCGCTGTTGTGCAAGATTATTTTATTTTATCAGATCTCGCGCCAAAAGTCACGCTTAATTTTTGCGTTCCTTTCTCTGCAAAAAATACCGGCGGGCAAAATGCCCGTCGGTACGTTTCAGTTTTACCCCAGAATGGCCTTCAGGTCCTCCTCTGGCGTCGTAATGGGCGCGATGCCAAAGTTCTTGACAAGGTAGTCGAGCACGTTCGGCGAGAGGAACGCCGGCAGCGTCGGACCGAGGCGGATGTCCTTGATGCCGAGATACAGCAGCGTCAGCAGGATGCACACCGCCTTCTGCTCGTACCACGAGAGCACCATCGAAAGCGGCAGCTCGTTCACACCGCAGCCAAAGGCGTCGGCGAGCGCCAGCGCGATCTGGATGGCGCTGTAAGCGTCGTTGCACTGGCCGATGTCCAAGATGCGCGGCAGCCCCGCCACCGTGCCAAGATCTAAGTCATTGAAGCGGAACTTGCCGCAGGCCAGCGTCAGCACCATGGTGTCGGGCGGCGTCTGCTTGACGAATTCCGTGTAGTAGTTCCTGCCGGGGCGCGCGCCGTCGCAGCCGCCGACTAAGAAAAAGTGGCGGATCCGGCCGGAGTTGACGGCCTCGACCACCTTGTCGGCCACACCCAGTACCGCGCCGCGGGCAAAGCCCGTCGTGACTGTGCTGCCGCCGTTGATGCCAGTGAACGCCTTGTCCTCGGCATAGCCGCCCAGTTCCAGCGCCTTTTCGATGACCGGCGTGAAGTCCTTGTCCGCGCCGATATGCTTGAGTTCCGGATACGAGACCGCCGCCGTAGTGAACACGCGGTCGGCATAGCTCGCACGCGGCGGCATCAGGCAATTCGTGGTGAACAGTACGGGCGCAGGGATGTCGGCAAATTCCTTTTGCTGGTTCTGCCACGCCGTGCCGAAATTGCCCTTGAGATGGGCATACTTTTTAAAGCCCGGGTAGCCGTGCGCGGGCAGCATCTCGCTGTGCGTATAGATGTTGATGCCCTTGCCCTCCGTCTGCTCGAGCAGGCGCTTCAAGTCGTGCAGGTCGTGGCCGGAAACCACGATGAACGGTCCCTTTTCCACCGTCAGCGGCACGGTGGTCGGCTCTGGCATGCCGTAGGTCTCCGTGTTGGCCTTGTCGAGCAGCGCCATGCAGCGGTAGTTTTTCTCGCCGACCTCCAGCACAAGGGGGAGCAGGTCATCCATGCCCCAGTCCTCGCCGACGGCAAACAATGCCTTGGCAAAAAAGCGGTTGACCTCGCCGTCCGTATAGCCCAGCACCATCGCGTGGTAGGCGTACGCCGTCATGCCGCGGATACCGAACAGGATGAGCGACTTGAGACTGCGGATGTCCTCGTCCGCCGTCCAGAGCCGCGAGACATCGCAGTCATTGTTGTGCCCGCAGGGCGACATGCAGGACGCACAGTCCGGCACAAGACGGCTCTTCTCCGCCTTCACGCGTGCAGTCACATCGCGGATGGCCGCCGCGTCAAAGTTCACATTCGTGAGCGTGGTGAAAAGTGCCTCGATGATGATCTTCCATGTGCCCTCGTTCACGCCGGGGCTGCCGTCCGCAGCGCGGGCAAGGCCGATGAGCGCGCCGGTCAGCTCGTCCTGCAAATTTGCCGTCTCGGCGCTCTTTCCGCACACACCCGCGCTGCCGGTGCAGCCCGTGCAGTGCGCCGCCTGCTCGCATTGAAAACAAAACATCTGTTCGTCCATTTCAGAACCCTCTCTTCGCTTGATGTGGTCAGTATGGACGGGTTGGCGGGGCTTTATACAGGCCGCACGAGGGGCGTTTTCTCGGCGAGTATCCGAGGTGGGCCCCGCTTGCGGGGCGGGCATGGAATGTCCGTTGACCCGCCGGGAAAAGCTCCCGGAGATGCGGCCAGCGAATAGATACAAAAAGAGCCGCGCTCTTGCGAACGCAGCTCTTGAAAATGCTTTGGAACAATTAGTAGGTGAT
>ENA-OPDH01002646-OPDH01002646.1-human-gut-metagenome-genome-assembly--contig:-NODE-2646-length-11412-cov-2.814740_pt1 | contig 11412 bp, 13 predicted proteins | sample MGYA00241260_ERZ501500 | MGnify/ENA primary metagenome ERZ501500 (study PRJEB25962, sample SAMEA2042519) | human gut metagenome | biome: human gut; feature: human-associated habitat; material: faeces...
CGCTGTAAAGCCGCCAATATCCACCACCAGCACCTTCGGGCTGGCAGTCAGATTCTTTACCGTCGCAACGGCCGCGGAAAATGACTGCGGAAAGCAGGCCGTATTTTCAATATAAACGGCATACGGTTTGCCGCGGAATTGAAATGAAATGGCGCCCCGTCCATCAAAATAGTTGATAAACCGCTTGGCCTGCACACCGAAGTGCGCCGGCGGCAATCCGACCGCCAGTTGAATCCGCATCAGGGTGTCGCTGTACCGTCCCATTGCTTCGATCTCATAGGCAATGGCAAAGAGCGTCAGAATGAAAAAGCGTTCATCCTCCGTCTTATCCCGCCGATAGGGAATACGCTGGTCGGTCAGCGTATAGTATTTCCCCTGATATGCCAGGCAGTCCGTTCCGAATCCCGGCGTGTCGCCCTGGATCAATCCGGATGTGAATGGCTGCGTATGAACGGTTTTGATCTGTTTGTTTCCATGGTCGATTGCAATTAACATAGCTGTGTACCTCCTATACATCTTCTATACGGCTGCAATACGCATAAAAGCAACAAAAAAACTGGGCGGTGAGAAAATTTCTCACTGCCCAGCTTTCTGCTGAAAAGAGGCTCCGCAGGTTTTCTTGAGTGGCTGCGGATACCATTTATGGAATAGCTGTTAAATATTTTCTGAATACGCTCGTTCTTTTACCACAGCTTTATACCGTGCCTTCCAGCGCAGGACCTCAGATGCGTGGACGTTATGGGAACCTGTGTGGTACACGATCCGGCGCAGAACCGCGTAGCCGGGCAGTGAAGGCGAGAGCAGTTTGATTGTGTTTTCAATCTGCCGAATAGCCTTGGGCAAATCAGAGCCTTTCAATTCGATGTAATAAGAGGTTGCTGCTTCATCATTGAGAAGAAGATAATCGCACCGTTCCTCTCCTGGGCCCCTGAAAACTTCTCCATCCACCTTAAAGTGCCGAACATATTGTCGTTTTGTGTTATTTCCGACGTGTCTGCACCCATTTTCAGAAGATGGAAAAACCGAATGATTGCCTTCGCGGAAAGGCTTATAGTCATTTATATTGTAAGGCATCATTCGTCTCCCTCAGCATAGAGAAAACCAAGCAGATAATCGCTCATATCATTGATTTCGGAAGATGCCCCATCAATCAGTTCATTTCTGATCAAACGCAGCCCGTCTTCATCAGAGATTCCATCCGTCAGTTTCCCATCAGAGATATAGTGGGCGTTCACATTCCCAGCTTTCAGCCACAGCCGCTTATCAAGCTTCTCTGCCACTTCTTCTTGATGATCCTCTGTAATCTGTCCTGCCATCAGAAGGTAATTAAACGTTCCGAGGACATAGGGGCTGTGGGTCGTAACGAAAACTGAATTTCCGCTGTCAGCCATCAAGGAAAGCGTTTCGCTGATACGACGCTGGGATTCCGGATAGAGATGTGACTCCGGCTCCTCAATAATCAGGAAAATCTTTTTATCTTCCGACAGATAGTAAAAGAGGAGGTTAAATACCCACACAACTTCCTGCTGCCCGGAGGATGCAAGGTTGATTTTTACATAACGGTCATCCGAGAGATACAGCCGTTCTTCCCCATCCACATACCGATAGGTGCTCTGCATGATCTCTTTCGCCTGATCCATGAGGACATTAAGAGCCGGGCGAATTCGTTCATATTTCTTAGACTGTGTTGGATCGTCTTTCATGCGGTTGGCAATGCCCTCCATCCCGTGGGCAAACACCGGTTTCAGGCGGAGGATCAATTCCGTATATCTCTAAGACATTTTTGAAACTGATGGCATATTCCAGTTCTGTCTTTGTCCAAATCGTAGAGACACGCTCTGTAAAATATATTTTTTCTTTATTTATCATTTCTACTAAATTTTTATAAAACTTAAGATCATCCATCCAAAGAATATGTAAATATTTAATTTTTTTCATTTCCATATATCATGATATGTTTAAAAAACATTTCTCCTTTCTATGTTTCACTCATTAATTTTATACATAGGCTATTTTTATAATACTCTAAAAAACTATCCTTTTCATTAAATAAAATACAATAAAATGGTAAAGTTCTATATGATGAGAATTGGCAATCGATTAAATTTGCAATTGCTATCATTAATAATATTAATAATATATATTTATCCAACCAGTAAAACGCACCTAGCTATAAGGCTTTCATCGATAGGCCTAATACCGCATAGGATAGCCATAGAGGTCCGATAAGCTTTGGTCTATATATAAGTATAGGAGGAAATATAAAAACGCACAAAAGCGGTATTCAGCCGTTTTGAAGCATGGTCGAGATAGCCATTTTTGGGTATATTTTCGAAGGTATAGCCAGTCGATCTTTGCTATCTCGGGGTGAGCCCATAAATGGTTACTATATCCTACCTACCATCTGAAGGCATGGTTATAACGGCTAGGATATACTGGACATTTGAAACTAGGCGAGAAAAATACAAAATCGACGATTTTCATTAAATTGCTCCCTTATTCGTAGTTTTATACTTTTTTAATTGTCAAAACTCATAACTTACCTATCAGTAATAAGCATAGTCCATTGAAGTCTTGTGATTTGTCCATAATGAGTATTATTCCTTTTTGCTATAGTTTAAATACATATCCATTCTGTTGTAAAAAACGTAATTTTAAATTATTAGAACATATATAATTACTATGTAATAATTATTACAATAATTATTACTCTTCTCTCCCCAAGAGTTTTTTGATGGTGGTAATCAACTCTTGGGGGATTTTCTTCTGCCATCATATCTGTATTGCGGAAGGGAGCGTCAAAAATATATTTTAATAGGAGGCATATACATGTGTAATTATGCTGTCAACTCGATCACGTTTAGTTCACGTAACAGCAAGCTGTTGAAAGAACTGCATAAAAAAGTACTGGCTTGTTATGATGCTGTGTCTGATGGGAAAAATTTGGTCAAGGATCTTTTAAAGGCCCATGGCTACATTGTACCGTTCAGAGTAAACAGTACAGACCATGTAAGCGCATGTGATGAATTTATCACTAAAAAGAGTCAAGTATATTTCTTCCGCTGTGAAACCACCACCGCTTGGGAAGATAACATGGCTCCCATCATCATCCTTCTTTCAGAGAAATACCATGATGAAATCCACCTTTCCTTCTGTAGTGAAGAACCAGGAAACGATATCTATTTGGTGAAGGACGAGACTGGAGTGTTCTATCCAGACCGATTTAAGGTTGATTGGTGTCTTGATGATAACTACGAAACGGAATACTTCACAACCTTCCTCGATATGTACCACTATCTAAAGGAATACTTTCCTAAAGCAGCTTTTTGCTACCATGATTCTATAGAGGATATTAAATCAGCGATTGACCAGATGTATGGAGATACTGATGATGAGTATTTCGTGAACATTAATGTGTTCCGTGACTACTATAATGCTGAGGCGGAATATATAGTGTCAAGGGAGGCTGCATAAATGGGTGCTGTCAATTTTGTATGTCCCAATCATGATGTTGTTCCTATTTCTCAATGCCTGTCCTTGTGTACGCACCATATCCGTTGTATGGGAAAGCCGACATTGGAAGCCGTTGCTAATTCCGTAAAGGATAGGAAGTTAGGGAGAAAGTATTCGGTAACAGAGCTGATTTCTGGAACAAGAGAGATTTTTCTCAAAAAGACGAGCGATTATTCCGTTAATCCTCAGAGCCAAATTTTTGCTATGCATGGTACCGCTGTTCATTCAATCTGCGAACAGCATTCCCCTTCTTTTGCTATTACTGAGCTTCGCCTGAGTAACGAAATGTTTACCGGTCAGATAGATGCCTATGGAGACCTTCTGGGTAATGGGAAACATATCCTCCTTGATTACAAGGTCACTTCATCATATAAAGCTGCAATAGCTTTAGGCTTCTATAAGGTCGATGAACCTACGGGTGAAGTATACAAAACAGGTATTAAGAAGGGTCAGCCAAAGACTAGAAAGGTTGTAAAAAAAGACGGGGTTAGGCATCTCTTTGAGTGGGCTGTCCAGCTTAATGCGTATCGCATGCTTTTAGAGGAGCACAACTTTCCTGTTGAGGAAATGTACATCCAGATGTATGTCCGTGACTACTCCTTGCGCATTGCCAGCGAAAGAAATATCAATCAACCAATATATCTCTTGAAGATTAATAGAATCAGTGACACATGGTTGAAAAGGTATTTTTTGGAAAAGAAGGATAGGCTTGATTATGCGTTGAAGAATAATATCCTTCCTCAATATTGCTCAGGCAGGGAATCATGGGGAGGACGAAAGTGTAGTGAATACTGCAACGTATTTGATGTGTGTAATAAAGCTTATCAGGCTTCTCTTGCTATGGATGCTGATAGCCATGCAGCATGATAGAGGGGAAACTAATACTACTAGATTAAGAAATGAGGTAACGATTTGAATGACTAAAAAACAACTTTTGCAAGCATTGTCTATTGTGGAGGAAGACGCAGAGGTAACTGCAATTTTCCAAGGTAAATATTCGACTAGGTATCCAGCATTAGTAAATGGTATCAACATTGTGTTTATTAACAGCACTCCTCAGGCAGAACTCCTGCTGAGCGAAGTGGTTCATGAGGAAGCTGCTTAAGGTATTGAACAACTATAAAGGACTACTCTTATTATAGGGTAGTCCTTTTATTTTTTATGTTTTTGAGAAAGGATGAGGAATATGGAGTATACAATTCCGTTATTGACTCCCAATGATGTCGAGCTTAGGGTTTCACAAATCCAGCAGACAAGCTACGGTATCTATGTAACTCTACTATGTTACAAAGATGCTAGATGCGATATGCGTATCCTGGATTCTGTGTATGGCCCTATGAATTGGCAGCGTAGCCATGAAATGATTGGTGGGAATTTGTTCTGTACGATATCAATATGGGACAAGGAAAAACAGCAATGGATCAGTAAACAGGATGTCGGAGTGGAGAGTAATACCGAAGCAACGAAGGGGCAGGCTTCGGATGCCGAGAAACGGGCAGCTTTCAACTGGGGTATAGGCAGAGAACTATATAATGCTCCCAACATCAGATTCAAGCTGAATGAGAACGAAGTATTTGTAGGGAGCAATGGCAAGCCTAAGACATTTGCCAAATTCCGTGTCAGCCAAATGAACTACGACAAGGACAGTGGTGAATTTATAGAGTTTGTAGTGGTTGACGAAAATAATGTTACTAGATTTGAAATAGATAAAAATAGTAGTTGCCGCCACTCCCGCCACCCCGCCACTGCTGCACAAACCTATTCAAATCAAACACTTTCAACTTCTGAAAGGGACAGTGTAATTCGCTGCTGCCTGTGTAATGCACCAATAAAATCGGAGAAAGTGATAGATTTTGCAATAAAGAGGTTTGGCAAGGCCCTATGTTATGATTGCCAAAAGAAGGCAAACCAAGGTGGTGAAAGATTATGATTGAAATAAAATCTGTTGGCGATATTAAAACTCTAGAGAAGAAGGCAGTACCGAAGCAGATAATGGATCTCATAACTGATGAGTTGAAGGCAATTCATGCTTGGGCTGATGAAGATAAAGAGTACTCCTTTGAAGAGTTTAATACCGATATATTTGATTATGGGTATATAGTCCTTTTGGAAGGCAATGAGAGCCGCGAGGATTATATTTACCTTGGGCTAAGTGAGGGCTTAGATGGTGTTATTCCTGAGGCATCTCACAATTACTACTTCGCTGGGCAAAAGTGGACCAAGCTGATTGTAGTATACAATGATTCGTATACAATGTCATTTTGGCTGAAGAACTGTGATATTTTTGATAGCTATGCGGACGACCAAAAAAATAGTGATGCTATGGATATTCCCAGTACAGAGAGCATTTTTTAGTGAGGTAATGGTTAATGAAAACAGATATGACAGTTGAACAACTGGTTTCCAAGGTTAATGATTTGTCTCTGATAAAAAGGGACTACTGTGTTGATGCCAATAAGTTGGTTGTGTATTCTGATTGCATGGTAAGCAAATTATGCATTGGTGATAGTTCCTATATAATGCAGGAGAATGCAAAGAAACAACTCGCTTCATTGTGTAATATCCCATACTCCTATATCAACCGTATTGAGGGTAGATACCCTGAACTTGTGGACATCAATTACAATACTGCTTTACAGGATATCAGAAGCACAAGACTTATACGCACAGTTGGACAGTATGCTCGCGCCGTTCTCAGTGACAAATATAGGCGGTTTGAAAACGAGGATGTGCTGAAAACCCTGCTCCCCATGCTTGAAAACTATAAGGGGCTTTCTGTTGTTTCATCCTCATTGACTGATGCAAAAATGTATTTAAAGGTTGTGTCAGCTAAAGAAGAGGCAGAAGTGAGGGTGGGTGATGTTATCCAGTTTGGAGCTTTAATTACGAATTCCGAGGTTGGTATGGGAGGAATAGCTATTACCCCTTTTTGTCTTAGGTTGGTATGCACCAACGGAATGACCTTGCCGAAATACAACAAGTCGGTACGTCATATACATCTTGGGAAAAGATTCAGTACTATTGAAGAGTATGAGGCTAGTACCGTGGATGAAGATGACTTGTTCAGCCGAGTAAGTATTTCTTTGCTTTCCGCTCTGGACCCTTTGTACTATATGAAGGTCATTGAGAAGATGAAGCTTGCTGCTGAAATAAGAGTGGTTGATTATCAAGATAGCATCGATAAGGTAGCGAAGCATTTTGGCCTTGATGAAGAAGAGCGTTTGCGTATTATCCACCACTATTTGGCTGAACACGATACTACTTTGTATGGTCTTGTAAATGCTGTCACCCGTTCTGCACAGGATTCTTTGACGTATGTAAGAGCAACTGAGTTGGAGAAGATTGGTAGCGATATTCTTTATGAAGGTGTGAAGGCTGCTAATCGTGGTGATGAATCAGAAGTATTTGGTTTATTGAGCTAGTACTACTAAACAAATGCAAAGTAATAAAAGGCCCACATTGCATCATGTTTTTGATGAATGTGGGCTTTTTTCTTACATGGACGTTTTCTGTCACATAGTGACATTTTATGGCAATAGGCGAATAATGTTCTTTATATAGCACATAATGTCAACATATAGAACGTCTACTTGGCCTATTATATGGCATAATATTAGTAAGGACAAAGGAAAGGATGAACGTCTATGTTCGCCATGGAGTATAAAAAAATAGGGCTCAATGTTCTTTTCTATAGGAGATCTAAAGATTGGACGCAGCAGCAGCTTTCCGCAAAGTCGTCTGTATCAAGGTCAAGGATATCTGATATCGAGCGAGGCAGAGAAGCGATTAAACTGGAGACCCTTATGATGTTGGCCAATGCTTTGGAGATTGATTATAGGGTACTCTTGGAGAGCAAAGAGCAATAATAAAAAAGTTTTGGGAGGAAACTATTATGCAAGAAACTCAATTTAAGGAAGAAAGAATAATCATTAGCCTTAACCCTGATTTTAATCCGACAGGCAACAAGCATCCCAATACTATCAAGAAAGAAATGAAGGCTGATCCTGATTTTATGGAACTGTCTGAAGATGAACAAAAAGCCTTATTCAAAAAGGTGGACAGCTTAATCAGCACTATGGATGATATTAAGAAATATGGCACTCTTAGTGAAATGGTTGAAGAGGCTTCTCGTTGGGATTGCGATGGCTTTCCATATGGAAAAGACTTGATTTTGTATAACTTTAATAAGAAACTTAGTTATACTAAAGAGGAAATCTTAGATATGCATGGTGGCTGGGGTGGAATTATTAAGAAAAGAAACATAGCGGATCTTTGTCTGGACAAGCTTTTTTACTATAGAGATGGTGTAGTATTAAATGCTGGAGAAAAAATCATGTCTGTTGTGGTGTACAATACCGATGTGGTGGCAGAACCGAGATATGTACCCATTTGGGATATAGTAATGCCTTTCACTGGAAAAATATTTGCGCTTACAGATATTCAAGATCCAGAAATGGGTTATAATAGTTCTAAAGAAGATAAGCATAAACAGTGGAACGAGGATATATTTATAATTGCTGGACGTAATGATACCAGGAAGGAAGTCATTGCTTGGTACAAGAAAACTACAGGAAAAATTCCTTCATACAAAACTGCTGATGAGTTAGAGGAAGAAAAACAGTCCTCAGACAAAAAAGTAAATAGTTTTGCCAGCAAATGGGGCCTTTAATTCGGTATCGAGAGAACTCCTGGATTTGAATATCCAGGAGTTTTTTCAAAAGTGTGATATACTTATAAGTAAGCCATTACTCAGAACGAGGTGAAAAAGATGCGTTGTAGCAAGTGTGGTAACAACATTCCTGATTGTTGTTCATTTTGTTATATTTGTGGTACAAAAGTAAAGAAGCAGAGCGCTAATGTAGCGGGTACTGTATATTCCAATGTGAGCAACGCCAGCACGATATCAGGCGAAGTAAAATATGGTGCTACTAGGGGCCATGGCTTTGCCGCTGAACGTGCAAATCATCTGTATGATACTGTTACAGGTAAGGATGCACATATCGTTGGAGATGATAATGCCAAAAACGGAGCCGATAGATTGGTCGATGGCGTAAGCATACAAAGCAAGTACTGCAGTACTGGTTCAAAATGCATCAAAGAGTGTTTTGATGAAACGGGTAAGTTCCGCTACTTGAATGCTGATGGTTCACCCATGCAAATAGAGGTGCCTTCTGATAAATACGATGATGCGGTTCGAGCTATGGAAGAGCGGATTCGCAGAGGACAGGTTCCTGGCGTAACTGATCCAAAGGAAGCAAAGAACATTGTCCGCAAGGGACATTTTACCTATGAACAGGCTAAGAATATTGCAAAATTTGGTACTGTAGAGTCGTTGTCATATGATGCCGTTAATGGTGCTATCATCGGGGCAACTACGTTTGGGATTACTACAGTGTTATCTTTTGCTGTGTCAGTATGGAATGGTAAAAACTTCGATGATGCATTACATGATGCTGTAAGCAGTGGCCTTCAAGTTGGTGGTGTTGCTTTTGCAACTGCTGTATTGGCTGGACAATTGACCAAAGCAGGTGCCTACGGATTGGTAGCCAATACATCTGAACAGATTGTGCGCATAATGGGGCCAAAGGCTTCTTCAGTTCTGGTAAATGCTTTCAGAAGTGGTACCAATATATATGGAGCTGCAGCCATGAAGAGCGCCCAGAAGCTTTTGGGTAGCAATATAATCACTGGCGTGGCTTCAGTGGTTGTACTGTCAACCTTTGATGTTGTTAACATATTCAGGGGAAGAATTTCTGGAGCCCAACTATTCAAGAATCTGGTTAATACAAGTGCCTCGGTAGCAGGAGGTACTGCTGGATGGGCTGCCGGAGCTTCAGCAGGTGCTGCTTTGGGTTCTTTCGTTCCTGGAATAGGTACGGCTATCGGCGGACTTTTTGGTGCCTGTGCTGGTGGTAGTGCGGCTGGAAAAGTTGCTTCTGCGGTTACAGATGAGTTTATAGAGGATGATGCCAAAGAGATGGTGGGCATTATTGAAGATGAATTCCAACTCTTGGCAGTAGATTACTTACTCAATCAATCCGAAGCTGAGGAGGCTGTGGAGTACTTGGCTGGGGAAATTACAGGAGCATCGTTAAAAGATATGTATGCCTCCAGTAATAGACACGCTTTTGCAAGAAAGCTGATTGTTCCTAATATCGAACGTGTAGCTAAAAGTAGAAGAAGAATCAGCCTTCCTAGCCAAGACAAGATGGTTGAGAGCTTGAAAAATGTGCTCGAAGAAATTAGTGATAATAACTGAAAATGTATGCTTATGACGCTTTTGTCAATGATGTATTTGCGAGTAGGGTGAGTATTATGAAACCAGATGCGGTAATCCGAAGAAAAACAGAAACGAAGCATGGTGTTTGCGAAGTATGTCAATCTGAGGGGGTCTTGGTTAGGCTCAAGGTTGGTAGTTTTGCAGGCATAAGCAGGTACCGATTTGTTTGCAGTAGATGCGCCATAGCAGAGCGATTAAAGAAGTATTAAGGGACGCTAGGGTCGCTAGGGACGGCAAATTTGTATACTATTATATTGAAGAAAAATTGGCAAGTGAGGAGCTTTTTATGAACTCAAAAGCTGATGGTATATGCCGATGTATTGAAAGAGAGGTTTGCTTATGCATGTTTTCAGTGCGAAGCAGGCAAGGTATTGCTGCATTTGCAAGAATTGGTATGATCCGTGTAACTCAGCTATCACTCCAGTAGCACCCAATATAAATTCATGGGGTATTACCAGTGATATGTATAACGACCGGAAAATATGTCAGCTCAATAACCTGCCAAAGTCAGCGGTTGATTCTTGCCCGAGGTTTGAGTGCAAGCTGATACTAAAATAATATATGAAGAAAAGAATTAGCCATGATGCCTATTTAGGTATCATGGCTAATTCTCTTTTAAGCAGATTTGAGTTGGTTAAAAAAGTGACGTTGAATACCATGCTAAAAAGCTCCAACATTTGTACACTGTAAAAATACACGCTTAAGGGCACCATATGCTGGCTTGGCAAAGCGGAATTTTTGTTTGAGCAGCAAATGGTGACTGTAAAGGTTTAGGGAGGATGAAGTGAGGAAAGAGTGGCTAAAAGGCTATTTTGGGGACGAATTCTTCATTTGTAAAACACTGCTTAAAATACATTATATACAAAAATCATTAACTTAAACGCATAAATTACAATTGACGAGCTTTCAACAGTGTGCTATCCTTGTATTACACCCAAATTCTTGCCATAGTGGCAGGAGGGACGGTATAGGCATAATTAAAGGAGGGAATAAAATGCAACCAAATGCGAATCCTACATGGGATGCAAAATATCACATTAAGATGGGCTTGAGCATGCTTCATGATAGCGCTCCCTTGGAGCTCTTGGCCTGCAAAGACAAGGGGGTGCCAATGGTGGGCTTTTTTGACGATGTAGAGGCCGCTGCTGCAGAGGCAGTGGCATGGAATGAAAAGGGGTATAATGTATTCACAAACCTTAATACGATTAACTTGGATGAAGCAATGCGCGGAGCTCTGAACAAGCCCCTGCAAACTGCGGGCAGGGAATTGCGCTGTGCAAACAAGGGCGATGTCATGGAAGTCAACTGGCTGCTCGTTGACGTAGACCCTGTTCGTGCATGCGACAATCAGCATGTCCCGTCCACTGATGATGAACAAGGGTGTTCATATGAGGTGGCAAAAGCGATCCAAAAATTTATTTGTGACAAGCTGGGAGGGCCTTTGCCTCTTTTTGCCACTTCGGGAAATGGTTATCACCTGCTATGGCACGTGGACCTTCCTGTGAATGAGAAAATTGAGGAAATTGCAAAAAAATTTCTCCTTGCCCTTGCAAAGAAATTTAATGCCGAAGGAGCTTCTGTTGATACGTCAACCGCCAGCCTTTTTCACTTAACCAAGG
>ENA-OPDH01002651-OPDH01002651.1-human-gut-metagenome-genome-assembly--contig:-NODE-2651-length-11388-cov-3.738639_pt1 | contig 11388 bp, 7 predicted proteins | sample MGYA00241260_ERZ501500 | MGnify/ENA primary metagenome ERZ501500 (study PRJEB25962, sample SAMEA2042519) | human gut metagenome | biome: human gut; feature: human-associated habitat; material: faeces...
GCACCCTTTGTAGCAGAGTTTACTCTGTTACAACTGTATTAGGTACTTGGCTATCAGCAAGATAGTTTATTCCCATACGATACAGATTCATAGCTCCAATACGGTCATCATTAGACGTATAACCGCAGTTTTTGCAAGTAAACAAATGTATTTTCTTATTACGATTAGACTTTTCAGTATGTCCACAAGCAGGACAGCATTGACTGGTATAACGAGGATCCACCTTTATTACAGAAGATTGATTCTGCTTCGCTTTGTAAATCAGCTTCTGCTCAAGGTCATAAAAAGACCATGATACAGAAACATAGCGGTTTTTTGTTTTGACACGTTCTGTAACATTGCGAATACCAGTCAAATCTTCTAATACAAAGAGAGTATGCTTTGGATTACCGGTGGCGAGTGCCTTCGATACCTGATGGTTAATATCCTGCATCCAACGGTTTTCTCGCTGACCGATAGCTTTTAGTCTTCGCCTTGAGGATGGCGTATGTCGCATCTGTAATTCTTTGCGAAGTTTAGAATAAGCAGCTCTTTTCTGCTTAATGGTTTTACCACTGACAAATCCAGACTTGTGATGACTGTCATAGGTCGCAACAACGAAGTTAATTCCTCTGTCAATGCCTACAACATTACAAATGTCAGAAATATTACTTTCTTCGACATCATAAGTTACTGGTATGTGAAGATAATATTTACCATGTTTGTTTGTGAGCTTAGCTGTACCAAACCTATAGATTGTGTGGTCAAAATATTTAGACATACCTTCAGCGAAATATGGAAGTTTCACACGACCACTCAGCGTATTCACAGAAAAACAGTTTTGCGTTAAAGAATAATCTCTGTTCCAAACTAAATCATACTGAGGTTTCTTGAAGGTTGGTCGTATCCATTTATTATGATTTTCGAGAATAGTTCTATATCTTGCAATGACCGTTTTCAAAACGGACTGAGCCATTTGCGATTTCAGACCAAATTTTTCTCTTAGAGTAGAATACAAAACTTTATTCAGTGAAAACTGCTTTAAATCATGAGTTTGGAATACATAGTCTGAAACATAATTACAGGCATCACGATAAACAGACATAGTTTCATCAAGCAAAACTTTATCTGCATCAGTAGCGACTATTTGAACTTTTGCTGTTATAGTCATCTGTTCCATAGATGTACTCCCTTCATTGATATTTCACTAGATATAGTATATAATAATAGCTAGTGAATGTCAATGATTATCAGAGGTAGGCTATGGACAATAGATATAATCGTCATAACAGACGAAAATACAGTCTAAAAGTACATATAGTTCTTGTTAACTAAATATCGTAAGAAACTACTAAAAGGTTCTATTGCCGACGATGTTAAGTAAAAGATTTTTGATATAGCTAATACTCGTGGCTACGAAATAATCGCTATGGAAGCAGACAAAGACCACATGCATTTCTTAATAAGTTATGATACGACTGATAGGGTTTGCGACATTGTTAAGATTGTAAAACAAGAAACAACATATTACCTATGGCAAAAGTATGGTTCGTTTCTGTCTAAACAGTATTGGAAGAAAAGGATATTTTGGTCAGACGGATACTTTGCTTGCAGTATTGGAGAAGTATCGTCAGCGACTATACAAAAGTATATTGAAAGTCAGGGTTAATGGCGAAAGATTCACAAGGCTCCTCCCACCACCTGAAGGTAGTGGGTTTCCGCCTATGGCAAACGAAAGGATTTAATTTATGAAAAGAAAACAGGTGACAGCAGCATGCCTGATGGCGGCAACGATGCTGTTTTCAGGCTGCACGCCGAATATCAGTGAATATGCAGCGCGAGCGCAGCAAGCCGGAAAGAGCTTTTGGGAAGGGAAAACAACAGACGCTATGGCGCAGGATAGCGATGCTGCGGCAACAGCAGATGGCGAGACGTCTGAAGCAGGCGAAATACAGAATGTCAGTACAGGAACCGGTACCGCTGCAGCGAACGATGATGAGATGCAGGATAGCACCGCTGCGACCGATGGTGGGACACAGGACGGCATAACAGCGACCGGCGGAGAAGCGCAGCACGGCGATACCGCGGCAACAGCAGACAGCGAGATGCCTGCGACCGGCGAAACGCAGACCGACACCGCTACAGAATCTGCGGCAGCAACAGCTCCTCAAATTCCGGCCCTGATGACAGAAGTGACCGACTCCGTTTATGAAGCATACGCGCAGAAATCGGATGCGTTTACCGGTAAGCTGGCGGGACACGACCGTCTGAGCCGCGCAGAAAACGCAGCGCTGACAGCAGTTCTTTCGCAGAAGGAGTACGGTGACAAGACGCTTTGCCTGCAGAACATGGCGAAGTATGACAGCAATGCAAATGAAAGTTTTCTGCTGATGTTTGAGAGCACACCGTTGACAGCGCGCGGGCGGATTTCCGGCGATCTCTGGTATTATGACGGCGAGTCGGCAAGGCTTCTGGAAAAAGGAATCGTCGTGACCGGACTGCAGCAGGTGACGGGAATTGGGAATCCGTTTGTTATTCTGGAAACGGAAGTCTCCGGCAAAAAACAGGCGGCTGTCTGGACGGTAAAAGATCAAAAGTGCGAAAAGCTTCTGGAGGATGCCGAGACGATCGAAACGACAAAGGACGGCGTTTGTACGTTTTATCCTGCGGAGAAGACTGTGTACGATCCGCTTGTTTCGGAATGGGACAGTGCAGAAGAGACGGTTCCTGTTTATTATGAAAGAACAGCGGACGGATTTGCAGAGCGTTCGTATCGGGAGCTGACAGCGTCGGAATATTTGGCGTATGTGTCTGCAGAGGATTCGGATGAAGAGGCACAGGCGTGGAAGGAAAAGCTGGAAGAGCAGTTCTACACGCAGACGGATGAAAATACAGAATATACCTATTGGTTTTATGCAATTGGGGAGGACAAAATTGCCTATCGCTGCAGGGAAGCCGGGCAGTCGGTCGGACAGGAAGAAGGAATCGATCATGCGGTTGCGAAGTACAGCTGGTGTATCAGCAGCCTGGATCAGGGAAAGCTGACCAAAGCATCGGAGACGATCAGCGGGGATGGATTTTTCTTCCCGTCGAGATTGGAGCAGGAAGAAGCGCTGGAGAGCCTGGAGGATATTCCAAACGAATTTACGAAAAACCGGTTGAATAAAGTGCAGAAAACAGCCCGCGCGACGGTCGGTCAGGCGGTTGCACAGATTCTGGAGGTACAGGAGTACCCGGACGATGCGCTGTGTTTTGCAGAGACGGCGGATTACGATGGGAACGGCAAAAAAGAAACGTTTGCGGCGATCGGCAGGTACGACGGAGTCTTCGGCGCGCCGGTATGCGACCTGTGGTTTGTCGGCGCGGACGGCGCAGTTTTGGAAGAAGAGAATTTTGCTTTTAAGGAGCTGGAAAAGTTGGGAAGCGCTTTTGTGCTGTATCGTGGCTACGAAGTGTCCGGCGTCAGCGACATGTTGTTTGGCGTGCAGGAGCAAGGAGCAGTGCGCCTGTTAAAACAGATGGGGCACTTTGAGCTGGATGATGACGGCGATCTGATGGCATGGACTGCCGGGACAGAAGCCGCGCCGGGATATTATGACATCAGCCTGCGCACACTGACAGAGTATCGATTAGAAGAAATCCGTGAAAAAGAGCTGTTACAGTATAAAAACGGCAAAGCAGTGTTAAAGAGTATCCTGCGGCAGGTTGGATCAGATTCCGGGAAAATACAGATTTTATCCGGGGAAAACGATAGGATTCATGTCAACTTTTCGGACGCGGAAGGAAGCTGGTACGAGACATGGAAAGTGGAAAACGACAGACTTGTACTGACAGACAGCGGAGAAGGCAGTGTAAAAGAGGTTCATGAAAGCGGTGATGTGTCCGGACAAAACGCAGTCAGTCAAAACAGCGCTGTATCTGACCGGGAAGCAGACAGCATCAGTGAAAACAATGCGGCAGCATCCGACCGGACAGGCAGCATCGGCACGAAGTCTGTGACAAAGAGCGGGCAAAAGTCAGAAAACGGGACAGAAAGCCCTGCCTTCGACTTCTCTGCGCCCGATGGGACAGCAAAGGAAACTCAGACAGAACAAGAATAGGAAATTACAAAAATATGGCATTTGCACATTTGCACGTCCATACAGAGTACAGCCTGCTGGACGGTTCCAATAAAATCAAAGAATATGTAAAACGAGTTAAGGAGCTGGGCATGACGGCTGCGGCGATTACCGACCATGGCGCAATGTACGGTGTGATCGATTTTTACCGTGCGGCGCGGGCAGAGGGTATCAATCCGATTTTGGGCTGTGAGGTCTATGTTGCGCCCAATTCCCGTTTTGACCGGGAGATTACCGGCGGGGATGACCGGTATTACCATCTGGTGCTTCTGGCGGAAAATAATACTGGTTACGCGAATCTGAGCAAAATCGTCAGCCGCGGTTTTACGGAGGGGTACTATTACAAGCCGCGTGTCGATATGGAGGTTCTGGAGGAATTTCACGAGGGAATTATCGCGCTGTCTGCGTGCCTTGCAGGTGAAGTGCCGCGCTATATCCAGAAAGGACTGCCGGAGGAAGCAAAAAAATGCGCATTAAAGTATCAGTCGATTTTTGGGAAGGATAATTATTTTCTGGAACTGCAGGATCATGGGATCCCGGAGCAGCAGACCGTAAACATGGCGCTCTTACAGATGTCGCGAGAACTGGACATTCCGTTAGTATGCACGAACGACGTGCACTACACCTATGCGGAGGACGCAAAGCCACACGATATCCTTCTGTGTATCCAGACCGGCAAAAAGCTTTCCGATGAAAACCGGATGCGTTACGAGGGCGGTCAGTATTTCGTCAAAAGCGAAGAAGAGATGAAGGGACTGTTTCCCTATGCGTGGGAAGCAGTGGAAAATACACAGCGAATTGCAGACCGCTGTCATGTGGAAATCGAGTTTGGTAAGACGAAGCTGCCGCATTTTGGTGTGCCGGAGGGCTATGATTCCTGGGGATATTTGAACAAGCTGTGCACTGACGGCATGAAAGAGCGCTATCCGGAGGACGACGGCACGCTGCAGAAGCGTCTGGAATACGAGCTGGGTATTATCAAGCGCATGGGATATGTGGACTATTTCCTGATCGTGTGGGATTTTATCAACTATGCCAGAGAAAACGGTATTCCGGTAGGACCTGGACGTGGAAGTGCAGCTGGAAGCATCGTTTCCTACTGCCTTCATATCACGAATATTGATCCGATCCGTTATAGCCTGCTGTTTGAGCGTTTCCTGAACCCGGAACGAGTTTCCATGCCGGATATCGATATCGACTTCTGTTATGAACGCAGACAGGAGGTCATCGATTATGTCGGACGCAAATATGGAAAAGAAAAGGTTGTGCAGATTGTCACATTCGGTACGCTGGCGGCAAAGGGTGTCATCCGCGACGTCGGGCGTGTCATGGATCTGCCGTATTCCTTTGTGGATTCGATTGCAAAAATGATCCCGAACGAGCTGAACATGACGATTGATAAGGCACTGTCAATGAACGCAGAGCTGCGCAAGCTTTTCGAGAGCGATGAACAGGTGCACGTGCTGATTGATATGAGTAAACGGCTGGAGGGATTGCCGCGCCACACCTCGATGCACGCAGCAGGGGTTGTGATCTGCCCGGAGGCGGCAGATCATTTTGTACCGCTTTCACGGGGGTCGGATGGTTCGATCACAACGCAGTTTACGATGACGACGCTGGAAGAGCTCGGACTGTTAAAAATGGACTTTCTGGGGCTTCGCACCTTGACGGTGATCCGGGATGCAGAGAAGCTTGCAAGCTACAGTTCCGGAAAAGAGATCAACATTAACAAGATTAATTTTGACGATAAAGCAGTACTGGATTCTATTGGAACGGGAAAGACAGACGGTGTGTTCCAGTTAGAGAGTGCAGGAATGAAGAACTTTATGAAAGAGCTGAAACCGCAGAGCCTGGAAGATATTATCGCCGGAATTTCCCTGTATCGTCCGGGGCCGATGGATTTTATCCCTCAGTATATTAAAGGAAAAGAACATCCGGAGCTGATCACCTATGACTGCCCACAGCTAGAGCCGATCCTGTCGCCAACTTATGGCTGTATCGTCTATCAGGAGCAGGTTATGCAGATTGTGCGTGATCTGGCAGGATATACCCTTGGACGAAGCGACCTTGTGCGCCGCGCTATGTCCAAGAAGAAAGCCGATGTCATGGCAAAGGAACGCCAGAATTTTGTGTACGGAAATCCGGAGGAAGGTGTACCAGGCTGTATTGCAAATGGTATTGACGAGAAGACTGCCAATAAGATTTATGATGAAATGACAGATTTTGCCAAGTATGCGTTTAACAAATCCCATGCGGCAGCATATGCGGTCGTTTCTTACCAGACAGCATGGCTCAAATATTATTATCCAGTAGAGTATATGGCAGCTCTTATGACCTCAGTCATTGATAATCCAGGAAAGGTAGCCGAGTACATTTACAGTTGCCGCCAGATGGGGATCAAGATTCTGCCGCCGGACATTAACCATGGTTACAGCAGCTTTTCTGTAGATAACGGAAGTATCCGGTACGGACTGGCAGCTATCAAGAGCATCGGCAGACCAGTCATCAAAGAAATTGTTGCAGAGCGGAAAGCAAACGGAGAGTTTAAGAATCTGAAAGATTTCATTGAGCGGATGTCAGGAAAAGATATCAATAAGAGAACGATTGAGAACTTTATCAAATCCGGTGCATTTGACGAACTTGGAGGAACAAGAAAGCAATTCATGGTCATCTATGTACAGATTCTCGACCAGGTGAACCGGGAGAAGAAAAATTCCATGACAGGTCAGATGTCTCTTTTTGACATTGTAGGAGAAGAACAGAAATCCGAGTTCGATATTCCACTGCCAAATGTAGGTGAATACGAGAAGTCTACGAAACTTGCTTTCGAAAAAGAAGTGCTTGGAATCTACTTAAGCGGACATCCGATGGAAGAGTACGAGGAGCAGTGGAGAAAAGGCATTTCCAAAACGACACAGGATTTCCAATTTGATGAGGAATTGGGATTTTCAAGAGTCAGTGATGGCGCAGCAGAGATCATTGGTGGAATCATTGCGAGCAAGACAATCAAATACACGAAGAATAATAAGACCATGTGTTTCCTGACGATCGAAGATATTATGGGATCAGTAGAAGTCGTTGTATTCCCAAGAGATTATGAGCGCTATCATCAATATCTGGAAGAGGAAAATGTTGTCTTTGTTAAGGGACGGGTGTCAGAAGAGGATGAAGCCTCCAGCAAACTGATCTGTGAGAAAGTCATTCCATTTGGACAGAAGAAACAGGAACTCTGGATCCAGTATCCGGATAAAGAAACATTTCTTCAGGGAGAGAAGATGCTATATGATATGCTTGCATCTTCTGATGGAAATGATGAAGTTATAGTATATTGTAAGGCAGAGCGGGCGGTAAAACGCCTTCCATCTAACCGAAATGTGAATATAGAACCTGGATTACTAAGCAGGCTTATGAATTATTTTGGTGAATCTTGCGTAAAAGTGGTGGAAAAACCATTGAAAAGCTAAGGCAATTCATATACAATGTAGCGTGAAGGGTTAAATAAATAACGAAATAAATATGTTGCTGATCAAAGAGGTGAAAAGCAACTCTACGATGGAGGAGAAGAATCATGGCAGAAAGAATCATTCGTACAATAGGTGTATTGACAAGTGGAGGAGATGCTCCGGGAATGAACGCGGCAATTCGTGCTGTTGTCAGAACTGCACTTGGAAAAGGTGTGAAAGTACGAGGCATCAGAAAAGGTTATAAGGGACTTCTCAATGAGGAAATCATCGATCTGGATGCAGGAGATGTATCAGACATTATTCAGCGTGGAGGTACAATTCTTCAGACGGCCCGTTGTAAAGAGATGATTACAGAAGAAGGTCAGCAGAAAGCAGCAGCTATCTGTAAAAAGTATGGAATTGACGGTCTGGTAGTAATTGGAGGAGACGGATCTTTCCGTGGAGCGCAGAAACTTGCATATCTTGGAGTGAATACGATTGGAGTTCCGGGAACCATCGATCTTGATATTGATTGTACAGAGTATACGATCGGATTTGACACAGCGGTAAATACAGCTATGGAGGCAATTGATAAAGTCCGTGATACATCTACTTCACACAGCAGATGTTCTATTATTGAAGTTATGGGACGTGATGCAGGATACCTGGCTCTGTGGTGCGGTATTGCAAATGGAGCTGAACGTATTCTCCTTCCTGAGGAAGAAGGATATGATATTGAGGATATTATCGATGATATAAAAGAGTCTAAAAAAAGAGGTAAGAAGAACTACATTATCATCAATGCAGAAGGTGTTGGTGATTCTGTGAATCTTGCAAAGACAATCGAAGAAAGAACAGGCATGGAGACAAGAGCAACTATCCTTGGACATATGCAGCGTGGTGGAAGCCCGACATGTAAAGACCGTGTATATGCATCTATCATGGGATCCATGGCAGTAGATCTTCTCTTAGAAGGAAAGACGAACCGTATCGTAGGTTACAGACACGGTGAATATGTAGATTTTGATATTGAGGAAGCACTTGGAATGCAGAAAGGAATCCCTGCATATCAGTACGAGATTTCCAAGAAGCTTTCTCTGTAAAGCCGGCAGGAATAGAAGTGATGATGTCCGCCGGACTTCGAGAATGAGGAAAGATAAAGATTTATGACGAAAAATGTATTAGTTACAATATCCGGACTTCATTATGATGACAGCGTGATGATGGTGCAGGAGGAGAATAGTAATGAGGCCAACTCCATAGAGGTGACAACTCCTGCCACCTATTATCTGAAAAATGGGAAACATTATATAGTTTATGATGAGGTCGTAGAGGGAATTCCGGGGACGATCAAGAATCGGATCAAAATTGATGAAGGAAAGCTTTTAGATATTACAAAAAGCGGAATTACTAATTCGCATATGGTATTTGAGACCGATAAGATTAATGTGACTCCATATCAGACTCCATACGGAGATCTGCTTCTTGGCACATATACGAAAGGTATGGATATACAGATTGAAGAGGAGCGCATCGAACTTCAGGTCAGATATTCTCTGGATATTAATGGAGACAAGGCCGCAGACTGCGATATCCGCATTCTGATAGAAGCGAATGAATAAGAAGGATAAAAAATGAGTATAAAAAAGGGGCTGTGAAAAACAGCCTCTTTTTTTGGATTTTATTCTTTATGCTTTATTTTTTATCTTTTTTAAATCTGGCAAAAAATCCTTTTTTCTTCTCTGGTGTCTCCAGTGCACCACGCACGCCCTTAACGCCGGTAATGTAGATACCGCTTACTGTTGCTTTTACTTCTTTTTTAACAGGAATGAGCGGATAAATCTGAGCATCACACATCAGTGTCATAATTCTCGGTCCGACTTTCGCCTTGACAACCGGAACTTTAGAACGGCGGAGATACTTTGGAGTATTGTCGATGACAATCTGTGGAAGACCAGAATCTTTTAACTTCATCTTGCCCTTATCGATGATCAGCATAGATACTGTCTGTGCAACAGCATCTAACTGCTCCTGCTGTTCAGCCTGTTTTTTTTCAGCTTTCTTACCCAGGAAATACAGCACAACACAAGCGATTATCAGTACGACTAAAATTACCAGTAAAACAATCGATAATGTACTCACGAGTAACCCTCCTATATTTATCTAATGTCATTTACACAAATCACATTGTATCATTCTTTAACTGGAAGTGCAAGGAAAAACGTCAGTTACTGCGCGTGCAATTATGAAATATATGTGAAAAGTATTTGCAACATTTGGGAAATGTGTTATAACTAGAAGTAGCGTTTTTCCGAGCGTGAAAAGTAATTTTAAATTATAAAACGAAGTTTTAAATGGGTAAGAAGATGAAGAAGAGATTAGCAGCACTTTTCTGTGCAACACTTGCAGCTTCCATGATTCTTGTAGGATGTCAGGCAAGTAAAGGATTAGAGACAGACAATCTGAAGATCACACAGTATAAAGGCGTAGAAGTAAGCGCAGCAGATAAACCGGAAAAAGTGACAGATGACGATGTAGAACAGTATATTCAGTCTCAGCTTACAAGCTCTGCAACGACAACAGAAGTGACAGACCGCGCAGCACAGAAGGGAGATACTGTAGATATCGCATTTGTAGGAACCATTGACGGAGAAGCATTTGACGGAGGCTCTTCTGATAGCTATTCACTGGAACTGGGTTCTGGAACGATGATCGATGGATTTGAAGACAGCATCATCGGACATAATGTGGGAGAGACGTTTGTATGGGACGGGAAATTCCCAGATGATTATCAGTCAACAGATCTTGCAGGAAAAGCATGTCAGTTTACGATTACTGTAAATTCTATCTCAGAGCAGAATGTACCGGAACTGACAGACGAGTGGGTTGCGAATAATTCTAAAAGTTCTAAGACTGTAAAAGAATATAAGAAAGAGATTAAAAAGACACTGGAAGATCAGAAGCAGGAAGACTATGACAGTACTTTGAAATCAGAGGCATGGCAGGCAGTCGTAGATAACACAACTGTTCAGAAGTACTCTAAGAAACAACAGGAGAAGATTGACGAGATGAAGAATTCTCTGATTGATTCTTACAAATCTTACGCAGAGAGTCAGGGAACTGATTATGAGACTTACATTACATCTTCTGGCCAGTATACAGTAGAGAGTTTTGAGCAGAAAGTGGAAGAGGCAGCTCAGGAGTCTGAGAAGCAGACCATGATTGCTGAGGCTATTGCAGACAAAGAGAAGATTAAATTAGATGACAAGACATACAAGAAGATGTTAAAAGAGTATGCTAAGACATATGGATTCGAAGATGGTGACGCCATGGAAAAGGCATATTCAAAAGATACTTTAAAAGAGGCAATGCTCACAGATCTGGTAAAAGACTGGCTGGTAGATAACTGTATCCAGAAAACAGATAATTAAGAATAAAATGAATCAATCGGAGATTGAAAATAAATATAACGAAAGAATAAAATACATCAATCAAGGATTAATGCCATTAGACAATTGACAAGAAAGCACTGATTAATCAGATAATATATGATTCATCGGTGCCTTTTTTGTACTTTTAATAGAATAATTGGAAAATTATACTAATATATGTATAAAATTGCACAAGTAGAAATGTAATATAAGCTTGAGTTATATGCATTATTTAGGTATAATAAAGAAAGCACGCTCATGGAAGGGCGTGTAAACTCAAGAAGAAAGGTGAGAGGGAAATGAACGAAAAGAATGAGTTTAAACCGTATATCCCGGCCGATAGGGTTATGCCAGAGCTTACAGTAACTTCCATTGTAATGGGAATGCTTCTGGCTGTAATTTTTGGTGCAGCAAACG
>ENA-OPDH01002666-OPDH01002666.1-human-gut-metagenome-genome-assembly--contig:-NODE-2666-length-11338-cov-2.363644_pt1 | contig 11338 bp, 8 predicted proteins | sample MGYA00241260_ERZ501500 | MGnify/ENA primary metagenome ERZ501500 (study PRJEB25962, sample SAMEA2042519) | human gut metagenome | biome: human gut; feature: human-associated habitat; material: faeces...
TTTAGCTTGAGCAACATGCCATTCCTCATCATGAGATCCCCCCATATAAAAGTGTGATTTTTTAGGTGATTCGCTCTCAGTCCTTACCTTTGCAGGTTTTGGAAATTTTTGTTTATTCTGATATTCTTCTTCCGTCAACAAATCAACTAAAACTACTCCATCTTTCCCCCTCTCTCCATAAACCTCTACAGCTGCTTTGTCTTTCATTACAGATATACTTTTAATACGTTCCGGAGAGACACTGGATAAAGCTTCTTCGCCAACGGCTTTTAAACTAACGGCTTCTTACCACTTACTGAATGAAACGTTACACCCCAATTCTTACTTCCACGATTGAGAGCATCTAATCTCGTTTTTGAAATAGCATCAATCTTGTACTTATTCTGCAATATTTGTTCTGCGGTTGAATGTAACTGAATAACCATAGCCCCGTTTTTCGCTTTATCTCCATAAATATCTGTAGCCTCTTTTCCATCTAATATAGAAATACTTTCAATACGACTTGGATCTAAAGCATCTACCACAGTACGAGAAGATTCTTTACCATCAATGATCACCAATACATCTTTATCTCGCAAATCCACCGTAGATATCCCCCCAATATGGGTACCCATAAGTTTCGATTTATCTACAGATGTATTCATTCCCGGCTTTATTTTTGCTTGAGTTTTGGTTATTTTAAAATGATTATCTTCATCCGGCAGTAGTTTAGTAGCCAACACCCCATTCTTTCCTTTTTCTCCATAAATAGATATTGTTCCCTTCTCCTTCAATATTGAATCACCCGTGACTACCAACTTTTTCAGTGAATCTCCAGAAGTAATATTCGACACATCTTTGGTGATTTCTTCCACTTTTGCTTCTACAATTGCAGCCAAATCATTAACTTTGACTGCAGAAATCTCCTCAACTCTTTCGGAGATTTCGGGACGGGCAAAAGCGGTTACTGTAATAGTTGCCAACGGAAGTACATACAAGTACTTCAAACGTGCCCAAGGATTCGATTTTTCTTTTAACATCATAGTGATACGTTTTTTAAGTTTACTGTGATTAAAGCTGTTGGCCATAGAGTAGAGCCTTGTGCCAACGGCTTTTTTTATTAATAATAACTGATAATCTCTAGCGTTTATACCCCCATTAATGACCGCTTCGTCGGCTTCGTATTCATGGATATTCTGCAATTCCTGTTTCAATAACCACGCTCCAGGATTAAACCACTGAAAGAATATACAGATATCTGCTATAAGCAAGTCCCAAGAATGGTGCTTTCTGATATGCGCACATTCGTGAATCAGTATTTCACGTCCGTTCTCCTCCAAATCAGTTCGTGAAATCACAACAAACTTCATCCAACTGAAGGGCGCCACTTTCCGGTCATGAACCAACAAAACAGTATGTTTATCTATCTGTCTCCGTTGCGCCGTATTCATTAACCGAACAAGACGGAATAAAGAATAGACATTCCGGCAAACAAGGAAAAATATGCCCGCTATATAAAATAGAAGAACTATTTCTATCCAATGCACTGGGCTTCTCCACGTATCTACCAAATCATCTCCTTCCACTACTGCTGTCACCTGGGTTTGCTGATGATTCTCTGCCATAACAAGTAGTTGTTCAATTGTCAATACTGCCTGATTTATTTCATTCTGCGGCGCCTTGGTCACTTCAATCAGCGGAAGCAACAAAGAAAACACGAGAATGCCCAACAACGCAATCCGGTTAAAACGGTAGAACGTTTCTTTACTCAACAGCAGCCTGTAAAACAAATAAAACAATGACAGGCACACCCCCGATTTTAGTATATAGACGAAAAAGAATCCCATATATAGATTAATTCCAGTTAGTTCTCTGCCAATTTCTTCTCAAACTCCTCCAAATAGGAAGGATTCTTTTTAGATGCCAACACCCAAATGCCTTTCTTGGCTTTACTACCAAACTTAGATTCCAGATTCGTCGACTCCGGCAAAATTTCCCATACATCATGCAGGAGATCATCCGGAGATAAGCTCTTCAACTGCTGGTAAGAAATTTCTTTTCCATCCAAAAGAATAAGCTGTCCATCATGCCCGGTTCCCCCTCCATCCGTACAATAAATCTTAAAGAAATCCTTCACATAATAAATGCACTTCACAGTATGAGAGGTCTTCACTTCATGAGCAAGTGCAGGATGAGCGTTCTGCTGCTTTTTAACTCCATAGAGTTCATTCAATGATTTAAGCATTCCTTTTTTTACCCGATGAACAAAATCCGCCAAGTCATTTTCTGTCCACGGAGTAGTCGAAGATAAACGCAGTATTCCATTTTCCTTTTGGTAAACACCTTTCCGATAACTGATGACATTATCATCAGAACTTGATTCCGAAATTGACCATCCTGCATATCCTACAGGGATATGCATTTTTAGAGTATCGATTTCTATAATTTGTACAGTGTCCGATTCTGCATAACTCTTAGAAACCAGAATCTCTTCGAAATGTCTCACATCCAGTGTATCCTGTATGAATGCATTTCCCTCCTGATTATTCATATTCAGAAGATTCGGACGGGCAAAAAGAATAGCTGCAATAGCTGCCAACGGAAATACTATCAAGTATTTTGATAACTTCCAAGGATTTGATTTTTTCTTCAACATCATAGTAATACGTTTTTTAAGTGAACTGTGATCAAAGCTATTGACCATAGAATATAACCTTGTTCCAACTGTTTTTTGAATCAATAAAAGCTGATATTTCTTCGCATCAATCTCTGTTTTCAGAACTGATTCATCTGCTTCAAACTCATGTATGGCTTTCAATTCTTTTCTGAACAGCCACATTGCAGGATTAAACCACTGGAACAAAAGGCAAATCTCCGCCAATAATAGGTCCCGGAAATGTTTGTGCATGATATGCGCATACTCATGAGCTATAATTTCTTCGCCATACTCCTCCAAGTCCTGCCGGGATAGCACAATATAGTGTCTCCAACTAAACGGTGCCACATTTTGCTGATGGACCACCAATCTGATTTTTCCTTTCCAACACTTCTTCTCACTGTTACGAATCAAACGGTATATACATGCTATAGAAAATATATAACGCAACAATACCAGCAATGCTCCACCCAAATACAACAATTCTAAATTGACTGGGGTCAAAATTGTGAAGTCAGACTTTTCTTTTTCCAATTGTGTCTGTACCGTATTTGTTGTGACTTGTTCCGTTTCCTGCGGATTCAGTTGCTGTTTTATTTCTTCTTCCGGATTATTCAGGTGGTCAAACACTTGTTCAATCTGTGGTAAATGGAAGTTCTGTGAAACTTTTAGCGAAGGAATGACAAATGCAACCAATATAAGTCCGATCAACACCATCCGGTTGAATCGATGAAATGTCTCCTTGCTTAGCCACAAGCGGTAGAATAAATAAAAAACAGACAGACAAAGCGCTGTTTTCAACATATATATGAGGAAGAAAATGTGCATAGTATTGTTTTGTATTAGATCGTGTTATTCTTTATTATTTCTGATGAGCTTGTTCCACCTCGTTTATAAGCCTTTTCAAGTCATCCAAAGAAATATCCTCCTCTTTGACCAGAGACGAAACAGCGCTCAAATATGAATTATTGAAATACTTGCTGATTACATTCCGCAATGTCCCTTTACGAAAATCTTCTTCGCTGACAACGGGATAGTACTGATAAGTATTCCCAAAAGTATGATGAGCCAGAAATCCCTTATCTTCAAGCCCGCGAACAATCGTAGATAACGTATTGAAATGAGGCTTTGGTTCCTCATAGAAAGCCAACATTTCTTTCACAAACAAAGGGCCTTTCTCCCAGAAATACCCCATCAATTCCTCTTCTTTTACTGTTAATCCTTTCATATTTACAACATTGTTTGCTGCAAATAACGAGAAGTTTTAGTTCATAAACTAATTTTCATAGTTAAAGTAAACTAAATGCTTTAGTTTATCTTCTTTTTTAACAATTGCGGTAAGGTATACCTATTTATATATTGGCATTCAACTCAGATTCCATCATTATTTATCCATCCATTCCCCCCAGCTTCTCAGAAAAGACGACATCGCCGAGACGCTTACCTATCTTCTTAGCATCTCTTACCTACATCCTTATCTTATCTCCCTTACATACCTCTGTTTTCTTACCGCAGGGAAAACGCATTATAAATCATGTAAAATAAGTTCCCATAAGAATTCATTATCCCACCCTGCTATTAATCTTTTTCTATTGATTGGTATCTCTCTTTTGTTGTTTCTCAATGTGGCCAATGCAATTTTCGCCAGTACGGAGAAGTTTAATGCTGATATATTTCTTCTTCTGGTATTGTCTTCATGGAAATTGACATCCAACTGCCAATGTAGATTATTCTCAATTTCCCAGTGTTCTCTACTATTTTTAAGTATCTTCTGCGCATCAGGTTCCAAGGAAGATATAAAACATCTTTTTTCCACTGTAGTGCCTTTGTTTGTATTTCTGGTATTCTCAATATATCCAAAAGACCGTATATTTTTCCACTTCTTTCTAATATCTGCTCCCAGAAAACCGGGATCGTTGCAGCAATAGCAGATTCTCGACTCATTCCTGCCATGTCCTTCCTCATGCGTCTCATATTTGTCAAATCGTACTGTTGTACCTTTTGATACAATACTTTCTGTTACTGACAGTACTATTTCCTTTAATTTCGGTTGATTATCTTTCACTATAAAAATGTAGTCACCTTCTCCCTTTATGACTTTCTCTGCAATTGTACGCTGGCATCCTAAAGCGTCAATTGTAATAATACAATCTTTTATACACAACATATCTAATAATTCAGGAATGACAACTATCTCATTTTCCTTTTCTTGTGTGCATAACTGTCCAAGGGAGATTCCCATTTCTGTTGCAAATGCACTAATAACATGCAATTTGTATTTTCCCGTATTCGAATCAGGAAGTACTCCTTGTTTACGACGACGCTTGTCCTCTTCGGATTCATAGGCTCCTCGTATGGTTTTACCATCAATGGCTATATGACCCGAATAACATTTGAGAATGCTTTGGACCCATTGTCTATAAGATTCTTCAAATTTTAAAGGATCTAATGCCGAGAAAAAGCGATTAAATGTATCATGAGAAGGGATGCCATTAAAATTGGAAAGCTTGGCTGCAAAAAAAGATTCTTTACTTTTACCAAAGTCTTCTATTGAATTCCAAGTATCAGCGCCACATATAACAGCAGAAATTGCAATAAGAACAATGGTACTGGCCTGATGCTTTTTACAACGCTCTATCCGGTTATCTATCAATATTAATGAATCAGCAAATTCATGTAGGTTGCTGATCTCAATCTTTCTTTTAGTTTCTTGCTTCATTTTAATTGTGATTTATAATCACGTAAATGTACTTAAATAATATTGTAAATGAAAGATAAATATCTTATTAATAAGATGAAAAGACAATATTGGTGTAAGATAAATGTATAAAAGATAAAAGAAAAAGTATAATGCGTTTTCCCTGTTTCTTACCGACATCTTCATCGTTCCACTAGAGTGCACAGGCCTGCGCACTCTAGTGAACAGATCGTGCCACCCGGGTGAAACGATCTGTTCACCCGAGTGGCACAATAACAATTGAACTTATATCACACGACCTTATCCGATAGATAACACAAGAATATAGGGTTGTTTATCTGAAAAGTAAGGCTACATCTCCCTTATTATCCCAGTAATTTATCAATGATAAAATGGCCGATGAAGAATAAATCGCCCATGAAAACAATGCTGAATATCAGAAAAGCGAAGCAGGTACTCCAACGGGAACCTCCTGCTTCCTCGCCACGTTTAATACGGAGCAGGGAACTGTGCAGACAATCACCCGCAATGAACAGCACAAACAGACTCGGTATCAAGTCACCCCATGATATCAACCACAGGTTATCACCTTTTCCCATCAGGAATGTCAATGCTACGGCCAACAGGAAGACAGAAGCATACTGCAAATCTTTTCTCTTCGAATTCATAGCGGTAATATTTAAAGTACTTTTCACAAAGATATCGAATATCTTCCAATAATCCTTATCAATTCTATCTAAAAAAGGTTATGCCTGATCGGAAGATTCGGACGGAGCATTCCCTGCCTTAGCGGATTTCTTTTTCAGCCGACCGCTCTTTCTCAGCGCTTCGGCAATAATCCACTGAAGTTGTCCGTTGGTACTGCGAAACTCATCGGCTGCCCATTTTTCGATGGCATCCATTGTCTCGGCATCTACACGCAAAACAAAACTCTTTATTGAAGATTCTTTTTTAGCCACTACCTTCTTACCTTCTATTTTTATTTATTAATGATTCAACGTACCTGTATTGACTACCGGCTGTGCAGCCTCATCCGCACAAAGAACTACAAGCAGATTGCTGACCATCGCCGCCTTCTTGTCCTCGTCCAATTCAACAATTTCTTCTTCAGAAAGTTTATGCAAAGCCATACGTACCATTGAGACGGCACCCTCCACAATCTTTTCACGGGCACTGATAATGGCCGAAGCCTGCTGACGACGCAACATGACGGCCGCAATCTCCGGAGCATAAGCCAGATAGTTGATACGGGCTTCCACTATTTCCATTCCGGCCATCGCCAGACGTTCGTTAAGCTGGTGTTCCAACTGATCATTGATTTCATCGCCACCGCTCCGCAATGTCAATTCATCCGAATTCGCTTCGTTATCATCGTAAGCATACAATCCTGCCACCTGACGGAGAGCAGCATCACTCTGCACACGCACAAAATCTTCAAAAGCATTCATTCGTCCGGCAACGGTTACGCTCATCTGTCCGGTTCCTTTATTATCCGCCATCGTCTGTGCATCGATTTCGAACATGGCCTTATACGTATCCTTCAGTTTCCAGACAAGCACCAGTCCTATCAGAATGGGGTTACCAATCTTATCATTCACCTTGATAGGTTCTATATCCAGATTACGGGCACGCAAAGAGAGCTTTTTCTTATTCATAAAAGGATTCACCCAAAAGAAACCGGTTTCGGTAAAGGTACCCTTGTACTTTCCGAAGAATACCATAGCCCGGGCTTCGTTCGGTTCCTGAGAAAAATATCCGGGAATCATCAGAATAGCTGCCGCAAGAAAGAGGATCAGCAGCAGGAACAAAACAATACTTCCTTTAAAAAGGACAAAGCTCATCACAATCAGAAGAGGCAGTATCGCCAAATTAACAAACAAGGCTACAAACCCATTAATAACCACGTCATTGTACTGAAATTCTTTTGCATTCATAGGACTAAATTTTGATATTATTTTGATATCACAAATATATCACTTTCCATTCTGATAATGCAAGGGGAAAGACTCTTTTTTCTCCGCAATACATCATTTTTAACTAAACAGCAGTCATCCGATACTAAACAAATTTAAAAGGCGTAAGAAAATAAGGGTTTAATTCAAACAAAAACAGGATGTACTTTGAGGTATTTAAGTTTATTGTTATTTTTGCAGGGTATGAACTTAACCCCCTTAAACAAGTAAAATATAAAACGATTTATAAAATGAGAAAAGTAAGTTTAGCCCTGCTCCTCTGCCTTCTCTGCCTCGCCGGAATGGCACAAGGACAAAAGGCACTTGATTTAAAAGATATTACCTCCGGACGCTTCCGCCCGGAAAATATTCAGGGAGTCATCCCCACACCAGATGGAGAGCACTACACACAAATGAACGCCGACGGTACGCAAATCATCAAATACTCATTCCGCACAGGAGAAAAGGTAGAGGTGATCTTTGACGTGAACCAGGCACGTGAATGTGACTTCAAGAATTTCGACAGCTATCAGTTCTCACCCGATGGTGACAAATTGCTGATTGCTACCAAAACGACCCCGATATACCGGCATTCATACACAGCTGTGCATTATATATACCCTTTGAAACGAAATGATAAGGGCGTTACGACAAACAACATTATTGAACGGCTGTCCGACGGCGGACCTCAACAGGTCCCCGTCTTTTCTCCCAACGGAACGATGATCGCTTTCGTGCGTGACAATAATATATTTCTCGTAAAGCTGCTCTACGGTAACAGCGAAAGCCAGGTGACCGAAGATGGCAAGCAAAATACAGTTCTCAACGGTATCCCCGACTGGGTATATGAGGAAGAGTTCGGTTTCAACCGTGCCCTGGAGTTCAGTGCCGATAATACCATGATTGCTTTCATCCGCTTCGACGAATCGGAAGTTCCTTCTTATTCTTTTCCGATGTTCGCGGGAGAAGCACCGCAGATTACTCCTTTGAAAGACTATCCGGGCGAATATACCTACAAGTATCCGAAAGCCGGATACCCGAACTCGAAAGTAGAAGTACGTACGTACGACATCAAATCGCACGTGACCCGCACCATGAAGCTTCCGATAGATGCAGACGGATATATCCCCCGCATCCGCTTCACGAAAGATGCCAGCAAACTTGCCGTCATGACATTGAACCGCCATCAGGATCGTTTCGACCTTTATTTTGCCGATCCGCGCTCAACGCTCTGCAAGTTAGTGTTGCGTGATGAGTCACCTTATTATATTAAGGAGAACGTGTTCGATAATATCAAGTTCTATCCGGAAACTTTCAGTTTGCTTAGCGAACGTGACGGTTTCAGCCATCTTTACTGGTACAGCATGGGGGGAAACCTTATCAAGAAAGTAACCAATGGCAAATATGAAGTGAAGGATTTTCTGGGTTATGACGAAGCAGACGGTTCTTTCTATTATACCAGCAATGAGGAAAGCCCCTTGCGTAAAGCAGTTTACAAGATCGATAAGAAAGGTAAAAAGACAAAGTTGTCTCAACGTGAAGGAACCAATACACCGCTATTCAGCAAATCGATGAAATATTACATGAACAAATTCTCGAATCTGGATACTCCTATGCTGGTTACACTGAACGACAACACAGGCAAAACCTTAAAAACGCTTATCACCAACGACCAGTTGAAACAAACGTTAGCCGGCTATGCCATCCCGCAAAAAGAGTTCTTTACCTTCCAGACTACGGACGGGGTAACTTTGAATGGATGGATGATGAAGCCTGTCAACTTCTCCGCATCCAAGAAATATCCGGTGCTGATGTACCAATATAGCGGTCCGGGATCACAACAAGTTCTGGATACTTGGGGAATCAGTTGGGAGACTTACATGGCCAGCCTCGGCTATATCGTTGTATGTGTAGACGGTCGTGGTACAGGAGGCCGCGGAGAAGCGTTCGAGAAGTGCACTTATCTCAAAATCGGCGTGAAAGAAGCCAAAGACCAGGTCGAAACAGCTCTCTATTTAGGCAAACAGCCGTATGTGGATAAAGACCGTATCGGTATCTGGGGATGGAGCTATGGCGGATACATGACATTGATGAGTATGAGCGAAGGAACTCCGGTATTCAAAGCCGGTGTAGCTGTTGCCGCACCTACGGACTGGCGTTTCTACGACACTATATATACAGAACGTTTCATGCGCACCCCGAAAGAAAACGCAGAAGGATACAAAGAATCATCCGCTTTCACACGGGCTGACAAACTGCACGGCAATCTGTTGCTGGTACATGGTATGGCAGACGATAATGTTCACTTCCAGAACTGTGCAGAATATGCCGAGCATCTGGTGCAGTTGGGTAAACAATTTGATATGCAAGTATATACCAATCGTAATCATGGCATATACGGCGGCAACACCCGTCAGCATCTATATACACGATTGACCAACTTCTTCCTGAACAATTTGTAATGGCTGACAGAGTGCGCAAGCCTGAATGGCTGAAAATAAATATCGGTGCCAACGACCGTTACACCGAAACTAAAAGAATTGTCGACTCCCACTGCCTGCATACGATATGCAGCAGTGGGCGTTGTCCCAACATGGGAGAATGCTGGGGAAAAGGAACTGCCACATTTATGATCGGCGGTGACATCTGTACCCGCAGCTGCAAATTCTGCAACACACAAACCGGACGCCCGCATCCACTGGATGCCAACGAACCGACACACGTAGCGGAGTCTATCGCTCTTATGAAACTAGATCATGCGGTAGTTACCTCGGTAGACCGTGACGACCTTCCCGATCTGGGAGCCGGACATTGGGCACATACCATTCGTGAGATCAAACGACTGAATCCGCAGACCACAATCGAAGTACTGATACCCGATTTTCAGGGTAGAATGGAACTGGTAGACCTAGTGATAGAAGCCAATCCCGACATCATTTCCCATAATATGGAGACGGTAAGACGCATCAGTCCCCTGGTTCGCAGTGCGGCCAACTATGATACCAGCCTGCAAGTGATCGGTCACATCGCCCGAAGCGGAACAAAATCAAAAAGCGGTATTATGGTGGGGTTGGGAGAAACTCCACAGGAAGTGGAAACCATTATGGACGACCTGCTGGCAGTCGGCTGCCAGATTCTTACGATAGGACAATATTTGCAGCCTACGCACCGTCATTATCCGGTTGCCGAGTATGTGACGCCACAGCAATTCGCCACATACAAAACCATCGGTTTGGAGAAAGGATTCAGCATTGTAGAGAGTGCTCCTCTCGTTCGTTCGTCTTATCATGCAGAGAAACACATTCGATAGAAAACAAAACACATTCACTATTTGTTTTATAGGTAAAACCGGCAAATAAACATAAAGATGGATCATAAAGGAACACTTTCTTCCGCGTTTAACATGTCATTGGGTTTTATCCCCGTTATTATTTCCATTTTATTGTGTGAACTTATAACGCAAGACACGGCTATTTACATCGGTACTGGTATAGGTATCGTAGGGATATACCTATTACTACACCGTAAAGGTGCGCTAATTCCTAATTTTATTCTTTATATTGCCACCGGAATGCTGGCACTGCTGTCACTTGCAGCCTTGATTCCCGGTGACTATGTTCCGCCAGGTGCTCTGCCTCTTACCCTGGAAGTCAGTATCCTCATTCCGATGCTGATACTCTATATGCATAAAAAGAGATTTATCAACCACTTTCTGAGACAGATAGGCTCCTGCAATAAGCGCTTGTATGCGCAAGGAGCAGAGGCGGCAGTTGTTTCGGCCCGTTTTGCATTGATCTTCGGTATCCTGCATTTTATTATTATCAGTATTGTCGTTGCCTGTCAGGACCCTTTAAGCCAGACAAGCATGGTGATACTTTATAAGGTATTTCCCCCTGTCGTATTTGTGATGAGTACCCTGTTCAATCAGATTGCTATCCGGTATTTCAACCATCTGATGTCGCACACGGAATACGTGCCCATAGTCAATACGAAAGGAGATGTCATCGGAAGAAGTCTTGCCATAGAAGCACTCAACTATAAAAATGCCTATAT
>ENA-OPDH01002667-OPDH01002667.1-human-gut-metagenome-genome-assembly--contig:-NODE-2667-length-11337-cov-2.985995_pt1 | contig 11337 bp, 10 predicted proteins | sample MGYA00241260_ERZ501500 | MGnify/ENA primary metagenome ERZ501500 (study PRJEB25962, sample SAMEA2042519) | human gut metagenome | biome: human gut; feature: human-associated habitat; material: faeces...
TGCGGAGGATTTGTTATAATGAAAAAGAGAGTTTGCGCAAATGCAAACATTATATTTACATTGTAGCTTAAATATGGAAAGCTGGCAAGGCTTTCCCAAAAGAAGAAGGAGATCCAACGATGAATATTCTGGTTATCAACGCGGGCAGTTCCTCTTTGAAGTATCAGCTGCTGAACCCCGAGACCGGCGTGCTGCTGGCCAAGGGCCTGTGCGAGCGCATCGGCATCGACGGCAAGTTCACCTATAAGCCCCAGATCGAGGGCAAGCAGGTCCTGGACGCTGTGGACGTGGCCATGCCCACCCATTCCGAGGCCATTCAGGCTGTGCTGAACGCTCTGGTGGACAAGGACAACGGCGTGATCGGCTCCATGAAGGAGATCGACGCTGTGGGTCACCGCGTGGTGCACGGCGGCGAGGCCTTCAACAAGTCTGTTCTCATCACCGATGAGGTCATGAAGGCTCTGGAGGACTGCATCCCCCTGGCTCCTCTCCACAACCCTGCCAACATCACCGGCATCAACGCCTGCACCGCCGTTATGGGCAAGGACGTGCCTCAGGTGGCCGTGTTCGATACCGCTTTCCATCAGACCATGCCCGCCAAGGCCTATATGTATGCTCTGCCTTATGAGTACTATGAGAATGACAAGGTCCGTCGCTACGGCTTCCACGGCACCTCCCACAAGTATGTCTCCGGCCGGGCTGCCGCCATGCTGGGCAAGAAGCCCGAGGAGCTGAAGCTGATCTCCTGCCACTTGGGCAACGGTTCCTCCGTCACCGCCGTGGACGGCGGCAAGAGCGTGGATACCTCCATGGGCTTCACCCCTCTGGCCGGTCTGCCCATGGGCACCCGCGCCGGCGATCTGGACGCCGGTATCCTGCAGTACCTGATGAATAAGTATGACATGAACATCGACACCATGCTGGATATCCTCAACAAGAAGTCCGGCGTCATGGGCGTCAGCGGCGTCAGCTCCGACTTCCGCGATCTCGAAGAGGCCTTCGAGCAGGGCAATGAGCGCGCCGGCCTTGCCGTCGATATGTTCAACTACGGCGTGAAGAAGCTCATCGGTGCGTATGCCGCCGCGATGGGCGGCGTGGACGCCATCATCTTCACCGCAGGTGTCGGCGAGAACAGCGCTTCCCAGCGCATGGCCATCGCCTCCGGCCTCGAGTTCATGGGCGTCAAGATGGACGAGGACGCCAACAAGGTCCGCGGCGAAGAACGCGTCATCTCCGCGCCCGACTCCAAGGTCACCGTCCTCCTCATCCCCACGAACGAGGAGCTCATGATCGCCATGGATACCGAGGCGCTCGTCGGCTAAGTCATCGACAACCGATTATAAAAAATCCGCTTACGAAATTCGTAAGCGGATTTTTTTATTGCCGGTCTTCGAGCCACTGCATCGCGCCATAGGCGAGCAGTGCGCTCCCGCGCGGTAAAATGTTCTCGTTGAAGACGACGCTCTCGTTGTGCATGGGCTTTCCGTAGCGCGCGTCCTCCTGCGCCGTGCCCGCGCCGAGCAACAGATACGCGCACGGCAGCTCGTAGGTGTAGGACGCAAAGTCCTCCGAGCCCATCCCGCCCTCACGCAGGCGGTAGACGCTCTTCTCGCCGAACAGCATTTCGGCGCAGCGTGCCATCTGCTCGGTCAGCGCCTCGTCGTTTTTGAGCGGCGGCGCGCTCGCGAGCTCTTCGACGCTCGCACTGCCGCGGAAGGCCCTGGCTGTCGCGTCCGCGATCTCGCCGATGCGGCGCAGGATCAGCGCGGTCACGTCGCGGTCGAACGTGCGGATCGTGCCCTCGATCACGGCCTCCTGCGGGATGATATTCGGCGCGTGCCCCGCGCTGAATTTGCCCATTGTCACGATGGCGGGCGTCTTCGCGGGCAGCTCGCGCGCCGTGATCTCCTGAAGCGCAAGGTAGATGTGCGCGGCAATGTTGATTGGGTCGACGCCCGTCTCCGGCATTGCCCCGTGACAGCCGACACCCTTGACCGTGATGCGAAACAGCGTGCAACCCGCCATAAACGTTCCCTTGCCGCAGAGCACCAGGCCCGACGGCGTCCCGGAGTTCACGTGCAGCGCCATCGCCGCCTGCGGCTCCGGCGCCTCCAGCACACCGGCCTTAAGCATCGCTTTCGCGCCCGTGAAGCCTTCCTCGTCGGGCTGGAAGACGAGCTTCACCGTGCCCTTGAGTTCGCTTTGATGCGCCTTGAGCAGCTTTGCCGCACCCAGCAGCATGGCTGCGTGCATATCGTGTCCGCAGGCGTGCATGCTGCCGTTTTCCGAACGGAACGGCAGGTCGGTCTTCTCCCGCACCTTGAGCGCGTCCATGTCGGCGCGCAGCAGGATACAGCGCCCCATGTCTTCGCCCGTGAGCTCCGTGACCACGCCACCGCCCAGCTCGCGCGGCTCATAGCCGAGCAATCGCAGCTTTTCTTCGACAAATTGAACCGTCTGCGGCAGGTGCGCGCCGACCTCCGGCGCGCGGTGGATCGCTCTCCGGTTCTCGACGATCTCGTCTTTCATTTCGATGGCTTCCGCCAGTAACGTCTTTCCGTTCATGCAAACTTCCTTTCTCATTTCTGCGCGGCGGCTTTTTTCGCCGCGCGCTGCTGCGCTGTCCGCCGCACGAGCTCGCACAGCGGCAGGATGTATAAAAAGCACGCAAACGCCATACCCGTCATCGGCGCGCCGACGGTCGAGAGCGGCGTCGCCCCCGCGATCGACCACGGGATCAGCGGCGCGACGACGACGGCGCTGTTTTCAAGGTTGATGGCAAATTCTTCTTTATCCTTCTGCGACGGCGCGCAGAGCTGGTGTGTCAGGATGATCGTCAACGTCTGGTTGCAGGCGAGAAGGCTCGCCAAAACCGCCGTCAGCAGCATCGAGGCATAGGGCGACGTTTTGTCGCGCAGCGCCGTCACACGCCCGCACAGCCCGTCGAGCAGCCCCGTCTTGCGAAAAATGCCGGAATACGCCGACGAGATCATCACGATCAGCGCCACGCGCACCATTGAAATGATGCCGCCGCCGTTGAGCATCGCGCCGACCTCGGCGTCCGACGCCGTGTAGCCTAAGATTGCGGTCTTGAGGATCGTCACCGCGTCCAGATGCCGCAGGAAAATGCACAGCACGGCCGCCGCTAAAATGCTGACCGACATCGCCTTTTTCATGTTCACGCGTAGGACCGACAGGATCAAAATGAGCACCGCCGGCAGGCACATGACCCAGTGAAGCGTCATCTCGCGCCCGTAGAGCGACCACAGCTCGCCCGCCGCGCCGCTGCCGCTTTTCACCATGCCGAGCGCCGCATAGACGCCGCAGCTCAGAAGAAACGGCACGAGCGCCGTCTTGAGCATGCGCTTGATATTGTCGTAAATGTTCGTCTCCGTCAGCTCGCTCACGAGCAGCGCGCTCGTCGAGACCGGCGAGCAGCGGTCGCCGAAGTATACGCCCGAAAGCATCGCGCCGCCGAGCAGCACGGGGTCCATGCCCATCGAAATGCCGACACTCACGCAGATGGTGCCCATCGTCGCCGCCGTGCCGAACGCCGTGCCTGTCAGCATCGAGACGCCGCAATTCAGCAAAAACGTCATCAGCAGCAGAATTTCCGGCCGGATGAGGTCGACGGCGCAGCAGATGATGAACGGCAGCGTGCCGCACGCGCGCCAGAACGCCGTCAGAATGCCGATGAGCGGAAAGACGAGCAGCACGCTTGCCGACGTCTTCACGCCCGAGCAGATCATCTTCCCGAGCTCTTTCCACGAAAAGCCCTGCTTTTTGCCGTACAGCGTGAAGATCACAAGTCCCGCCAGGAGCGCGTAGAGGATGTTCGTCCCCAGCACGATGCACACGAGCAGCGCAAGGCAGAATAAAACGATCGCAGCCATCCCAATCCTCCCTATCCTTTTTAACACAGTATCGCTATCTTAGCACGCACGGCGGGAAAAGGGAATCTTTTTCCTGCCGTCCGCACCCACTGCCCACAGTATAATTGCCGCCTTCGCGCTTGTAAAACTGTTAAAATTGATATATTCTACAAGAAGCAGCTGTGGAAGGAGCGTTCCCATGAATTTCCATTCTCTTGACTATTTTCTCGTGCTTGCACGGGAGAAAAACTTCACCCGCGCCGCCGAAGCGCTGCACATCACGCAGCAATCGCTTTCGTCCCACATTGCGGGACTTGAAAAGGAGCTCGGCTGCACGCTCGTTGTGCGCCGCACGCCGCTTGAGCTCACCTACGCAGGCCGGACGTTTCTGCGCTATGCCGAATCCATCGGCCAGACGCACCAGGCCATGGAGCGCGAATTCTGCGACATCTCCGAAAATCAGAAAGGCGAGCTGCGCGTCGGCATCGCCTATACGCGCGGCCGCGCCATCATGCCGCACCTGATCCCCGTCTTTCAGCGCAGATACCCGAATGTCGAGATCACGCTGCTTGAGGGCTCGAACGACGCGATCCAGAAGGCGCTGCTCAGCGGCGGCATTGACCTCGCCATCGCCGGCTTTCCGCACCCGCTCCCCGGCGTGGTGCTTGAGGATTACTATCTGGAGCACATCGTGCTATGTCTGTCTGATGGACTGCTCGCGCAGTGCGGCATCGACCTTGACACGCACCGCGGCGAGATCGCCGCGGGAAATTTGAGCTCCCTGCGCGGCTACCCCTTTGTCCTCGGCTCCGCGGAGGACATCGGCGGGCGCATCGGGCGCGGACTTTTGCGCTCCTCGGGCGTCTCGCCCGTCAGCAAAGCGACGTCGGAAAACGTCGAAACGCTGCTCGCGCTCTGCGAGCAGGGCGTCGGCGCATGCTTCTGCCCGGAAAATCTGCTGCACACAGCGCTCTCGCCCGAGCAGCTCGCGCACCTGCACATTCTCCCGCTCTGCTCAGAGGCTTCCTATCCCATCTGCTTTGGGTACTTGAGCCGCTCGTATCCGTGGAGCGTGCTCTCGGAATTCATCCGCATCGCCCGCGAGCAAACTGCATAAGCACCATAAAAACGCCGCCCGTACATTTATTGCACGGACGGCGCTCTTTCTACTTCTTCACCGCAGGCTGCTGCTGGGTGATGCAGTGGATGTTGCCGCCGCCGAAGGCGACCTCCTTCGTCTGCACGCCCACGACCTCGCGGTCGGGGAACATTTTCTGCACCTGTTCGATGGCGACTGCGTCGTTTTCGTCGCCGTACTGCGGCAAGATGACCGCGCCGTTGACGATCAAAAAGTTCATATACGACGCGATGCTGACCTCGCCGTCCTCGCGGGGGATAGTGCCCTCCACGGCGTCGATGGTATCCGCGCCCTCGAGTAAGCACGGCTTTTTTGTCAGGCAGAGCTTGTGGACCTTTAATTTGCGGCCCTTGGCGTCCGTCGCCTCGCTCAGGAATCTGTACGCCGCCTGCGCCTGCTCGTAGAACGGATGATCCTTGTCCTCCGTCCAGATGCACGCGACCTCGCCGGGTGCGACGAAGCACGCGACGTCGTCAATGTGCCCGTTCGTCTCGTCGGGGTCGATGCCGTCCTTGATCCACAGCACCTTCTCGCAGCCGAGGTATTCGCGCAGCATCTGCTCGATCTCTTCTTTCGACTTGTCGGGGTTGCGGCCCTCAGAGAGCAGGCACATTTCAGTCGTCAGCACTGTGCCCTCTCCGTCGACGTGGATGGAACCGCCCTCGAGCACGAAGCCCTCTGTGCGGTAGCTGTCCACATCCGCGATCTCGCAGATCTTGCGCGCGATCTGATCGTCCTTGTCCCAGGGGAAATACAGCCCGTCGACGAGCCCGCCCCAGGCGTTGAACTCCCAGTCCACCGCGCGAAGACCGCCCTTGTCGTTCACAAGGAACGTCGGCCCGCAGTCGCGCACCCACGCGTCGTCGCTCTCGAGCTCCACGACGCGGATATTTTCGGGGAGCTTGGCGCGCGCGTTCTGATACTGGCGCACGGATGCGCCGACCGTGACCTTTTCAAATTTTGCGATGGCCTTGGCAACATCCGCAAAGGCCTTCTGCGCGGGCTTGCCGCCGTTGCGCCAGTTGTCGTTTCGCTCGGGCCAGAGCATCCACACGCCCTGCTGGGGCTCAAATTCGGCGGGCATGCGATACCCGTCCTGCTTCGGCGTTGTGCCGATGATTCGTTTTGCCATAGCTTTGTCTCCTTATGATGAAACCGTACTTAGCTGCGCGCGTTTTTCCCGCGCAGCGCGATCAGCACCTCGCCGATCGTCACGCTGAGGATCGACCCGATCGTAATGGGCAGAAAGCTCGCAAGCGTCTCTGCGTCAAACGAGAGCGGAACCGCAGTGAAAATGATCGAAATGACGATGAGCACCATCGGCACGTAGGCGATCCATTTGAGCGCCGTGTCAGACCCCGGCACGCGGAACGGGCGCGGCGTCTTCGCATCCTCGCGCCGCAGCTTCAAAAACGCCGGAAACACGGGAAGATAGCTCAAAAGCAGCATCACGAGATTCAGCGCGAAAAAGCTCCAGAAGAGTGACGAGTCCGGCGACGCCATCTCGATGAGCACGCCCAAAACACACACGCACGAGGCGACGACGCCCGACGTGACCGCCGCGCCGACGGGCATGTCGTTCTTTGCCCAGCGCTTAGCGAACACCCGCGGCATGTCGTTGTGATCCGCCGCCAGCGCCGCCGTCGAATTGACGCCCATCGACCACGAGATCATGTTGCCGAACAGCGTCACGAGGAACAAAAGCGCCACCACGCCCACGAGCACGCCGCCGCTGCCGCCCAGAATGAGCGACACCGCGTCGATAAGCCCCGAATCCACGCTGATCTCACGCACATCCACTGCCGCGCCGATGCCGAACGCCGAGAAGAGGTAGATGGCCGCGATGACGATGCCGCCGGTCACGATGGACTGCGGGATCTGCTTTTTCGGGTCGCTCATGTTGTTTGCGTACGTGCACACGACCTCAAAGCCCAGGAAGTTGAAGATGATAACGGAGATATACGAGAGGCTGTTTAAGTCGAACGACGGCAGAAATGTCCGCGCCGACATGTCGTTGACAAAGCCGTAACGGCTGATATACCACACGCCGAGCCCGCCGACCAGCAGCGCCAGCACGATCTTGATGACAGCGCTCACGTTCAGGATAATAATGCTGTCGCACACGGGATAGCACGCGATGAGCGTGACGATCCAAATGAACAGCAGCTCGACCACGAGCGAGCCGAACGTCCCGAGGCTCCGCCCCGTGATGAATGTGATAAGCTCGGGGCACATCACCGCAAGCGACGCCATCCACAGCGGGAAGTTGATCCAGTAGTACCACGAGGCACGCGCCGCCCACTTGCCGTTCGGATACGCCGCGTGGATCCAGTCATAGAGCCCGCCGTCTCCCGCGTAGGCTGTGCCGAGCTCGGCGGCAATGAGGCCGTAGGGCAGCAGAAACGCCAATATCATAAAGATCCACCAGAAATACTGGCTGTTGCCGATCGACGCGACCGGCGCCGCCGCCTCGGCGACAAACACCACGCAGATGACCGACAAAATGACGTCTGCGAGCCGGAATTGATTCTTCTCCATGGCTTATCTCAGCTCTTTTCCGCTTTCGAAACGCCGCAGTAGGCCTCGACGCAGCCGAACTTGTCGCAGAGCACTTTGTCAAGCTCCTCCTTCGCCGCCGCGATCTGAAGACCGCTCGGCTCCTTGCGGCAGCGTGTAAAGTAGACAAGAAGGCCGCGCATGGCCGTCAGGCGGTTGCCTGCCTCCTCCCAGCAGAGGGAGGCGTCGCTGTCGGCGACCTCATCGGTCACGTCCTCGCCACGCGTCGCGGGCAGGCAGTGCATGAATTTGCAGCCGAGGTTCCCCAGCTGCATCAGCTCGCGGTTGACCTGATAGTCGTGGAAGACGCGCACGCGCTCTTCCTTCGGCATCTCGTTTTCGTAGAGACCGTACCACACATCGGTATAGATGAAGTCCGCGCCGCGTACGCTCTCGCGGTCATCGGTGACAAGGTAGCTGCCGCCGGAGAGCGTGCAGTTCCTCTTCATGATCTCCTTGTGCTGCTCATTCAGCTGGTGGCCCTGGGGGCCGTACTGGACAAAGTGCATGCCGAGCTTCGTCGTGATAAAGCCGAGCGACGCGCACACCTGCGTCGCGTCGCCCACGAACACGACCTTGCAGTCCTCTAACTTTTTCCCCTGCGGAAGGTTCTCCACGATCGTGCAGAGGTCGCCGATCTCCTGCGTGGGGTGGTTGTAGTCCGACATGCCGTTGATGACGGGGATGGTACAGCTTTTTGCGAGCTCTTCGATCGTCTTGTGCTCGATGACGCGCGCCATCACGACATCGACAAGCTTTGAGAGTACCTTGCCCGTGTCGCCGATGGTCTCATGCCCGCCGAGCTGGATCATACCGGGGCCTAAATACTGCGCGTGCCCGCCCATCTGGCTCATCGCGGTCTCAAACGAGACGCGCGTGCGCGTAGAGGACTGCTGGAAGATCATGCCGAGCGTCATGTTGCGCATCAGGGGCGGATAGTAGCCCGCCTTAATGGCCTTTTTGATGGCGAGCGACAAGTCGATGATGTCGAGCAGTTCCTGCTTTGTGAATTCATTGGTGTCGATAAAGTCTTTTTTCATACGATTCCTCCGACATTTCAAGTTGCTTTTTGCCGCGGAGGCAGACGCCGCGGCGAATGCTGCGCTTAGTGTCTGCACTTTTTTCCAGTTCATGCGGAAAAAAACTGTGCAACATGACACAAATCACGCCGCATTCCGTCGCTGTTGTGTATTTTACATAGATTTTACAATTCCCCTCTGGCAGTTTTGACATTTGGCGCGTAAACTATTACTTGGTTATAAATAGAGTCTCAAAAAAGAAAAAAGGAAAGATAGAAAATATGGATATTTTCAATGTGCTCACGATGATCGGCGGGCTGTGCCTGTTCCTCTTCGGCATGAACCTGATGGGCCAGGCGCTCGAGCGCCGCGCGGGCGGCAAGCTCCGCTCCCTTCTCGACAAGATGACCGGCAGCGTGTTCGCCGGATTTTTAACGGGCCTTGGCATCACGGCCATCATCCAGAGCTCGTCCGCCACCACGGTCATGGTGGTCGGCTTTGTCAACTCGGGCCTGATGACGCTGCGTCAGGCCATCAACGTCATCATGGGCGCCAACGTCGGCACGACCGTCACGGCCTGGCTTTTGAGCCTTGGCGGCATTGACTCCGGCAACTTCTGGATCAAGCTCTTAAAGCCCTCATCCTTCACTCCCGTCCTTGCGCTCATCGGCATCATCTACTACATGTTCTGCAAGGACAACAAGAAAAAGGACACCGGCATGATCCTGCTCGGCTTTGCCACGCTCATGTTCGGCATGGAGACGATGAGCGGCGCGGTCGCGGGCCTCAAGGACGTCCCCGCGTTCACGAATCTCTTTGTTGCCTTTCAGAATCCCCTCCTCGGCGTGCTCGCCGGCGCGCTGCTCACGGCCATCATCCAGTCGAGCTCCGCGTCCGTCGGTATTTTGCAGGCGCTCGCCGTCACGGGTTCTGTGAGCTATGCTGCGGCCATTCCCATCATCATGGGCCAGAACATCGGCACGACCGTCACGGCCATGCTGTCGTCCATCGGCACGAACAAAAACGCCCGCCGCGCCGCGGTCGTTCACCTTCTCTTCAATGTCATCGGCGTTGTCGTGCTGCTGACGGTCTTCTGCATTGTGCGCGCGGCTTTTGCGCCCGCGCTGCTGGATGAATCCGCCACCATGGCGGGCATCGCCGTCACACACTCGGTCTTCAACGTCCTCTGCACCGCCATGCTCCTGCCCGCGGGCGGCCTTCTTGAAAAGCTCGCCTGCCGCATCGTCCCCGACGATCCCCAGACGCAGGGTGAAAAGACGACCGAGCTCGACGAGCGTCTTCTCCCCACCCCGTCCCTCGCCCTTCGCCAGAGCCGCGCTGTCGCCCGCGAAATGGCGGACTGCGCCGTGCGCGCGCTGAACAACGCTCTCACCGCCCTTGACCACAACACGCCCGAGCTCGCCCAGAGCATCCGCGACGATGAGGAGCTTTGCGACCACTATGAAGATATCCTCGGCACCTACCTCGTCAAGCTCAGCACGCAGAAAATGGGCCGCGACGAGAGCGAGGAGGCGACCGAGTTACTCAAGACCATCGGCGACTTTGAGCGCATTTCTGACCACGCGGTCAACATTCTCTCCTCCGCTGAGGAGATGGAGCAAAAGGGCCTCATGTTCTCCGGCAGCGCCCTCAACGAGCTCGCCATTCTCACCTCCGCCATCCGCGAGATCCTTTCGCTCTCGCTCAAGTCCTTCTCCTCGCAGGACGTCGCGCTCGCCCAACAGGTCGAGCCGCTCGAGCAGGTCATCGACACGCTCAAAGAGCAGATGCGCACGCGCCACATCCTGCGCATGCAGCAGGGCCATTGCAGCATTGAGGCTGGCTTTATCCTCTCCGATCTTCTGACCGACCTTGAGCGCACATCCGACCACTGCTCCAACATCGCCGGCTGCGTCATCGACGCCCGTGCGCATAACCTCAACCTGCACGAAACGCTACGCCAGGCCAAGACTGCCGACGGCAGCTTCCAGCAGACGTACGAATCCTACGTGGAAAAGTACCATCTTCCTGTTCCGTCGTCAAACGTGTAAAAAGCGGGGCGCTTGCGAGCGCCCCATTTTTGCTATTTTCTTGCTTGTAAAGCGCCCGTTTCCCTGCTATACTACGGTCATTAGGTTATTTCCGCGCAAACTGTCAATTTTGCGCGGTAGGAAAGGATGATACCATGGACCCGATTTATGAGATTGAATTGCAGGACTGCCCCTACTGCCGCGGCACCGGTACGGTGGAGGATGAGCAGGGCTGGTGCGTTTATGTCACCTGTGTCGACTGCGGCGCGCAGACCGCGCACGCAAGCTACGAGTCCCCCGAGGAACGTCTGGCCGCCGCGCAGCAGGTCGCGCACCTGTGGAACGTCGGCAAGGTTCTGAACCCCGGCGTCGGCGACTGATTCGACTGGAACTGCATAAAAAGGACGGAAGAAAAGCATCTTCCGTCCTTTTTGCGCTCAACCGCCGTTTGAGCGCGCGAAACTCCTCCTCCATTGCGCGTTTTCCTGCAATCGGCTATACTGAACTCATCAAGGACGTCCGCACTTTATAGAAACGGAGTTTTGCCTTTATGAACATCGACATCGGCAGCAAGATCAAAACGCTGCGCCTCTCCAAAAGCATGACGCAGGAGCAGCTTGCAAAAGCCCTCCACGTGAGCGCGCAGGCCGTGAGCAAGTGGGAAAACGGAGTTTCCCATAGTTAAAGATACCACACCAAATATGATGAACCCACGCTTATAC
>ENA-OPDH01002672-OPDH01002672.1-human-gut-metagenome-genome-assembly--contig:-NODE-2672-length-11318-cov-2.709846_pt1 | contig 11318 bp, 8 predicted proteins | sample MGYA00241260_ERZ501500 | MGnify/ENA primary metagenome ERZ501500 (study PRJEB25962, sample SAMEA2042519) | human gut metagenome | biome: human gut; feature: human-associated habitat; material: faeces...
ACAATTAAAAATTCTTGCATATTTTTTACCTCTGTTAACAAAAGGCAGAAGCTGCTCCAGCTGCTGCCGGCGATAATATGTTTATATTATAGCACACTGCTAGGATAAACGCAGTAAAATAAAAACCACCTCAGCCTCAAGCCAAGGTGGTTGCAGTCCTCAAATATTATTTTACTTCTTCATACAGCGCGCGCACGCAGGCATCTGCCAGCGCACCGATGCTGGAAACGCTGCGCTCCTGCGGCAGTCCGGATGCATCATAGCCAAGCGGCAGCTCGGTGCAGGCGGTCATTACAGGGATGTCGCGCTCAGCCCACAGCTCCTCTACCAGCTCTTTCATAATAGCGCCGGCCTTTGCCAGCTGGTTAGCCTTAACGCAGTTGATAACCTCCTGAGATTTATCGCTCTGCTCCTCATTCGGAATATACAGTGTCAGTCCACGCTTTTCTGCATATTTCTGGTACAGTCCGCAAGCACGTGTGCCTTTGGTAGACAGCATCCAGGCACCCTTTTCCGGAGAAAGCTCTTTGGCAGCCTTAACGGTTTCGTCAACGATATGCAGCAGCGGTACCGGCAATTCATCAGCAAACTGGTCGATAAAGAAGTGTGCGGTATTGCAGGGAACAGCAAGTACATCCGCACCCATATCGCACAGCTGCAGCAAATCAGCCTTCAGCTTCGGCAGCGGAGATTCACCCTTGCCGAAAATTGCTGTGCCGCGGTCCGGGATATCGCAGTCACCGATCATATATACAACAGGATGCTCCTGGTCGCAGTTCGCCGGGCATCTCATAGTGAACTGACGCAAGAACTCTGCAGCGGCTGCAGGGCCAAGGCCACCGACAACACCTAATTTTTTACCGTTTTTCATCATTTTCTTTTCGCTCATATATACCTCTTCTTTCCCATTCAGTTTCGCTTATAAGATTAGTAAATTTCTTATCATTTTAGCATACCGGGCTGTTATTTGCAAATATCATCAGCCTATCTGCGTACACAAAAAGCCGTTGCCGGCCACCCCGCAAGGTGACAAGCAACGGCTAACTTTTGTTATTTATTTGCTAAGCCAGGAACGTACATTAGAAGAAGTTCTTGCTTCCTCTTTGTTGACCTGCACCTGTTCAGGCGCATAAAGCAGCAAATCATCGTTAATTTTTTTCACATCGGCATTAATGATGTAGCTTACACCGTTCAGATAATCGAAAATACGATATCTGAGTGCTTCATCAACTGCATCAAAGCATACCATAATGGCACTGCCGTTCATCAGCGAATCAGCATATTCGCGCACGTCCGCAAAGGATTTCGGTGTACGCACCATAATATTCAGATGTCCGGATTTCAGCAGACGCGGACGGGTATATTCCTCCTGCTGCTCTTCCATATCATCAGACCAAAAGAATTTCATTGCTGTATTTTTTAAACCCATGGCCATCAGCCTCCAAACCAAAACAGTTATTTAGACTATTATTCGCTGCCTATAGGCAAAAGTCCTGCTTAGTAATATTAATTGTAGCAGATTTTTAACAGATTGTCAAAAATTATGCCTGAACATTCTTCATACGGCCACGCATCTTGCCGCGCTCCAGACGGTCCAGAACCTTCTTACGCATACGGATGCTCTTCGGAGTAACCTCAACCAGCTCATCGTCATTGATGTGCTCCAGAGCCTGCTCCAATGAGAAGGTCTGAGGCGGAATCAGACGAATAGCGTCGTCACTGCCGGAAGCACGCATGTTGCTGACATGTTTCTTCTTGCAGGGGTTAACGTCCATGTCGTCTTCACGGCTGTTTTCGCCAACCAGCTGGCCTTCGTAAATCTTTTCTGCAGGAACAACGAACATGGTGCCGCGCTCCTGAGCGTTGCCGATACCATAGGAAGTGGTTTCGCCGGTTTCAAAAGCAACCAAGCTGCCACGGGTACGGCCGGGGATTTCACCCTTATATTCTTCGTAACCGGCAAATACGTGGTTCATAATGCCGTTACCTTTAGTATCGGTGAGGAACTGGTTACGGAAGCCGATCAAGCCTCGTGCAGGAATCTTGAATTCCATACGCAGATAGCCTGCCATTTCGGTCATGTTCTGCAGCTCAGCCTTACGCAGGCCCAGGCCTTCCATAACAGCGCCCATGAAGTCCTGCGGTACATCGATAGTCAATGCTTCCATAGGCTCCATCAGCTTGCCGTTTTCATCGCGGTGCATAATAACCTTAGGTTTACCAACCTGCAGCTCAAAGCCTTCACGACGCATAGTTTCAATCAAAATAGACAGATGCAGCTCGCCACGGCCGGCAACCTCATAAGCATCGGGGCTTTCGGTTTCGGTAACACGCATGGAAACGTTGGTCTTAACCTCTTTGAACAGACGGTCACGCAGATGACGGCTGGTAACAAATTCACCTTCACGGCCGGCAAACGGACTGTTGTTAACGTAGAAAATCATAGACAGGGTAGGTTCGTCAATCTTGATGCCCTTCAGAGCTTCCGGATTTTCGCTGTCAGCGATAGTGTCGCCGATGTTAGCGTCCTGCAGACCGATCAGAGCAACGATATCACCTGCTTCAACCTCAGGCACTTCTACACGCTTCAGTCCCTGGTAGGTGTACAGACGGCCGATTTTGCCGTTACGGTTGCCTGCTTCGTCCATCAGAATGATGTTTTCGCCGTTGTGGATGGTACCGCGAACTACACGGCCTACAACGATACGACCTACATAATCATCATAGTCCAGGGTGTTAACCAGCATCTGCAGCGGTGCATTAACGTCAACATCCGGAGCAGGAATGTTTTCCAGAATTACTTTGAACAAAGGCTCCAAAGAATTGCTTTCCTCGTCCATGGACAGTTTGGCAATACCGTTACGGGCGGAAGCCAGAACAACCGGGAACTCCAGCTGATCTTCATCTGCATCCAGTTCAATGAACAGGTCCAGAACTTCGTCAATAACTTCATCAACACGTTGGTCGGGGCGGTCAATCTTGTTGATTACAACAATCGGTTTCAGGTGCTGTTCCAATGCTTTACGCAGTACGTATTTGGTCTGCGGCATCGGGCCTTCATAAGCATCAACCAGCAGCAGTACGCCGTCAACCATGGTCAGCACGCGTTCAACCTCGCCGCCGAAGTCAGCATGGCCCGGGGTATCCAGAATGTTGATGCAGTAGCCGTCGTAATTGAACTGCAGAACGGAAGAGGTAACGGAAATACCACGCTCTTTCTCGATCTCCATCCAGTCGGATACGGCATGGCGCGCAGTCGCTTTTCCTTTTACAGAACCGGCGAGATTGATCGCTCCTCCGTACAGCAGGAATTTCTCAGTCAGTGTGGTTTTACCGGCATCCGGGTGGGAAATGATGGCAAAGGTACGCCGTCTTTCAATTTCTTTTGTATAATCAGGCACAGTTTTATCTCCTTTGGAATATAAAATCTTATTTACTATGTTTTCCATGTTTATGCTTTTTAGACATACTAATTTATTCTATTATATGCCACCATTCCTGTCAATCGTTATCTTGACAGTTCATTCATAATCGAAGCATAAATCTTCTGACTCCGGTTTTCCCAGTTGCTGCAGATCTTTTTGGCCGCCTCCTCGGACGGAACCGTCACGACAATCTCAAAAATAGTCGTCTTCCGCTCTCTTGCCTGACAGCGGACCTCGTAGTCATCTCCCGCGGTCTTGTAGTAATCGGCCACAACGGACGCTTTTTTCCGCAGTTCATAGGAGTGTTCCTTCATATAGCGGTCGATTTCCTCCCGGATTTCCGGAGAGATCTCGTTTTCGAAGAAGGAAAGCGTCTTGCTGCCCTCCTCAGTCATGTGGTAGTACGAGGTGTTGCGCACCTTCTCGATCTCGATCAGCTTTGTATCCTGCAGCTCGCTTAACGCCTCCTGGAGATGAAAGTAGTTCGTGTACTCTTTTTCCAGGATAAAATCCGAAATCTGTGTATTTGACAGCGGAAAATTCACATTCTGCAGCATGTAGAGAATAATCAGTTTGTATAACGTAAAGGATGATTCAATCACGGTGTGTTTCCTCCTTTTTCTTCGTCCAGAAGCTGTCCCTGATACGCATGTTCTTCTTTCATGCGATGATGCAGCTCATTTAAGACGGTGCGTTTTGCCTGGCTCCATGTTGGTGCAATCAGAAGATCCCCGGGGCCGTCTCCCGTCACACGGTGGATCACAAAATCGGGACGGAGGCGCCGCAGGCAGTCAATGACAAGGGTAAGATACGCATCCTGCTCCAGCACCTCAAATTTTCCGGCCGCGTAGTCCGCCGCAAGATCCGTGTTTTTCAGCACATGAAGCAGCTGAAGCTTGATGCCGGAAATGGAAAGTCCATTCAGGTAATCCATTGTTGCAAAGACTTCTTCCTGTCCCTCCCCCGGCAGACCGAGGATCGTGTGGACAATCACGGGAATCCCCCGCCTGTGCAGCTCGTTTACTGCCTCTTCAAAACAGGAAAGCGGGTAGCCCCTTCGGATATACTGTGCCGTTTTTTCATGCATCGTCTGCAGTCCCAGCTCCACCCAGACCGGTTTGATCCGGTTCAGCTCTTCTAACAGAGAAAGAACCTCTTCCCCTAAGCAGTCCGGTCTCGTTCCGATCGAAAGGACCACGACCTCCTCGTCCGAAATTGCCTCCCGGAAAATTTTTTCCAGATATTCCACCGGCGCGTACGTGTTCGTATACGCCTGGAAATAGGCGATGAACTTATGCACCGGCCGCTTTTGCTGCAGGAGGGATTTCTGCTCCCGGATCTGTTCCGGGATGGATTTGTTTCTGTCCCCGGCAAAATCACCGGAGCCGCCCGCACTGCAGAAAATGCAGCCCCGGTCACCGCAGGTGCCGTCCCGGTTCGGACACGTCATCCCGCCGTCGAGCGAGAGCTTGTACACTTTTTCCCCGAACGTCTTTTTCAGATAGGCGTCCAGCGAATAATACGGCTTTCCAAGCCAGTCTGTCATGATTTCTTCCCCTTTTATTCGATGTCTTTTCCAATTTTTTTGAAGTTTTCCCGGATTTTCTGCTCATAGCCGTTCGTTCCAAGATGAAGGAAACGGCTTCCTAAGATCTCGTCCGGCAGATACTGCTGCTCGACGTAGTGATTCGGGTAATCATGTGCATACTGATAGCCTTGACCGTGGCCGAGTTTGGCAGAACCTTTATAATGGGCGTCCTGCAGATGCGGCGGAACCGACGTCCGCACACTTCCGACCGTCTTCATCGCCGCAAAGACTGCCTCGCACGAAGAATTACTCTTTGGTGCACAGGCAACATACGTGGCTGCCTCCGCCAGAATAATCTGCGCCTCCGGCATGCCGACGCGTTCCACGGCAAGGGACGCGGAAACTGCTACATTTAAGGCATTCGGATCGGCAAGGCCGACATCCTCCGCCGCGCAGATCATGATGCGGCGGGCGATAAACTTGATATCCTCCCCGGCATACAGCATTTTGGCCAGATAAAAGACCGCCGCATCCGGGTCAGAACCGCGCATGCTCTTGATAAATGCAGAGATCGTATCGTAATGCTGATCGCCCGTCTTGTCGTACCGCACGACGCGCTTCTGGATGCACTCCGATGCCGTTTCGAGATCGATATGGATTTTTCCGTCCGCCTGACGTTCCGTCGAGAGGACGCCCAGCTCGATTGCATTTAAGGCCGCTCTCGCGTCACCGCCTGCGATGTCGGCGAGGAACTCTTTTGCATCCGCATCGAGCACAACGTTGTACGTCCCGAGCCCCTTTACCGGGTCCGTCACCGCGCGCTCCAGCAGTTTTTCGATGTCCTCTTTTTCGAGCGGCTTTAATTCAAAGATAATGGAACGCGAAATCAGCGCCCCGTTGACCTCGAAATACGGGTTTTCCGTCGTCGCGCCAATCAGAACGAGTGTGCCGTCCTCCACAAACGGAAGCAGATAATCCTGTTGCCCCTTGTTGAAGCGGTGGATCTCGTCGACAAAAAGAATCGTCTTTTTGCCGTACATGCCGATCCGCTGCTGCGCTTCTTTTACGACTTCTTCCATATCCTTTTTGCCGGCTGTCGTGGCATTCAGCTGGGTAAACTCTGCGCTTGTCGTGTTGGCGATGACGCGGGCAAGCGTCGTTTTTCCCGTTCCCGGAGGGCCGTAGAAAATGACGGAGCCGAGTTTATCCGCCTTGATCGCACGGTACAACAGCTTTCCAGGGCCGATGATGTGCTCCTGTCCAACCACCTCGTCCAGCGTTGTCGGGCGCATGCGCGATGCGAGGGGGGACTCTTTTTCCATTGTGGTTTCTTTCATATAATCAAACAAATCCATGTATTTTTCACCCCATTTTTCTTCCTGCCATTTATCTTATCACATTTTGGCGGGTATCCTCAACCCCTTAATCTCGGATTCTCCGCAACTATGTTCGATGGAATCCGCGGAAGCTATTCTTCAATCAGCTCACGCACCGTCACAAACGTGTATCCCTCTTCTTTTAATTCTTTTAAGATCCGCCGCAGCGCTTCCACTGTCGCGCGGTAGCCGTCATGCATGAGAATAATGCTGCCATCCTTCACATTCGGAAGCACCTCGCTGCAGATCGACGCGGTGTTCTGGCTCTCCCAGTCGCGGGAATCCACATCCCAGAGTACCGGGATCATCGTCACTACAAGGTCCAGCCCCTCTCTCCATTCCCCGAACGGCGGACGGATATAGACAGGATATTCCCCTGTGATCTCGTAGATTGCATTGTTTGTTTTCACGACCTCCTCCCTCGCTTCCTCTTCTGATACTTTCGTAAGCTGAACATGATGAAACGTATGATTTCCGATCAGATGGCCTTCCGCATGCATCCGGCGGACGATTTCTTCGTTTCCGGCAAGACACTGCCCCTGCAGAAAAAACGTTGCCGGAATTTCATTTTCTTTTAAAATTTCAAGCACCTCCGGCGTATAGCACGCATTCGGCCCGTCATCAAATGTCAGCGCCGCACGGCGGGGCACACTTTTTTCTGCTTCCGCCGCTGTCTCTTTCGCGCCTTCTCTTTCACACCGTGCCAGCTCTGCAAACAGAATAGCCGCCATCATCACAGCCAGAAGCGGCAGAGGAACGTGCCGCACTTTTCGGAATCTCCGCATGGTCTGCCCTTCGCACTTTCTTCTGCATTCCCTGTATTATATGAAAAACAGGAGAAAAGATGCCGCACCCGGCGGTTCTTTTCTCCTGTTTTTGTTCTTTATGTATCCTGCACCTGAAGAATATACGTACCGGACGCAGTATCCTGGTAAACGATATCTCCGATGGACTGCAGCAGCGATTCGTTCAGTGCATCGCCGTATTTCTCCTTTTCTTTGCTTCCCACAAAAATGTAGGTCACATGATACTGCTCCAGCAGGCGCAGCACTTCATTCGTATCGGTCGAGGTGTACATCTGTTTCACGTCCTCGGCGCGGACATTTAAGTCTGCGGGATCCCCTCTCCAGAGCCATTCATGGACATACCATCCAAGCACGGTCGGAAGGCCGGTCATTGCGGAAACACGCTCGTAATCGCTGTAGCTGTCGCCGTTCGCCTCAAGCACAACCGACTGTCCTTCTATTGTTTCATCCAGCCAGCGGATGGCACCTGCGTCCTCGGAAAAGACATTTTCCAGATACGCTGTCGCATCGAGTCCGCGGTACTCGGACAGATCGAAAACATTTCCGAACCAGGAGTACACGCTCGTTCCAAAATAGCCGAACGTCCATAAAAGCAGTACCAGCCCGATTCCGCCGAACACCTGCAGAATCCGCTCTTTTTTCCAGAGCAGGAACCGCGTGATGATGTAGCTCATGCAGATACCGAACAGGATAAATGCCTGATACGTCAGCTTGAACATCGTGTTGGAGCGCGCATACGATTCTTCGTAGATATCGCGCACATAGACGAGCTCCGGAATGATGATAAGGCCGATGGCACAGAGGCCTAAAATACCGATCACCATATCGCTCACCGCAATCTCTCTCCAGAAATTACAGAAGGCAGAAACTTTTTTTGGCTTTTCCGCCGTTTCTTTTTCGCCCGGCTCCGGTTTTTTCTCTCCCAGAATCAGGGCAACGGCCTGCTCTTCCACCTCTTCCTGCGTCTTTCCATCGGCAAGTACAATCTGTCCCTGCCTCTCCATGCCCGGAAGATGGCAGTTTTTCCGCCATGCTAGCAGAACGGCTGCGATAAACAGCACAACGAGCACCGTCGGAAGGCCCCAGAGAATCGCCAGCTGATACAGCATCGAATGGTGCTTGGCAATGCCGACACCGGAAACCATCGTCTCAAACTTCATTGTAAACGGAAGGGCGACAATCGTTCCAATTGCAAAAGCTTCTGCAGCCTGCAGGAGAACCGTTCCGATCGTCTCTTTCGCCCGCGCATGATACCGGTACAGCGCACCGTACAGAGAGAAGCCTGCAATCACGACGAAATAGATAACAAAATCCCAGTAGTTGGACCAGTGGAACACACCGATCAGAAAGCCCGCCGCGATGATCTGCGGCTGAAACAGAACGTCTTTTAACGACCATTTCCACTCTTTTTCCGGATCACGGCAGGTATTTTTCACGTAGGAATATAAAAGGCCCAGCACCAGCAGGACGAACATGACATTCACCACATGGGCATGCAGGTCGCCGAGCACAAAGGAATACGATGGAAACTCATGAATCGTGCGGTCATTTTCCACAAGCGGGTCATACCCGATATAGCGGGTCGAACTCGGGAACCAGTAAGCCGATTCGTTCAGTCCCAGCCACTGTCGGATGCAGCCGTAAATCACATAGTGCATATTTCCTGCAAGGGAAACGGCGCCTCCCGAAAGAAGACCGCCAAGCACCGGTGCAATCTGGCTTTTATTGCCGCCCTCTTTCCGGATGCAGTGGCACGCACGCGACTCTGCCAGATGGTAGGTGATCGAAAACGGCAGAACAAACGCGAACGATGCCACCATCGTACGCATCAGATGGTACGTCTGCTTTACATCCGTGAAGGTAATCTTCGTCAGAAATACGGCATAGAACTGGCCGCCGTAATAGTAGTTAATACCGCTTCCGCTGTACCAGAGATCCTCTGCCGGAACGGCGGTGCTGCGCATCATGGCCTTCATAAAACCATAATCCATGAATTTTTCGGTTCCGTGTGCCTCCGGGTGAAAGCCCGCAAGGTAGGTCCAGAGAAGGAAAAAGGCGAAAAACAACACTTCTTCCATCATCAGGAAGTCGATTTCCGGCGCATGGACGCGTACCTTAAAGCATCCGAAAATCCAAGAAGCCAGGATCAGTACACCGACTGTGATCAGGCAGACCGGTGCGGTAAACGGAACCAGTCCGAAGCTTCCAAGAGCAAATACAGCAAAACCGGAAACAACGATGCCAAGCACTTTAGAAAACATCCATCCCCGGTCATGAAACCGCGGAAACAGCGCTGCGGCAGCCGGATAAAATCCAATACCGAGCACCAGGGTCATAAGCCACCACTTCAGGAACGAAACGTTGTCCGTTCCAAGAAGCGGCGTTGTGGCCAGCACAAGCAACACCAGCAGAATGCCGGAAACTGTCGTCTTTTTGCTCATCTTTAATTATCTTCCTCTGTCATTGTGTAGACATGACGTTTTCTTGCCATCTCATCGCTTGCAAGATACTCGTCGTAGGTGGTCATCTTATCGATCAGCGCGCCGTTCGGAAGGATCTCCATGATACGGTTTGCTGTGGTCTGTACAAACTGATGGTCGTGGCAGGTGAACAAGAGCACGCCCGGGAATTTGATCAGACCGTTGTTCAGTGCAGTGATGGACTCCATATCCAGATGGTTGGTCGGCTCGTCAAGAACGAGAACGTTTGCACCGGAAATCATCATCTTGGAGAGCAGGCAGCGCACTTTCTCTCCTCCAGAAAGGACTCTGACACGTTTCACACCGTCCTCACCGGCAAAAAGCATTCTTCCGAGGAATCCGCGGACATACGTTACGTCCTTGATCTCGGAATACTGGGTCAGCCAGTCTGCGATAGTCAGGTCGCAGTCGAATTCTGCGGTGTTGTCCTTCGGGAAGTAAGCCTGTGTAGTGGTTACGCCCCATTTGTAGTAACCGGAATCCGGCTCTTCTTCTCCGGTCAGAATCTTGAACAGCATGGTGATCGCCTGCTCGTTGCTTCCGACGAAAGCAACTTTATCTTCTCTTCCGAGGGTGAAGCTTAAGTTATCCAGGATTTTCACGCCGTCTACGGTTTTGGTCAGTCCCTCTACCTGCAGAACGTCGTTTCCGATCTCACGGTTCGGACGGAAATCGATGTAAGGATATTTCCGGCTGGACGGTTTGATATCGTCGAGCTGGATTTTCTCCAAGGCTTTCTTACGGGAAGTAGCCTGTTTACTCTTCGATGCGTTGGCACTGAATCTAGAGATGAAGTCCTGTAACTCTTTGATCTTCTCCTCTTTCTTCTTGTTCGCCTCTTTCATCTGTTTTACCAGCAGCTGGCTGGACTCAAACCAGAAGTCGTAGTTTCCGGCATAGAGCTGGATTTTTCCGTAATCTATATCTGCGATCTGGGTGCAGACTTTATTCAGGAAGTAACGGTCGTGGGATACAACGATAACGGTATTCTCGAAGTTGATCAGGAACTCCTCAAGCCACTCGATCGCATCGAGGTCCAAGTGGTTGGTCGGCTCGTCAAGAAGAAGGATATCCGGGTTTCCGAACAGGGCTCTTGCAAGAAGAACTTTGACCTTCTGGCTGCCGGTCAGGTCTGCCATCTGTGCGTAGTGCAGTTCCGGCTCAATGCCAAGGCCGTTTAAGAGCTGCTCTGCATCGGTCTCTGCCTCCCAGCCGTTCATCTCTGCAAACTCACCCTCGAGCTCGCTCGCTTTGATACCGTCCTCATCGGTGAAGTCTTCTTTTGCGTACAGCGCCTCTTTCTCTTTCATGATCTCATAGAGACGGGCATTTCCCATGATAACGGTGTCGAGTACCGGATAGCTGTCGTATTTGAAGTGGTCCTGCTCGAGGAAGGAAAGACGCTGGCCCGGTGTGATGGTTACGTCTCCGTTTGTCGGTTCAAGCTGGCCGGACAGGATTTTCAGAAAGGTTGATTTTCCCGCTCCGTTGGCACCGATCATGCCGTAGCAGTTTCCCTCGGTGAATTTGATATTGACATCTTCAAACAACGCTTTTTTTCCGACACGAAGTGTCACATTATTTGCTGCAATCATACTTTTTAAAACCTCATTTTCTTATTCTTAATTGTAAACGTGAAGTTACCGCCGGGGTTTCCCGGTCATACGGAGTATAGTCTACCATAGATTTCCGTTTTCTGGCAA
>ENA-OPDH01002673-OPDH01002673.1-human-gut-metagenome-genome-assembly--contig:-NODE-2673-length-11305-cov-3.273867_pt1 | contig 11305 bp, 9 predicted proteins | sample MGYA00241260_ERZ501500 | MGnify/ENA primary metagenome ERZ501500 (study PRJEB25962, sample SAMEA2042519) | human gut metagenome | biome: human gut; feature: human-associated habitat; material: faeces...
CCTGCGTCAGATATCTTTGCCGTGCGTCAGCACGCCTGCAGATATCTTCCTTGTCCTTCACACTCTGCTGAACTGTCTTGATTGCATTATTTTATGGAATTGCTATAGGATACAGATATCAGAAAGTCATAACAGGAGAAAAAGATAAATGAAAATATGTATTTGGTGCACCAAGATATTTGATCTTGGCGGAACTAAGCGAGTTGTCACACTTCTTGCGAATGAACTTGTAAAAGAGCATGATGTGACGATCATGGTATATCAGGACAGATTTAAAGAAGACCGGAATATGTATCATATGAGTGAGGATATCAAGGTTGACTTTATTGATAATAATGAGTTTGTCAATCGACATCATACACCGGCTTTCTGCTGGCGTTATCTTGTTCAGAAACTGAATGCCAAATATGGGATTTTTAATAAAGAAAAATATAATGATATTCTGGCAGATGCGATTTTCCCGAAAAAGACCAGAGAAAAATGGGTAAAATATTTAAATGAGCAGAATTATGATATTATTATCACAACTGCAAGTTTAAGCCTTCGTCTGGGTATGCTGGCGCCGGAGCTGAATGCAAAGACAATCGGATGGCAGCATAACTGTTATGCCGGATATCTTGATGTTCCTAATGTCGTATTCTGGAAACAGGAATGTCTGCTCCAGGAATATCTGCCGAAGCTGGACAGATACATTGTTCTCAGTGACTATGATAAGCGCGATTACAAAAAATTTCTGGATATTGATACAGAAGTTAAAATTAATCCCCGAAGCTTCGTGAGTGAGAGAAAATGCGATCCAAAATCCAAGCGTTTCCTTATGGCTACACGATTTGTATATGCCAAGGGTCTTGATCTGATGATGGAATCTTTTGAAGAGTTCTGTAAGCAGGATGATGAATGGCAGCTGGATATTATCGGAGCCGGTGATCTCTGGAATCAGATTGTGGCGGATGCAAAGAGACGTGGTATTGAGGACAGAGTTAATTTTGTCGGTTATACAAATGAGCCGGAGAAGTATTATCTGAATTCTTCTGTTTTCCTTCTTCCGTCCAGGTGGGAAGGATGGCCGATGGTTATCATGGAAGCCTTTGAATTTGGTCTTCCTGTCATCGCATTCCATACAGGAGCGATGGATCTGATCATCGATGATGGAAAAACAGGATACCTGCCGGAAGCTTTTGATACAAAGAAATTTACAGATGCGATGCTGAAGCTGGCACATGATGAAGAACTCCGCAGAGAGATGTCCAGAAATGCAATCTGGAAATCTGAGGACTTTGCCATTGAGAAGGCAGTTAAAGAGTGGAATCGTCTTTTTAATCGTGTAATGGGAATCAAGACCTTTTATATGAAAAATGAAGAACAGATTCTGGAGTGCAGGGAGAAATATCCGCTTAGAACCAGCTATGCCGAGTTTGTAAAAGAATACCAGATAAGAGATAATACAATTCTTTATGAAGCTTTTGGCGGACGTGGTATGATCTGTAATCCTTATGCTCTGTTTTTGTATCTTCTTGAAAAAGAAGAGTATCAGGATTATACCCATATCTGGGTGCTTGAGGACTTCGAGGATAACAGAAAACAGATTGAAAAATACGAACAATACCCGAACGTGCGATTTGTAAAATATAAATCAAAGGAATACTGTAAGGAACTTGCGACAGTGAAATATCTGGTAAATAACGTAAGCTTTCCAAGCTATTTCCTTAAAAGAGAAGGTCAGGTACTGATCGATACCTGGCATGGAACTCCTCTGAAGAATATGGGATTTGATATTCCGGGAGCAAATATTTCTCAGGGAAATACAGCAAGAAATCTGCTCAGTGCAGATTATATAGTTTCCTCCGGACCTTATATGACAAAGACAGCATACAAAGATTCGTATAAAATGCAGAATCTGTATGAAGGCACAGTGCTGGAAGAGGGCTTCCCGCGTAATGATAAGCTTTTTGACAGTGACAGAGCAGAAGTGATACAGGAACTTAAGGATTGCGGAGTGGACGTAAAGGAAGATAAAAAGATTATTCTTTATGCACCGACATGGAGAGGCGAACAATACAGCCGTCCGGATACAGATTTGCAGGATGTCTATAAGCTGATCAATGTAATGGAGAACAGTATAGATACAAATGAATATCAGATATTTGTCAAGCTTCATCAGATCGTATATCACTATATGAAAGAGAATGCCATGGAACCTGGTGATGCGCAGACAAAATTTATTCCTGCAACAATGGATACAAATGAGATTTTGTCAGTGACAGATGTACTGATTTCTGATTATTCCAGTATTTTTTATGATTTCATGTTGACAGGAAAACCGATTCTGTTTTATGTGCCGGATGCGGAGAATTTTGAAGATTACAGAGGTCTGTACTTCGGATTTGACAAACTTCCGGGACCGGCAGTGTCTACCCCTGAGAAGCTTGGTGAACTTCTGAAGGATCTTCCGGGAGTGGCTGCTTCCTGTAAAGAGAAGTATGAAAAAGCAAGAGAACAGATATGTCCGAGAGATGATGGAAAAGCATGCAAACGTATAGCAGAAGTCCTGCTTGATGGAAAAGAACCGGTAAATCCGATATATCTGAATCAGACAGATAAAGTAAAACTTCTGGTATATGCAGGAGATTTCAGTGATACACAGGAGACAGAAGCATTCTATGAATTTCTGAACAAAGTGGATTATGAGCATTTTGATGTGACGTTGATCGGGAATGGTGCAAAAGAAGAGGAGTCTTCTGAGAAACTGGATAGTCTGCCAAAAGAAATCAGGGTTTTATACTGGAAGCGTTCCTACCCGGCTACGGACGAAGAATATGTATGTCATAAAAAGTTTATGAAATCTAAGAAAACAGAAGTGCCGGAGATGCTTCTGGATTTTTACAGGCGTGAGCTTCGCAGGATGATCGGAATGTCAAAGTTCGACTATGCTCTGGTATTTACTGATATGAAGAAGTTCTTTCCTGCAATGTCAGGGGCTCTGGATGTGAAGCAGATATTTAATATAGAAAACTGGCAGAATTTGTTGAAGTGTTAAAGCTTCATTAAAGCTTCACAGACAGATCAGAACCTCATTGGAAAGAGGCGGAAAACGGTATATTTTAAAAGATATGTAAGGCAGTCTGGCAGGTATTGGGCCAGGCTGCTTTTCTGAATACGGATCTTGAATTATCATTTTATGGACGCAGATAATTACGCATGGATTTCAGTGCATTTTTTTCGAGACGACTGACCTGTGCCTGGGAGATGCCGATTTCCTGAGCTACTTCCATCTGCGTCTTTCCTTCGTAGAAGCGCAGTTCTATGATATGCTTTTCGCGGCTGTTCAGCCTCTGCATAGCTTCGCGGAGAGCAAGATTTTCAATCCAGCGTTCTTCTTTGTTTTTTTTGTCACTGATCTGATCCATGACATAAAGAGTATCACCGCCTTCTGTATAGACCGGTTCAAAGAGACTCACAGGATTTTGGATAGCATCAAGGGCATATACGATCATTTCTTTTTCGATACCAATTTCCTGTGCAATTTCGGTAACTGTAGGTTCTTTCAGGTGCTGCTTCATATAATTTACGCGGGTATAGATTGCTTTGTATGCAATATCACGAAGAGAACGGCTGACGCGGATACTGTTGTTATCCCTGAGATATCGCCTGATTTCGCCTATGATCATTGGAACTGCATAAGTGGAAAATTTTACCTGTAAAGTGGTATCAAAGTTGTCAATGGCCTTGATCAGACCAATACATCCGATCTGAAAAAGGTCATCGGCATTTTCGCTGCTGTTCTGAAATCGTCGTATTACGCTGAGAACAAGACGTAGATTTCCTTTAATGTACAATTCACGTGCCTGTTCATCGCCGTTTTTGATTCGTCTGAACAGTTCCGCTTTTTCTTCTGCTGTAAGAACAGGAAGTTTCGACGTATTGACTCCGCAGATTTCAACTTTGTTCAGTGCCATCTTATTGAATCCTCCTTATTATCTCTGGATGTAAACCGACTATTCGCAGATATGAGCCAGGATCCTCCGAAATCATTTCAGAAAATAAAAAAAGGACAGTGGCTGCCGAATAGTTGTCATATACTTCAGTAAGAATGATTCTCATATAGCAGTGGATTTATACTTTGACCGGGAAAATATAAAAAATATAGGTCCTTGACAATTCTCTGCGGTGAAATATCAGCCTTTATGGAAACATTTTTCTTCGTCTATTTTCACAAGGATGATATCGTCCCCGATCTGGCTGATACATTCCCAGGGAATGATATATTCATTATCACGTCCGAACAGGCAGCAGAATCTTCCGGGGCCTGGAAGTATAAGGGCAGTGAGTTGACTGCTTTTGCAGTCAAATTCCGCATCAATGGGACATCCGAGACTGCGGCAGGGACAGATATTAATTACTTCTTTTTGCTTTAATTCACAGATTTTCATAAATCAGATACAGTCCTTCCGGTTAAAATCAGACTGTCGTGCCAATGCTTTCAGAATCTGATATGCGTTTGATAACAATTTATGTATTTTTGCAAAAATTTATGCAAGTCCTTTTATTGACACCTTAAATAGAAATACAGTATAATAAAACTATATATAACTGTTTGTATTTGTGTTACTGAGAATGGAGTGAACAGTAACGTATTTGTAGCCGTTTAACCGAATCAAGTATATAGTACATAAGCAGAAAACAGTAATACGAATTAAAGGGGGACGTCGTATGAAGTGTCCATTTTGTAATCAGGATAATACGAGAGTAGTTGATTCCAGACCGGTAGAAGATACCAATTCTATCCGTCGCCGTCGTTTGTGTGATGCCTGCGGAAGGAGATTTACCACATATGAAAAGGTGGAAAGTATTCCGCTTACTGTGATCAAAAAAGATCAGAACAGAGAACAGTATAATCGCAGTAAAATTCAGTCGGGAATTCTGAGAGCCTGCTATAAAAGACCAATATCCATAGATAAGATTGAAGAGATGATGGATGCCATAGAGGGAGAAATCTTTAATACCGAAGAGAAAGAGATTTCCAGCACCAGAATTGGTGAGATCGTTATGGAACATTTGAAAGATCTGGATGCAGTTGCTTATGTACGTTTTGCGTCTGTATACAGAGAATTTAAAGATGTCAGTACTTTTATGGACGAGCTGAAGAAGTTTATGAATTAAATAAGAGTTCTGTGTGAACAGTAATGTATGAATGCTCTGTGTGAAAGGATTTACGGGCAAATATAAAGAGCCGACGAGAATAATATCCCGCCGGCTCTTTATGTGTATTTTTATGGGGGTAATTAACTAAAATAAATTAAACAATACCCTGAGCGATCATAGCATCTACAACTTTCTCGAAGCCTGCGATATTAGCGCCTGCAACATAGTTGCCTTCCATATCATAACGCTTGGAAGCATCATCAACTTTATGGAAGATATCAACCATGATCTGATGAAGTTTTGTATCAACTTCTTCTGCTGTCCAGGAAAGTCTTGCAGAGTTCTGGCACATTTCAAGTGCGGAAGTAGCAACACCACCGGCATTAGCTGCTTTACCAGGCATAAATATTACACCGTTTGCCATAAGGTAATCAGTTGCCTCGCGGGTAGTAGGCATATTTGCACCTTCTGCAACATATTTGCATCCGTTTGCAATAAGGATCTTAACAGCATCAAGGTCAAGTTCATTCTGAGTTGCGCATGGAAGATAGATATCACATTTGATGTTCCAGATACCTTTTCCTTCTGTATAAGTAGCGCCTTCTACGCGATCTGCGTATTCTTTGATACGTCCACGTTTTACTTCTTTGATATCTTTAACGATGTCAAGTTTGATTCCTTCCGGATCGTAGATATATCCGTTGGAGTCGCACATAGCAACAACTTTACCGCCAAGTTCGGCAGCTTTCTCTACTGCGTAGATGGCAACATTACCGGAACCTGTTACGATGAGAGTTTTACCGGAGATTGTGTCGTTTTTAGCTTTAACCATTTCGTTCAGCATATATACAAGACCATATCCTGTAGCCTGTGTACGAATTAAAGATCCACCGTAGGAAAGACCTTTACCTGTGAGAACACCCTCGTATAATCCGCGGTTTCTCTTGTACTGTCCGTACAGATAACCAATCTCACGTCCGCCTACACCGATATCACCTGCAGGAACGTCCATATCAGCACCGATATATTTGGAAAGTTCTGTCATAAAGCTCTGGCAGAATGCCATAACTTCTCTGTCAGATTTTCCTTTAGGATCAAAGTTTGAACCACCTTTACCGCCACCGATCGGAAGACCTGTAAGGGAGTTCTTGAAAATCTGTTCGAAACCTAAAAATTTAAGGATTCCCTGGTTTACTGACGGATGGAATCTTAAACCACCTTTGTATGGTCCGATCGCACTGTTGAACTGTACACGATAACCTTTGTTTACCTGTACAACACCTTTATCGTCTACCCACGGAACTCGGAAAGAGATGATTCTTTCAGGCTCAACAAGACGTTCCAGAATGGAAAGCTTGCGGTATTTCTCTTCATTTTTGTCGATTACGACTTTAAGGGAGTCTAAAACTTCCTTTACTGCCTGATGGAATTCAGGCTCATTTGGATTCTGTGCTACGACTCTTTCGTATACTTCTTCAGTATAAGACATTATGATTTCCTCCTCGTCCATCGTATAATTATTTTTTAAATCGACGTTATTATACACTAAAGTGTTACAAATGGAAAGAGCCAAATGAAAATTTTTTTATGAAAATTTTTTGAACAAAATTTGTACTTGCGAAATGCCGCCAAGTATGAGAAAATGTTAAAAATCATCCATACAATTTATAGCAATTTCTAAAAAATACAGTATATTTATAAAAACTGCGTAAATTCGCACTGTACGTTTCGGTTCTTATATTGACATGTATCCGTAAGAAACTGCAAATGGAAGTTAAAAAACGCTCGCAGGACAGTAGTGCGTGAACAGTAAGCGGTAATCTGGTTTTTTATGTTCAGAAACAGAATATATAAGATGTAGACCGAAAGAGAAAAAAATGCTATAATATTTACAGAGATGTGCATCTGCAAATTGTTGCGATGACAGAAACGAGGAGGGAATCATTATCGAGAGAATTGTGAAGAAAGGAGATTTATTACATGGCGGGATTTAAAACCAAAGTAACACCTGAAATTGAAAATCTGACGGAGGTTTGCAAGGAACATACAAGTCTGGATCTTTCTCTGTATGCAAAATATGATGTGAAGAGAGGTCTTCGTGATATTAATGGAAAAGGGGTTCTTGCAGGCCTGACTCAGGTTTCTAATGTGAAAGCCACAAAGATCGTTGATGGCAAAGAAGTTCCATGTGCTGGAAGTCTTTCCTACAGAGGATATGATATCAAAGATCTTACCAGGGGATTTATCGAAGATGACAGATATGGATTTGAAGAAGTTACCTATCTTTTATTATTTGGCAGTCTTCCGGATAAGAAACAGCTTGCAGATTTTACACAGCTTCTGGCAAATCAGCGGTCACTTCCTACAAATTTTGTGCGTGATGTTATAATGAAGGCTCCGAGCAAGGATATCATGAACGGGCTTTCCAGAAGTGTGCTTACTTTATATTCTTATGATACCAATCCTGACGATACATCATTGCCGAATGTGCTCAGACAGTGTCTGAATCTGATCAGTGTATTTCCGCTTTTATCTGTTTATGGATATCAGGCTTATAACCATTATATTAAAGATAAGAGTCTCTATATCCATAATCCGAAGAAAGAACTTACCACAGCAGAGAACATTCTGAGAATGCTTCGCCCGGATAAGAAGTATTCACATCTGGAGGCAAAGATCCTGGATATTGCGCTTATCCTTCATATGGAACATGGCGGAGGTAATAACTCTACATTCACAACTCATGTGGTTTCCTCATCAGGAACTGATACATATTCAGCTATGGCAGCTTCAATCGCTTCCCTTAAAGGTCCTAAGCATGGTGGTGCTAACCTTAAGGTTCAGGAAATGTTCGCTGATATAAAAGCTAACTGCAAGGATTGGGATAATAAAGAAGAAATCTGTGCATATCTTAATAAAATTCTTGATAAACAAGCATTTGATGGTGCAGGTCTTATATATGGTATGGGTCATGCTGTATATTCGTTATCAGACCCAAGAGAAAGAGTGTTCAAGGGATTTGTTGAGCAGCTTGCTAATGCAAAGGGAAGAGCTGAGGATATGGCATTGTACAATAATATAGAGAGGATTGCACCAATGCTTATTGCCAAGGAGAGAAAGATATTCAAGGGTGTAAGTCCTAATGTTGATTTCTATAGTGGATTTGTATACGATATGCTGGATATACCAAAGGAACTCTATACACCGCTTTTTGCAATAGCAAGAATTGTTGGCTGGAGTGCACACAGAATAGAAGAACTTGTTACAACTGACAAGATTATCCGTCCAGCATATAAGAGCCTTGTTACTAAGAGGGAATATGTTGACAGAAGCCACAGGGATTAATCATTATCAGCAGCACTTTGGTAATTATTAATAGCAGATAATAATATTGATAGTATAAGTCAGTATATGAAATTGCAATATTAAATAAAAATATCAGATAAAAGGAGGTTTTAAATATGCCAAAGGAACGAGAAGATAAACAGTTTAAGTCTTCTAGCGGAATATGTAATATCCACGCGGTTATATGGTATCCGGACAGTGACGTGTATAAGAAGCCTGTAGGTGTAATACAGATTGCACACGGAATGATAGACCATATTGAAAGGTTTGAAGAGATGGCAGAATACTTTACAGGCAAAGGCTTTGTAGTTGCAGGTAATGATCATTTAGGACACGGAGATTCAGTTAATAGTGATGAAGATCTGGGATATTTTGCCAAGGGTAATCATGGTGCAGACTTTTTAATTAAAGATATGCACAGGCTTACACTTATAATGAAGAAGAATTATCCAGCCCTTCCATATGTTCTTATCGGTCATAGTATGGGTTCATATATGTCAAGAAAATATGCCAGCATATATGGAGATGAGCTTGACGGGGTTATATTCTTAGGAACAGGCAACCAGCCTAAGGCAGTTGTTGACAGCGGACTTAAGCTTGCACATATTGCGAAGCTTGTAAGGGGAGAAAGATATAGAAGTGAACTCCTTAATACGATTATGTTCGGTGCATATAATAAGAGAATTAAGGACAACAGGACAGCTAACGACTGGCTTACTAAGGATACTAAGATAGTTGATGAGTACCTAAGCGACCCTAAGTGTTCTTATAAGTTCACAGCCAATGCGTATATAGGATTTTTAAATGTTATTAAATATGATATTGATAAGAAGAATATAGCAAAGACACCGGATAAGCTTCCTGTATTATTTGCATCAGGACTTGAAGACCCGGTAGGAGATTATGGTAAGGGTGTAAAGAAGGCATTTAAAATGTATACTAAATATGTGGATAATGTTGAACTTTATCTTTATGAAGATGACAGACACGAACTTCACAGTGAAACAGACCGTGAGGATATATTCAGCGATTTATATGAATGGATTGAAGAAAATGTGTAATTGAATAGCTGTTTAATTGTATATAATATAATGAGTGCATTACAGTATTAAAATCATATTATATAGTAATGAAAGCTATATCACATAGTGATAAGAGAATGCAATATAATAATTAGAACTATATTGAAAGATATTAAAGCTACATTTTGGAGTATTAACTCTACATTTTGTTGACAAACAGGTTGCAGAGGGGTACAATACAACAAATTGTAGCTTTTTGCTTTATATCTTATTCTATAAAGCAGATAGTGATTGGAGATGATAATATTATGAAGGCTGACAGAACTATATATTATAGTTCATACACAGATGATGTTGTTAAAAGCCACAATCAGAGTTTTAAGTTAAAGACTAATTACGAATGGATAAATAACAGCTTATTATTTAAAATGGCTTCAATGGTTATATATGTATTGGCAATAGTTATAGGTTACATATGCTGTAAGTTATTTTTTAATATAAGCTACAAGAATAGAAAGCTTTTAAAGAAGTGTAAGAAAGATGGCTATTTTGTATATGCCAATCACACACAGCCTGTAGGAGATGTTGTAATACCAGCACTTGCGTGTGTAGGAAAGAGAGTATATGTAATAGTAAGCCAGGCCAATTATGGAATACCCGTTATAGGTAAGATACTTCCAGAGCTTGGTGCACTTCCTGTTCCGGATTCCATAAGCCAGTATAAGAAGTTTACAGAAGCGTATAAGAAGCACATTGAGCAGGGTCATCCTGTTATTATATATCCTGAGGCACACGTCTGGCCGTATTATACACAGATAAGACCATTTGAGAAGACGTCATTCCGTTTTCCAGCGGAGCTTAATAAACCGGTGTATGTGATGACGACAACATATACGCATAGACATTTTCTTAAGAACATTATAAAAAGACCAAAGGTCAATGTGTATATTGATGGACCGTTTTATCCAGACACAGGTGCAGGAATAAAGGATAACCAGAAGATGCTTCACGATAGGGTATATGAAGTTATGAAGTCGCGAAGTCATCTTAGCGATTATGAATATATAAGATATGAAAGAAAGAATGTTATGTAATAGCATTGCAGGATTACAGATATGAATATATTGTTTTGTGGAGATAAGAATATACAGAATGGGCTTCTTATAGCGGTTATATCATTATTGGAACACACCAAAGAAGACCTTGATGTATATGTATTAACGCTTAATATGTCTGTTAATGATAAGCATTATGAGCCGATAGATGGCAGACTTTCTGACTATTGTAATACAGAATTATCGAAGAAATATGATAACAGGCTTCGTATTAAATTTATTGATACGTCCGGTTTATTCAATAAAGAAGTGCCTCTTGCCAATATGTCGACAAGATTTACGCCATGCTGTATGTTAAGATTATTTGCAGATGAGATAGCAGAGCTTCCAGACAGGCTGTTGTATCTTGATACTGATATAATATGCAGAAAAGATTTTACAGAATTTTATTATCAGAATATGGAAAATGTAGAGTTCTTGATTATTACGGAAGCTGGTTTTTTAGAAAGAACATTTTTAAAAGAGATTATCTTAACTCGGGAGTGCTTCTTATGAATATGGTACAGTTAAAGAAGACAGGACTTTTAAAGAAATGCCGTGAAATGTGTACTTCAAAGCAGATGTTTATGCCAGACCAGTCGGCACTTAACAAGCTATCGGTTAACAAGAAAATATGTGAAAGAAAATATAACGACCAGAGAAGACTTCACAGTGATACAGTATTCCAGCATTTTACAACAC
>ENA-OPDH01002681-OPDH01002681.1-human-gut-metagenome-genome-assembly--contig:-NODE-2681-length-11266-cov-3.559451_pt1 | contig 11266 bp, 3 predicted proteins | sample MGYA00241260_ERZ501500 | MGnify/ENA primary metagenome ERZ501500 (study PRJEB25962, sample SAMEA2042519) | human gut metagenome | biome: human gut; feature: human-associated habitat; material: faeces...
TCTTCTTATATATGGGTACGCAGGACGTACACGTGCCACGCGTCCCGCATCCCCGTTTTGCCGGGAAAAGCGGTCTGGGAACTCGTGGAGACGTAATCCTGCAACTCGACTGGACCATCGGAGAGATCATGAACACCCTCGACAGCCTCCAGCTGACGGACAACACCATCCTGATATTCACCAGCGACAATGGCCCCGTCATCGACGACGGCTATCAGGACCAAGCCTTCGAACTCCTCAACGGACATACCCCGATGGGTATTTACCGTGGTGGAAAGTACAGCGCTTACGAAGCCGGAACCCGCATTCCGTTTATCGTCCGCTGGCCTGCCAAAGTGAAGCCGAACAAGCAACAGGCTCTCTTCTCGCAAATCGATATCTTTGCCTCACTTGCCGCCTTGCTGAAGCAACCGCTTCCGGAAGGCGCAGCTCCTGACAGTCAGGAACATCTGAACACGCTTCTGGGAAAAGACGACACCAGTCGTGAATACATCGTACAGCAAAATCTCAATAATACGCTCGCCATCGTGAAAGGACAATGGAAGTACATCGAACCGAGTGACGCCCCCGCCATCGAATACTGGACAAAAATGGAACTGGGCAATGACAGGCATCCCCAGCTGTACGATTTATCCGCCGATCCATCGGAGAAAAACAATGTAGCGAAACAGCATCCGGAAGTTGTCAGAGAGCTGTCCGAACTGCTTGAATCGGTAAAGACAAGATAACCAATGAGAATAGCAGATTTGTATTATTTTGTATCAATCTTGAATAATTCTATCCATATGAGAACAATCAATGCGTATATCTTTGCCATCGTAAATTCAACAAAATCACTTAATTTTTAATATATGAAAAAACATTTATCCACTCAAACTAGAAAAAGGATGCTCTCCTCCATCGGACTGATCCTGTTTTCTGTTTCTTTTGTACTTGCACAGGTACTTGTTAAAGGTACAGTGAAGGATAACTTAGGAGAAGGAGTGCCGGGAGCCAGTGTCCAGGTAAAAGGTACTTCGCAAGGAACAATCACTGACCTTGACGGTAAATTTGCTTTTAACGTGCCCAATAAAAATTCGATATTGGTTATTTCTTTCATTGGTTATGTCACAGTAGAAATGAAGGTGGACACTCAAAAGCCAATGGTTATCACATTAAAGGAAGACACAAAGACATTGGACGAAGTGGTAGTAGTCGGCTATCAGGAGATACGCAAGAAGGATCTGACTGGCTCTGTTGCCAAAGCCAGTATGGCAGAACTGCTTAGCACTCCGACTGCTTCTTTCGGCGAGACATTAGGCGGACGTATTGCCGGTGTCAACGTAAGTTCGGGCGAAGGTATGCCGGGCGGACAGATGAACATCGTCATCCGTGGTAACAACTCTTTGACACAGGACAACTCTCCTCTTTATGTCATTGACGGTTTCCCGGTGGAGGACCCCTCCATAGCCGCAGCCATCAATCAGAATGATATCGAGTCACTCGACTTCCTGAAGGATGCCTCTGCTACTGCTATTTATGGTTCACGTGGTGCCAACGGTGTCATTTTGGTTACTACTAAACAGGGTAAGGCGGGCAAGATGTCATTGAACTATTCGGGTACGATGACCATTGAAAATTTGCAGGATTACTCTGAAATGATGAATTCTGCCGAATACATTGAGTGGCGTCGTTGGGCTTATTACTATAAAGAACCGAATAAATATCCGAGGGGTGACGAGCCTGATAAGGATAGTGATTATCTGATTTTTAACGGAGCAAAAGATCCTTATGCCTGGAGGAATATTGAAAAAGGTTGGGCTGGTGGTAGCTGGAATGCATCTGCGGTTCCTACAACGGATTGGGCTGATATGGTTACACAAACCGGTGTTACCCATGAACATACGTTGAGCGCCAGTGGTGGTACGGATAAAGTACAAGGTTATGCTTCTATCGGCTATCTGGATAATGAGGGTACCGTGAAAGGTCAGTCTTACACTCGTTATACAGCCAAAGTCAGCTTGAATCTTGATCCGACCAAATGGTTCAAGATGGGCTTGAATGTCAACGGGACTTTCAGTGAACAGCAATATGGTTCTTCGGCTAAGGCTGTAGGACAGATGATCAGTGACCGGCCATCCAATCTGTATGCAGCTTCTACCAGTTTGTATCCGTATGCCGTGCCCTTTGATGATGAGGGGAACCGCATTGATTATCCGGGTGGAGATGATAAAGTGAAAACGATAGTCAACGAATGGAATTATAGTGAGAATGAACGTCGTATGTTCCGTGCTATCGGTAGTCTGTATGCCCAGTTGAACTTGGGTGAGATCTTCTCTCCTCTGAAAGGGCTCAGATATCGCTTTAATTTTGGTCCCGACTTTCGTAGTTACCGTAATGGAAGTTTTGCAGATGCGAACTCTGTCAGTCGCGAGGGAACCAATCGTGCCAGTTTAACGAATCAATCTGATTTTTCATGGACACTTGATAATCTTATCTACTATGATAAGGAAATAGGAAAACACTCTTTGGGAGTGACTTTACTGCAAAGTGCCACTAAATATCGTTATGAAGAATCCTCTATGGCTGTTTTAAATATTCCCCTGGCCAGTGCCAAATGGAATGCGTTGAGTAAAGCAAATATTTCTGCACTGGATGACTGGGGGAGTGATTTAGTAGAGAAGCAGTTACTCTCGTATATGTTCCGTTTAAATTATGATTATAACAGCAGATACCTCCTCACGGTTTCCGGTCGTTGGGATGGCGCTTCGCAGCTTGCCAAAGGTAATAAATGGGCATTTTTCCCTAGTGCGGCGTTGGGCTGGCGTCTTGATCAGGAAGGATTTTTGCAGGATGTAAGTTGGCTCAATCAGTTGAAACTACGTGTGGGAGTCGGGGTTACTGGTAACTCCGCTATTGATCCTTACCAAACAAAGGGGGCCGTTGTTCCTATCTATTATCCTTATGGTGACAGTTCCACTTCAGGCTTCGTAGCTTCCGATCCTGTAGCTACGGGTGGTACGGTTGCTATGGCAAATAAAGACTTAACTTGGGAAAAGACCACCCAATATAATATTGGCGTTGATTACTCTGTACTGAACGGAAGAATTTCGGGAGTTCTGGATTTTTATACTTCGCGTACAACAGACTTATTGATGCAGATGGGAATTCCTTCATTAAATGGTTATACCCAAACTTATGCCAATGTGGGGGAAACTTCCAATATAGGTGTGGATATCACATTGAATACTGTGAATATCCGGACCCGGGACTTTGAGTGGTCTACCAGTCTAAATGTCGCCTGGCAGAAAGATAAAATAGAGGAGTTGGCAAATGGTAAAGAAGATGATATTAATAATAATTGGTTCATCGGAAAGTCATTGGGAGTGATCTATGGCTATGAATCTGCCGGAATCTGGAAAGAAAAAGATGCGGCTGAAATGGCTGAATTTAATAAGAAAGGACATTCGTTTCAGGTAGGTATGGCACGACCGGTAGACCAGAATGGTGACCATAAGATTGATCCGAATGATGACCGTATAGTAGTGGGACATACACGTCCACGCTGGACTTTGGGTATGACCAATACTTTCTCTTATAAGAATTTTGAGCTTTCTTTCATGTTGTACGGCCGTTTTGACTATATGGTTGATACAGGTGGTGAGTGGCAGGGAGGCCGCTACACTCAGCGTAAGATAAATTACTATAATGAGAATAATAAGAATGCTGAATATCAGAAACCTATCCATGATGATGGAGGCGGTGATCCCTACTACCGGATTCTGGGATATAAGAACGGTTCGTTCCTGAAAGTGCGTAATGTTTCATTAGGTTACGTTTTCCCGAAGAACATGGTGAGCAAATGGAATCTATCTAATCTGAAAGTATATGTGCAGGCTAAGAATCCGGGGCGTATCTTTTCTAATATAGATTTTCTGGAACTGGACGCTTCGCAGAATTTAACATCTACCTGGAACCGTGGTTTCACAATAGGATTGAATGTAGGATTTTAAACTAAAAAGCAAACAATTATGAAATTATATAAGAATATTACATTCGGCTTATTAGCCTTGACCTTGGGAGGCGTGGTGGCTTCCTGTAGTGATTTTCTGGATGAAAAGCTTACCACTCAACAGACTACCGATTTCTTTGATACACCGGAAGGTATTGATCAGCTGGCTGTGGGCATTTACAATAACCTGCGTTTCCATTTCTTCAAGGAGAATGCCTATACTACCACTAATTACGGTACGGATGAGTTTACTGTGGGTGGTGATGGTTCCAATAAAGTGTGGAATAATTATGATGGTAGTTTCCAGTCACAGATTGTAGCCGCTAATTCAAATACTACGATGGCCGAAAGCCTTTGGGATGCCATGTATATCGGAATCAACAATGCGAACCTGTTGTTAAGTAAAATAACTCCTGATAGTTATACCGGTACGAATAAGAAGACGTATATGGGCGAAGCCTATTTCCTGCGTGGCTTTAATTATCTGAAGTTGGTTTCCCAGTATGGAGGTGTACCCTTGAAATTAGAGTCGAGCTTTGTACCTGTCCGTGAGTTCACCCGTGCTACGGCAGAAGCCACGGTAGAGCAGGCGATTGGTGATTTGAAGAATGCTTATGCTCTGTTGCCGGCGACGGTAAGCATGGTGGGGAAGATTAGCAGGGATGCTGCGGCTCATTTTTTAGCTAAGGCTTACTTGTTTCGTGCCAGTGAAATTAATGATGGATGGAACAGTACGACTAAAGAATCTGACCTGAAAGAAGCCTTGAAACTGGCCAAAGAAGTAATTTCACGTCATCAGTTAGCCCCCAATTTTTCTGATCTGTGGCATTATACGGAACCTGACGGAGCGAGTGAAAAATTAGATGAGATTATTCTTTCGGCACAGTTCTCTTCTGACAAATCTTCCAGAAGTGCCGGTACTAACAGATGCCATCTCTTCTTCTTGTCTGTTTACAATAATTTGCCTCAGATGAAACGTGACTTGGCTGGCGGTCGCGAGTACCAACGTTTAAGAACCACATATTATATGTATAATATCTATGATATGATTAATGATTCCCGTTTCTGGAAAAGCTTTAAGACTAAGTATGCTGTTAATAACCCGAAAGCGGGTTCCGGTTACGAAGTGGGAGATTTGGGCGTGATGTATGTTGTCAATCGTCCGGGTGATACCCGGTTCGATGGAGTGCAACTCAGCGGAAAGGTGATTGATGAAAAGACCGGCAAAGCCATTCCTACTACATTTGTGACTTATCCGAAAGATCGTAACGGTAAGGACGATGTGGCATTATATGATGATGTAAGTCGTTTTGTAGCTCTTAATAAGTATATTGATGGTTCGCGTGAAACGGTCAGTGATATGGGAGGCAATCGGGATGGTATTTTGGCCCGTCTTGGTGAAACTTATCTGATCGCTGCTGAAGTTCTGATTCGCCAAGGCGAATATGGTGATGCTCTGCATTACATTAATGAACTCCGCAAGCGTGCTGCCTACAAGAACGGGGAAGATCGTTCGGCATATTGTGACGGTGGTGCATCATATAATGAAAATGCCTTAGGATGGCAGATTGACGGCATAAACTCTTATTACACCGGAAATTCTTATTATGAGTCCAATGATATTGATAAGACTACACTTCCCACTGATCTTGAAATAACAGATATACATAGTCTTCCGGCTGAAGATGAGGCTGTCATTTCAAAACTGAAATATAGCTCTGATTATGATCGTATGATGTGCCTTTTGCTGAATGAGCGTTCCCGTGAACTTTGCGGTGAGTTTTATCGTTGGGAAGACTTATCAAGAACAAAAACATTGGTGGCACGTACCAAAGCTTTTAATTCGGATGCTGCTCCTAATATTGATGAACATCATTGTTTGCGTCCTATCCCTCAAACTTATCTGGATGCTATCCAAAAGGATGGTCATGCGTTGACTTCCGAGGAAAAGAAGCAACAACAGAATCCTGGTTATTAATAATGGATGATAAACTGACATATACCAGTCTTTATGTGTATCTGAAAATATAGACAAAAAAAGGAGTAAAGTCCCCCAAATGACTTTACTCCTCCCAATCTTCTTTTCCTCGTAACTAATACGGAGAAAAACACCACTAATCAAAATTCTATACCTTGGTCTTATTGGAATTTAGAAATTATTCTTTCCGGCATCCCACCAGAGACGAGTACCACCTGTGTCGGCACCACCCAGTGCTCTTGTTAATGAACTGTACTGAGTAGGATTAGATGTTTTCAGACCTTCCGGATATGGGAGACGACGGATCATCTCATCTGTGTTAATGGCACCACCGCTATTATTCACTTTGACTTTAAATAATTTCGGATAACCGGTACGACGTTGCTCTGTCCATGCTTCATTACCTTCGGGATATATGGCAAGCCATTTCTGTGTCATGATTTTCTCAAATTGTTCTTCTGTACCGTTGGCATCCGCCCAATTGGGAGTAGTAGTGATGCGTGCATTCATATCGAATTGGGTATCGAACGGATCTTTGTAATCAGCTGGTGTCTTGTCACTTTGCAGGTAAGCATCAACTCCACCTACTCCCCATTGCTCAAAGGATGTTTTTACACCTGTCTCATAGCATATTTTGGGATCTTCTGTAGAGATGCCTCGTAAAGCAGCTTCTGCACGAAGGAACCATACCTCGGCAGCAGTCATTAAAATAGGGTTCGTTTTTTGACTGACTGTACTCTTTGAACATTCTTTATAGCGATTGTCGGCAGAAAGCAAGCCGGTTCCCTGTGGTACGCCTTTGTAGCTTCCAGCGTACTCAAAGAGTTGCGGAAGTTCTTTCACTACATCGTTCTCTTTCCATGTGATAACTGCACCATTTGCCGGATCATAATATTTGGACATGCGTGGATCATCATATCCGGTCAGTACAGATTCCATGGTGGCCCCCATGAAGACTTCCCCCCATGACTTGTTGATTTCACCCAGCGGATTATTGTAGCCGCCGGCAGTCGATACGGAAATAATCTCATTTGGTGCTTCCAGGAATTGCCCGAGGGTGAATGATTTCTGTGCTTGCTCGGTGGCAAGAGCTTTGTCTACGTTAGCAACACGCATGGCCAGACGCAAACGCAATGAATTGCCAAATTTAACCCATTCTGCCAAAGTCTTGTTAGGAGTCAGCATGTCGGCGTCTTTATACGGCTCTACGCCGGGATTGTCCTTGATAAAACTTTGTAAAGAAGTGATTCCTTTTTCCAGATCGGTGAAGAATTGTTTGTAGGCTGTCTTCAGATCATCTACATTGTCACCTTCTTGTCCGAATTTACTATATACCAATGGTCCGTAGCAATCTGCTACACGGTGCATCAATTCAACCTTCAATATTTGGGTTACAGCTAACAGTGCAGGCTGCTCTACGTTGATTTGTTCGCACTTCTGTACTTCGGGCATAATGTACGAGTAATTGTATGTCCAGTGAGTAGAAGTCCATCCATCGTTCAGTGCATATACGCTGTTCTTATCATTGAAACCTTGATTGAAATCATGGAAATAGCCTGAGAACATGTCTTGCCCTAAATTTTGTGCGATTTGGAAAGTCCAGTTTTTACCTTCGCCCCAGTCGTAGTTAAAGTAGATACCACTCTGGATTATTTCAAACTTCAACAGATATTTTTGGAAATCATATTCCTGCAATTCGGAGTCAAACCCTGTATTGTTTCTGTTATCTGCTTCAAAATTGTCGGTACATGCGACTGCGATACCCAGCAATCCGCTTGCAAAAAGTATGGTTAGGAATTTATTATATTTCATAATCGTAAATGCTTTAAGTTAGAATGTGAATTTGATATTGAAACCAATGTTTCTGGTAGAAGGCATGCCGAATACATCTACACCTTGAAGTGAGTTGCCAACAGACAAGGTTGCATCCGGGTCGAACGGTGCATCTTTGTAGAAAAAGAACAGGTTGCGTGCTACCAGCGATACATCGATACCCTTGAATGCCTTCGTCTTTTCCAGCAGTGATTGCGGGAAAGAATAGCCGATTGACAATTCACGCATACGGATATTGGTAGCATCATACATATAATATTCGGATATACCATTACGACCACCTACTGATTTAAAGAATGGTTTAATATGATTCTCGTCGAAGCGAGTTCCTTCGTATTCTATGTAACCTCTATCACGGGCCTGTGCCGTTGCTTTGGTCACGCCATTTTGGTCAAGAACTGCTTGTGTCAAGGACATGACATCACCACCTACGCGGGCATCGATCAGGAAATAGAGACTGAATCCTTTATAGGTAAATGTATTACTCCAACCCAGTAAGCAGTCGGGGTTTGCATTACCCAGATAGTCGTTGTTACCAGTCTTTACAAGAGGACTTCCATCTTCATTGAGCTTTATTTTTCCATTCTCACGCACGAATGCATTTCCGTAGATATCGCCCAGGGAACCACCTTCTTTGATGCGCATCAGGTAAGCCATAGAAAGTCCGGAACTACCATAAATGAATGAAGTATAATCCGGGTGAAGAGAAATGACTTCATTGCTGTTTGTTGAGAAGTTGACGGCAGTTTTCCAACGGAAATTATCATTCATAACCGGAGTTGCATCTATTGTTAATTCTACACCTTTATTACGGATCTTCCCGGCATTGATATAGCGATATGCATATTTGTCTCCTGCGGCGGTGGGCATTCTCAACAATTGATTCTTTGTATCAGTCTGATACCAGGTAAAGTCAATTCCTAAGCGGCTTTGGAAGAATCTCCATTCCGTACCAAATTCGATAGAACTACTGATTTCCGGTTTCAGATCGCCCTTATTGTATGTGTCGGCTGCTTGCAATACACCACCGGCCTGAATAATATCTACAAGGTTAGTGATACCGATAGGCAGGTCGTTACCTACTTGTGCCCATGAACCACGTACTTTACCAAAGGAAATCCATTCCGGTAGTTTTAATGAGTTATTAATGATCCAGGATAAACCAACGGAAGGGTAGAAGAAGCCTGAATTCATACTTTCCGTATGAGCCAATGTGGAAGACCAGTCATTACGTGCTGTAATGTCAAGATACAGGGCTTCGTCAAAGCCGATTTGTGCAGTTCCGAATACAGACTGAATGGTACGTCTCTGATCAATCTCCTGATTGATGGAGGCATTGGAGCCCATAACGATATTGGCAACCGTAAATAAGTTAGGTTTGTAAAGTGAGGCGATTTTAGAGTCGAGCATCAGTGAGTTGACTTTATTCTTGTTGATACTGGTACCGACAGCGGCATTCAATGACCATTTGTTCCATGTTTTATTGAACATGGCCATCACATCGGCATAAATCTGGAATTGTTCGCTTTCTGACCAAACATAACGTCCGTTACTCTTTCCGTTATAGGTACCTGTAATGTTGGGAGCTGTAGATGCATACATTTTCTGATCGAATTTGTCGCTTACGTAGTCTGCATTACCACGGGCTTGCAGGGTTAACCAATCGTTTATTTTCAGGCTGGCACTTAGGGATGCCATAGCGCGGTAACGCTTATTGGTGTTGGTAACACGATTCTTAATCCAGTAAGGATTTTGTGACCATTCGGAAACGTCTGTATACCAGTTTTGTACAGGCATACCATTTCTTGTCGGGTCGGCTACTTCAAAATTAGTAGCATATTCAGACATGTCCATTCCACGTGGGAAACTGTACAGGTCGACCAATGGATTCAGGTATATACCTCCGGATGCAGTGCTATTCTTAATCTTTTGTGTCATCAGGGTAGCATTTCCATCGAGTTTCAGGCGGTCATTGAAGAAACTCGCTGTTTCGCGGAACGTAAGGTTGTGCTTTTGCAATTTGTTGGAATCAATGATACCTTTGGCTGTAGTGTTGGCATAAGAGAAGTAAGTCTGCATCTTCTCGTTTCCGCTTTGTACGGATATAGAGTTAATAGCGGTTACACCGTTACCGAGGAATTTGCCAACATTATCGTAGTCGGTCAATGACTTTTTTTCTCCCCAACTGTCAGTTCCGCTGGGGCCATACGAATTCTGGAATTCCGGCAGACTGATGGCATGATCGATGGTCAGATTTGAAGAGAAAGTAACTCTTTGCATACCTGCTTTACCTTTCTTGGTAGTTATTAAGATAACACCGTTGGCTGCTTGTGATCCGTAAAGAGCGGCGGCAGAAGCACCTTTCAGAATGCTCATACTTTCAATGTCTTCGGGATTCAGGTTGGAGATACCATCACCGGCGTCACGATTCACACCGTCATTTTCTCCACCCATAACGGTGGAAGTAGATTCGGTAGTCGTATTTAGCATAGGGACACCATCGATGACATATAACGGTTGGTTATTGCCTCCTTCGTAAGCGGAACGTGTACCACGGATAGAAACTTTGGCTGAGCCACCAAGGCCGGATGCGCTCTTATTGATTTGTACACCGGCTGATTTACCTGCTAATGCGGTTATCATATTCGGATCTTTGGCGCGTGTCAGTTCATCGCCACCCACTTGTTGGGTTGAATAAGTCAATGAAGCTGCTTTTTTCTTGATACCCATAGCCGTTACCACAACCGTTTCCAGTGACAGGGCTTCTTCCTGCATCTGTACATTGAGAGTTTTCTGCCCGTTGAGAGCAATCGTTACAGGCTGGTATCCGATAAAGCTGATAACCAGCGTTGCATTAGTCGGTGTATTTAGTGTAAACTCACCGTCTATATTGGTAATGCAACCGTTTGTAGTTCCTTTTTCCACGACATTGGCACCGATAATGGGTTCACCTTTTGTATCGGTAACAACACCTTTTACAGAGATATTTTCTTGTTGTACGGTAGCAATGATTTCACTGGCCTTTTCATTTTGTTTGGTCAACACAATATTCTTGCCTTCCATTACATATCTGATGTCGGTACCATTAAAGATTTCGTCCAAAACTTCGGACACCGGTTGATTGTCTGCATCTACATTTACGGTGCGGCGCACGTCCACACTTTTCTTATTGTAGACAAACAAATACTCGGTCTGAGCCTCGATTTTATCGAGGATTTCGCCTACTCGTAACTCAGAACGGGGGATGCTGATTCTTGTGCTCTGAGAGTAGGTAGCGTGGCTGTACGCCTGGAACGTTACAAACAAAAGAAGGAATAGTGTGATCTTCATAGTTCGTAATATTTGCTTAAATACTAAACTTTTTGGGCAAAAAAGCCCATTCAAAGAAATTTTTCTCATATCTTTGTAATGTGTTAAGTTAATAAATTGATTAAGGTCGATTTTTGACTGTTTCGGATCGGAAA
>ENA-OPDH01002683-OPDH01002683.1-human-gut-metagenome-genome-assembly--contig:-NODE-2683-length-11261-cov-2.812065_pt1 | contig 11261 bp, 9 predicted proteins | sample MGYA00241260_ERZ501500 | MGnify/ENA primary metagenome ERZ501500 (study PRJEB25962, sample SAMEA2042519) | human gut metagenome | biome: human gut; feature: human-associated habitat; material: faeces...
GCCCTCAACATGGCCGACTTGGTCGAGAAGAACGGCGACAAGATCGACACGGACAAGCTCTCCAAGAAGCTCGGCTGCCCGGTCATGATGATCTCGGCCCTTAAGAACAAGGGCATCAAGGAGCTTTTCGAGCAGGTTAAGAAGTCCGCTGCTTCCAAGGGCCAGGTGCCGGAGCACAAGTTCGATTCCTCTATCGAGGACGTTCTGGACCACATCGAGAACAACCTGCCGGCGAGCGTTCCCGCCAACAAGCGCCGCTACTACGCGGTCAAACTGTTCGAGCGCGACGCGGACGCCTGCAAGCTCATCAACCTCACCAAGGAGAAGGCCGCTCGCGTTGAGCAGCTGGTCGCCCAGTGCGAGCAGGATTGCGACGACGACGCCGAGTCCATCATCACCAATCAGCGTTACGCCTACATCAACACCTTGATGCAGAACGCGGTGAAGAAGGGCAAGGCAAAGGGCAGCCTGAGCGTTTCGGACAAGATTGACCGCGTGGTGACAAACCGCGTGCTGGCGCTGCCGATTTTCGCGCTCATCATGTTCCTCGTGTATTACATTTCCGTGACGACAATTGGTTCCCTGCTGACGGACTGGACGAATGATGTGTTCGTTGCGGAAATCGTGCAGGGCAACCTTCAGACATGGCTGGACGGCGTTGGCTGCGCAGGCTGGCTGAGCGGTCTGATTGTTGATGGTATCGTCGGCGGCTGCGGCGCGGTGCTGGGCTTTGTGCCGCAGATGCTGGTGCTGTTCCTCCTGCTGGCTATCCTTGAAGACGTTGGCTACATGGCTCGTATCGCCTTCATCATGGACCGTATCTTCCGCAAGTTCGGCCTGTCTGGCAAGAGCTTCATCCCGATGTTGATTGGTTCTGGCTGTGGCGTTCCCGGCATCATGGCTTCTCGTACCATTGAGAGCGACCGTGACCGCAAGATGACCATCATGACCACGACCTTCATCCCTTGCGGCGCGAAGATGCCGATTATTGGCCTGATTGCCGCGGCGGTCTTCGGCGGCAGCGCGTGGGTCGCGACGTCCGCATACTTCATCGGCGTGGCGGCGATTGTTATCTCCGGCATCATGCTGAAGAAGACGAAGATGTTCGCGGGCGACCCGGCTCCCTTCGTCATGGAGCTGCCGGCGTATCACTTCCCGTCTGGCCGCAACGTGTTCCACAGTGTGTGGGAGCGCGGCTGGAGCTTCATCAAGCGCGCTGGCACGGTCATCCTCCTGTCCTCTATCGTGATTTGGTTTGCGAAGACCTACGGCTGGGCGCCCGCGGCGGACGTGCAGCTTGAAGCGCAGCAGACCTACCAGACGGAACTGGCTGATTACAACGCGAAGGCGGAAGCTGGAACGCTGGAAGAAGACGAGGAAGCGCCGGAACTCGCGCCCGAAATGGATCGCGCGGCTGGCTCCTGGGGCGCTGTGGCGGATATGGACAACTCCATCCTTGGCAAGATCGGCAACCCGGTCAGCGTGGTGTTCAAGCCGCTGGGCTTCGGCAATATGCCGTCCACGGTCGCTACAGTCATGGGTCTGGTTGCGAAGGAAGAAGTCGTTGGCGTTCTGGGCGTGCTGTATGGCGCGGATGACGCGGCGGACGTTGTTGACGACGAGGAGATGACCGCGGAAGAGAAGGCGGAAGCCCTCAGCCCGATTGCGACGGCGTTCAACGAGTCCTCCAACGGTCACGGCCGTCTGGCGGCGTATGCCTTCATGATTTTCAACCTCCTGTGCGCTCCCTGCTTCGCGGCCATCGGCGCGATGAAGCGTGAGTTCAACAATGCCAAGTGGACGCTGGCTGCGGTTGGCTATCAGTGCGTGTTCGCGTACACCATCGCCCTGATTGTCTATCAGCTCGGTCTGCTCTTCAGCGGCGCTGGCTTCACCGTTGCGACGGCGATTGCCATCCTGCTGCTGGCTGGCCTGGTGTATCTGGTCGTTCGTAAGAATCCTTACAACGACAACCACCTCACCCAGAAGGTTTCTGCCTGATTTTCCATCGGGCTTAACCGAGGAAAGCGCCGCTGCATCCGGTGCTTTCTGAGACCCCTCTTGTGAACGCCGGAGGGCTGGCGCGGGTTCTGCATCATCCGCGCTTCCCCTCCGGCATATGTTCTATCGCGCAAAAGCGGTTTTCCTCCATCCGCACAGGCGCAGAAAGGAACGAACCATGGCAACGTGGATTGTTGGCGGTGTACTTCTGGTGATTGTTGGCGCAGTCATTTGGAAGATGATCAAGGACAAGAAAAGCGGCAATTCTGCTTGCAGCTGCGGCGGCGACTGCGGCAAATGCAAGGGCTGCCACTGATTTTTCTTAAAACTTGTCAGACAAAAGCGCGCTTCCCGGAAACTTCGGGAGGCGCGTTTTTGATAGCTGGATGTGTTCCGCTGTTCTTTTCCTGTCGCCATTCTATGCAGCGTGCGGCGGATGTGGTATAATCAGCATGGAGAACACGGCAAAATCGCCTGTACATTCATCCTATGATATAAAGGAGGACAACGCTATGCCCAATCCCCTCACCACCCGCCGTTCCATCCGCAAATTCCTTCCTACCCCCGTTTCGCCCGACGCCATCCGCGCTATCGTCGCCGTCGCCGCGTATGCGCCCAGCTGGAAGAATTCCCAGACCACCCGCTACACCCTGCTGACCAAGCGCGAGGAAATTGACCGCGTAGCGGACGAATGCACGATGGGCTTTCAAAAGAACATCGATACCCTGCACGGCGCGCCCGCGCTGGTTGTCCTCACGACCGTGAACGACCGCAGCGGCTACGAACGCGACGGCTCGCTTAGCACCAGCAAAGGGACGCACTGGCAGTCCTTCGATGCGGGTCTGGCGGCGGAAGCTTTCTGCGTCGCCGCGCATGATGCGGGGCTTGGCACGGTCATCCTCGGCATCTATGATGAAGCGAAGGTCAAGGAAGTGCTGAATCTGCCGGAAACGGAGAGTGTGTCGGCGCTGATTCCGATTGGCGTGCCTGCGGAATCTCCTGCCGCCCCCAAGCGCAAGGATGTTTCGGAACTTCTGCGCATTCGATAACCGTTTGACAAAAATCAGCCAATTCGCGCTTGTACTCAACTGCCCGTTGTGCTATGATAAAGGAAATGAATGACCCGCCTGGGGTCACAGGGAAAGGAGTTCCCCATGATGAATCTGAACGAAACTGCGGCGCGTCACGGCTTTTGCGTTGACCGTGTGCGTGAAAGCGAAGAGCTGCACGGAAAGATGGTGGAAATGCACCACAAAAAGACCGGCGCACAGCTGGTTTGGGTGGATAACGGCGAGGTGAACAAGACGTTCTGCGTCGCGTTTAAGACCCTGCCGGAGGATTCGACCGGCGTATTCCATATTCTGGAGCATTCTGTCCTCTGCGGCAGCGCCAAGTATCCCGTTCGTGAACCGTTCGTCGAGCTGATGAAGAGCAGCATGGCGACGTTCCTGAACGCGATGACTTTCCCCGACAAGACGATTTACCCCGTCTCCAGCCGCAACGAGCAGGACTTCCTGAACTTGGCGGAAGTGTATCTGGATGCTGTGTTCGCGCCGCGCATCCTGCAAGACCCGAACATCTTCTATCAGGAAGGCTGGCACATCGAGCTGGACGAAAACGGCGCGCCGCTGTACAAGGGCGTTGTGTTCAACGAGATGAAGGGCGCTATGAGCGATGTGGACGAGCAGATTTACCAGAAGACGCTGGATGTCCTCTTCCCGGACAACTGCTACGGCTGGAATTCCGGCGGCGACCCGAAGCACATCCCCGACCTGACCTACGAGCAGTTCCTGCGCATGTACCGCCGCTATTATCATCCGTCGAACGCGCGCATTTTCCTTGATGGCGCTGTGCCGCTGGACAAGGTGCTGACGCTGGCGGAGGAGTACCTGAGCTGCTTTGACCGGCTGGACGAGAAGCACGAAATCCCCATGCAGAAGCCCTTCGCCGCTGAAGCGGAACAGGCGTATGAAATCGGCGCCGAGGAGGATACTGCCGACAAGACCATGCTGACGCTGGCGAAGATTGTTGCGCCGTGGTCGGATACGGTGCGCGTCACGGCGACGGAAATCCTCTTTGATGTGCTGACGGGCAGCAACGACGCGCCGCTGAAGAAGGCGCTGTTGGCGACGGGCAAGTGTCAGGATGTAGGCATGTCTCTGGACAACGCGATGGCGCAGCCGTACATGATGCTGACCCTGCGCAACATTGCCGATGGCAGTGAGCAGGAACTACGCCAGATGATCCGCGACACCGTGCAGCAGCTGGTCAAAACCGGGCTGGACAAGGACGCGCTGACTGCCTCCATCAACAGCAGCGAGTTTTCCGCCCGCCAGCCGGGCGAGCCGTCGGGGCTGCTCCGCTGCATCCATGCGCTTGACGCGTGGCTTTACGGCGGCGACCCGATGCAGCCGCTCCTGTCCGAAGAGCGTTATCAAAAGCTGCGGGAAATGGCGGCAGGCGACGGCTTTGACCGCCTGATGGCTGATTTGCTGCTGGACGAAAGCACGATGAGCATCATCCGCACCGTGCCGTCCCACACGCAGGGCGACGAACTCCGCGCGGAGGAAACGGAGCACCTGCAGGCGATTCAGGCATCGTGGACGGACGCGGACAAGGAAGCGCTGCGTGTGCAGAACGAGAAGCTGACCGCGTGGCAGCAGACCCCCGACACCGCCGAGCAGCTGGCAACTCTGCCCGTGCTGTCCTTGAGCGAAATCAGCGCAGACCCGCTGCTGATTCCCGCGGCGGAAGCGCAGTGCGGCGCGGCGAAGGTCATCACGCATGATTGGCCCATGAACGGCATCACCATCATGCACTGGTATATCTCCTTGACCGATTTCACCCTGGATGAACTCAAGCGCCTGTCGATACTGCCCGAACTGCTGGGCAAGCTGCCGACGAAGCGCCACGATTCGCTATCCCTCTTCCAAGCCATCAAGCGCGATATCGGCAAGCTGACGTTCCAGCTGCGCGTCATGTCCCGCTGTGCGGAAATGGCGACGCCCGTGCTGGACGTGAGCTGCTCCGTGCTGGATGCGAACGTGGACAAGGCAGCCGCGCTCGTGCGGGAAATTCTGACCGAAACGTGCTTTGACGACAGGGCGCGTGTGCAGACGCTGATTCTCCAGTTGAGCGAGATGGCGAAGCAAAAGGTCATCAGCGACGGCCACAGGATGGCAATATACGCCGCATCGGCGACGATGAGCGCGGCCTCGGCAGCGCGGGAAGCCTTGAACGGTCTGAGTGCCTGCATGGTGCAGAAGGCGCTGGCGGAGAATTTCGACGCGCAGTACGCGGATTTCCTTGCCCTCTGCGAGCGGTTCAGCAAGGACAGCGCGGTGCAGTCCCGCGTCACGTTCAGCCTGTCCACGAATAAGGCGCTTGACCCCGCCGCGATTCTCTCCGCCTACCCGGTCGGCACGCCCATCCCGGATGCCGCGCCGTATGTCAGCGACCTGCCTGCCAAGTGCGCCTACCGCATCCCGTCGCAGATCAGCTTTGCGTCGCTGGGCTATGATTACCGCCGTGCGGGCAAGGTGTACAGCGGTATTGCGCGCGTGATGAGCAACATCTTGTCCCTAAGCTACCTGTGGAACGAAGTCCGCGTGCAGGGCGGCGCATACGGCGCAGGGCTGAACACCAGCGAGACGGGGCGCATGGTCACTTACTCCTACCGCGACCCCTCCCCGGCGCGTACGCTGGGCATCAACCGCAGCATGTCGAAGGGTCTGCGTGACTTCGTGGCGGGCGACGAACGGATTGACAAGTACATCATTTCCACCGTCGGTGAAAGCGAACCGCCGCTGGGTTCGGAGAATCAGATTCTTGTCAGCGACGAAAACCTGCTGTGCGGCATCACGCCGGAGGATCTCTGCCGTGAGCGCGCGGAAATGCTCTCCACCACCAAGGACGCGCTGCTGACGTGGTGCGGCGTGCTTGACCAGATGGCAAAGGACGGCGGCGTGTGCGTCGTCGGACATGACGGTGCGATTGCCGCTTGCGAGAAGGAAGATTTGACGGTTCTGTAAGGGATATAACGTAAAAAGACCCGCTGTTCACCCCCAATGCAGGGATGGGCAGCGGGTTCTCGTATGCTATACTATTTTCACTTTCTCCATTCCACCCGAATCTCAAACGGCATCTGCGCATCCGTCGCTTCGTCATTGTCCCAAACGTGCACCTGATAGCTTTCCGGCGCGCCCAGCACGACGAAGTACAGATACTGCGTTTTCTTCGGAATATCGAAGGACACAGCGCCTTCATCTTCGGCGCAAACGTCGCTGTACACGCGCGTGCCGTCCGTCAAGTATGCCACGAAACCGTAGCGCCAGCCCGGCGCGGCATCCACCGCGTTGTAAATGCGTGTGTGACCCGTCAGGTTCTCCGGGGTGGCTTCGTCCCCGATATAGTACAGACCGGGGTCATCCGCCGCCAGCGCCGCGGTCATCAGCGTCATCAGCACCAGTGTGAGTGCCAACATTCGCCGGAGCTTCATGCAAATCCTCCGTTTACGGAATGCGGAATTCTGTAAACAGCGTCACAATACGCTGATTCATCAGCTTGACGCACTCCCATCTCGTTTTGGCATCCACATCCATGCGCACCCGCGCGCCGCCCTCCTGCCAGAGATCAACCCGCAGCATCCATTTATTTTCCGCATCCGGACTCGATTTGCGGATATTGAGATAGCCCGTCGCCACAGATACGGGGGTATCCGCATCATTCTCTGATCCATTCAGCCAAATGTAGCAGGTGCTGTCCGGGCGCACATCGTAATAATCCGACGAAAACAGCTGGTCATTCGCCCGAAAGCCGTTTTCCAACAGTTCGGCGGTGTGCGCCCGCAGCGCTTGGAAATCAACCGCTTGAAGTGCCTCGTTCGAGATGCGTTCCGTGTAGAAATGGTAGAAGAGCGCGCCGCAGAGCAGCACGAAAAGTGCCAGTACAACAACATGCCAGCGCTTGATTTTCATTTATTCAAACCATCCCTTTGGCAGCACATCCCGCTGATGCAGCAGCATGTCGTCGAAGAGCTTCTGCCCGTCCTCCAGCGTCACGCCGCCCAATTGCGGGTCGTTCATGAACGTGGAGAAGCCGAGCTTGCGGTCGCAATGCAGCGCAGCCTGCAAGGTGTTTTCCTGATTGTAGACGTGGCGCGCCACCAGCGGCAGGATGTTCGCCGGCATGTCGCCCGCGCAGATCGGGTCGATGCGCCCGCGCGAGAACAGTGCGTTCGTCTCCACCACCGCGCCAATCGGCAGGTTCGGAATCTGCCCCTGATTCGGCACGTTCACGTTGCTGACCATGTTCCCCAGCCCCAGCAGCGCCTTGAGCAGCAAATGCCCTTCTTCGCCCGACGGCGTAAGGTCAAGCGGCTCTTTTCCGCTGAGCAGGTCGTCCGAGCGCTGCATCCGCTTCTTCAGGTCGTCCTCGCGCCATGACACGGGCGTCAGGTCGAATTTCCACTGGTGCGCCGTCTCCGGGCTGTGCAGATACCACTGCGGCAGGAACTCCACCAGATGGCGGTCGCCCGCCGCCGCAATCGCCCCGTAGCGCTGGAACAGGTCGAACTTGACCTTGTGCGCGCACGCGAAATGGCTGTTCATCCAGTTGTCCGACCCCAGCTGAATGCCTTCGGGATGCTCCTCCACAAAGCGGGCGTACAGCGGCATCAAATCCATGCCCTGATAGCTGGCAGAGGTAATCCAAGTGAAGTGGTTAATGCCGGTGACAGTGGTGTACAAGTCCTGCCGCTTCACGCCGGGAATGCGCTCCTGCTCATCCAGCATCGCGCACAGCACCTTCTGCGTGCCGAACACCTCGTGGCAGCAGCCGAACGCCTTTACCTGCGGGAATACCTCGTACAGCGTCCGCACGCAAAGCGTCATCGGGTTCGTATAGTTGATGACAAATGCGTTCGGCGCGAAGTCGCGAATCGCTTCGGCAATCTCAACGAACATCGGAACCGTGCGCATTGCCCGCATGAAGCCGCCTGCGCCCACCGTGTCGCCCACGGACTGATATACGCCGACCCGCTCCGGCAGGTGTACATCGCCGCGCATATGCGCAAACGTTCCCGGCAGAATGCTGATGACGACGAAATCCGCGCCCGTGAGCGCCTCCTGCAAGGAACTGCTGACTTCAAACGTCCACTTGGATGCCGCGTCGGGATGCGCCGCCAGCATCGTGCCGATTTTCTGATTGCGCTCCGCCGCCTCGCGGTCAATGTCGTACAGCCGTACCGTGCCGCTGATTTGCCCGTCGGAAATAATGTCGCGCATGAAACCCCACGCCCATCCGCGCGAGCCGCCGCCGATGTAAGCCACCGTCAAGCCTGTCACCTTGTTGTCTTGATGCGTATACATTGCACTTTTCCTCCTTGATGGCTGGTTTTCAGCCTGTATCGACATGATAGCACAGATGCGCGGGTTTTGCAATGCGAGAAAAAGATTCATATTTTCCATCATTAAGCATTTATCTGCTGCAAAAAACAGCTTTCCCTTTCGGGAAAGCTGCTATCATTTTCCACTTTAGTCCTGCCCAAGTAATTCTGTCGATTCATCTTCGAGAATGTCGCCCAAAGGCATTCCCTGAATGCGGCATTGCGCCAGCGCTTCCTGCGGCGTGGCATATTCGCCAATCAGCGCATACGCCGAACCTTCTTTTTTGTACACGCCGAATCGCGCTTCACGCCCGTCAGGCAGTACTGTATTTGCCGGGTGATACATCGAATCCGTCTGAAAACGATATTCCTGCCCTCGCCAGCCAAAATCCAAGCCAAACCAATGCCCGTCGGATGGCGACCATTCCCCGGTGTATTGGGAGAGAAACTGCTCACGGGTCATTTGATTCGACCTCCTCCGTCACACCCGCCAAAATCCACTGAATCGTCTCATCATCCAGCAGCAGATACTGCGGAGTGACCCGCGGCTGCCCCTCCGGGACGCACGCCGCCAGCGCGTCCGCGTGGTGGATTGCCAAGCTGTAGCGTTCTCCATTCACGCCGGAGAAGCCAGCTTTTCCGTCCGCGCTTTCCGAGTGCTGTGCCCAAAGCTGTGTCAGCACCGCTTCCCATGCGTAATATGCTTCCATCTCTGGCGACGCTGCCGGAATCGCCGCATCCTCATCCCCCTGTCGCCACAGCACCTGATACTCCTCCGGCGTTCCCTGACGAATCTCCGCCGTCGTCGTCTGCCAGCCGGAATCGAGCGTGAAGCCGACGTTTTGCATAGGCGTGCTTGCCGTCTGCGGCACGATATGCTTTTCGGCATAGAGATAGAGGATTTCGGCGCGGCTTCCGTCAGCTGCCGTCTCCGTCACCTGCTGCCGTTTGACGTAGAGTGGGGTCATGCTTTCGTGATAGTCGAACGAAGCGACAAGTCTGCCGTCCGCCAGCTTGGACAGCTGAATCCCGTACTCGCTCGTCGGAATCGGGCGCGTTTCGTTCATCAGCCAATCGAAGCAGTATAGATTTGCCAGCCCAAGGATGCACACAATCAGCGCACCCAGCAGGACATTGCGGAGGGTGCGGCGGCGCTTCTGCTTCCGCAGCGTCTGGGCGGCGGCGTCGAACGCGGCGCGCGAATCCAACTCGCTTTTCTTTCCGGCGGGCAGGTCAGCTTTGAGCTGATTCATGTATGCGGCACATTCCGCGCACGTCTGCACATGCGCCGACACCATGTGCTTGCTCCCGTCGCTGGCGACATCATCCAGCACCAGCGGCATCAGGTCGCGGACGACCTCACAGTCTTTCTTCATGCGTTTCGTCTCCTTTCATTGCGTCCAGCAGCATTTGCTTCGCCCGGTACACCGTTACGCGCGCCCAGCTTTCGGATTTCCCGAACAGCGCCGCAATCTCCTTGCTGGACAATTCGCAGAAGGTTTTCAGGGTGAACACCTCGCGATACGGTTCCGGCAGACGGTGGAGAGCTTGATGCGCACTCAGGGCGAGACTGTGTTCCGCGACCATCTCCGTGAAATCCGGGACGGACGCCTCCGGCACGTTGTCCAATGGCAGCGGCGACTGCTTCCGCATGATGCGCAGAAACTGATTCCGTGCAATCGCGCAGAGCCATGTGCCGACCGAATTTTTTCCTTCGTACCGCTTCCAATTTTTCATCGCCTGATAGAACGTTTCCTGCGTGAGCTCCTCCGCAAGGTCACGATCGCGGCACAGGCGGATCAGGTAGCCGTACACCATGTCCCGGTACTGCTGATATGCTTCTTCTGCGTCAAGCATCTCCAGCACCTCCCTTCATGAAGTTAGTCGCGCGAAAACGCCAAACGTTACATCCGATTACAAAAAAAACATCCGAGCCGTTTGCCCGCCTATGGAGCAACCAGCCCGGATGTCTTTCTTTCGTGCGGGAAACAGGACTTGAACCTGCATGAAGTTAGCCCTCACTAGAACCTGAATCTAGCGCGTCTGCCAATTCCGCCATTCCCGCATTTGGTCAGCGTCAAAAACTCTGACAGTATTTATATTCGACGTATTTTGCAATTTTCCTGCTTGCTTTTCAAAAAAAATTTATTTTTTTGCGGATTTTTTCGGGAATCTGATTTTCGCATAGATTTGTGCTTATCATGCAGGGGAGTCACGCCCCTGTAACACAAAAATCCCCCGCTGCCAATCCAGACAGCGGGGGCAAATCCCTTAGATGCAGTGATATTCCTTGAGCAGCTTCTCGATGTCCGTGCCGGAAATCTTCTTCAGCACTTCCTTCAGCGCCAAGCGCTCCATCAGCGGCAGATCCAAGTCGGTAATCTTCTTGCCGTCGCGCAGCTGCACCGTCGCGTTCAGCAGGTCGCGGATGTCGTAGGTGCTGCCCCAGACCTCCGGAACGCCGCGGTCAACGTTCAGCAGCGTGTACACGGCAACCATCGCGGTACGCATGGAGTACTCCGTGGTGAAGATGGTGTCACGCGGCACCTCCGCGAACTGACCGAGGAACGCGAAGTTCACAGCCCCTTCCGGCACAACGTCCGGACGGTCGCCCGCGGCGCGCGGCATGAAGAACGCCGTGATGTAGGGCATCATGACCGGCACCGTATTCGCACTGTGCTCCGCCAGCTCCTCGATTTCGCTTTCCGGCACGCCCATGTGATACAGCCACTCCATGCAGATTTCCTTGCCGGTGCAGTCACGCATGGGTTTCTTCACATAGTCGCCGGGCTTATCGGAGAACAGACCGTACACCCACACGCACAGCTGATCCTTCGGCTGATCGCGGAACTGCTGCTGACGGTTCAGCGTCCAG
>ENA-OPDH01002685-OPDH01002685.1-human-gut-metagenome-genome-assembly--contig:-NODE-2685-length-11259-cov-2.201267_pt1 | contig 11259 bp, 10 predicted proteins | sample MGYA00241260_ERZ501500 | MGnify/ENA primary metagenome ERZ501500 (study PRJEB25962, sample SAMEA2042519) | human gut metagenome | biome: human gut; feature: human-associated habitat; material: faeces...
AAGAAGGTCTTTGAAAATGTCTTTGCAAGAACGTTTGACTGAACGCTTTTTACGTTACGCTGCCGTACCATCCCAAAGTAAGGAGGGCTGTGCTGTTGTCCCAAGTACTCCCGGCCAATGGGATATGGCTAAGCTGCTGAAGGAGGATTTGGCTGAGCTTGGTCTGGTGGACCTGGAAATCAGTGAATTCTGCGTGCTGACCGGCCGTCTGCCGGCTAACCTGCCTGCAGGTCACGCTCCCGTGCCGAATGTAGGCGGGGTTGCGCATATGGATACCGTTGACGTAAACCTTTCTCCCGAGGTACATCCGCAGATTGTGAAAAACTATCAGGGCGGCGATGTACTGCTGAACGCTGAAAAGCAAATCTACATTAAGGTAAGCGAGCATCCTGAGCTTAACAAATATATCGGCAGCGACCTTATCACCACCGACGGTACCTCCGTACTGGGCGCAGATAACAAGGCTGCTGTTGCCAACCTGATGGTAGCACTGGAAACCATCATTAAGGAAAACCGTCCGCACGGCGAAATTTATGTAGCCTTTGTTCCGGATGAAGAGGTTGGCCTCTGCGGTTCCAAGAAGATGGATTTCAGCAAGTTCCCGGTTGAATTTGCTTATACCATTGACTGCTGCGAGCTGGGCGAGGTTGTATACCAAACCTTTAATGCAGGCAGCGCACACATCAAAATCAAGGGCGTAACCGCACATCCGATGTCCGCTAAGAACACTTTGGTCAACCCGGCGCTGGTTGCCGTAGATATCATCAACTGCTTCGACAGAATGCAGACTCCGGAGCACACCGAGGGCACCGAAGGCTTTATCTGGGTGCAGGCTATTAAATCCAACGCTGCGGAAGCAACTTTGGATATCAAAATCCGCGACCATAATAAAAAGATGTATGAAGCACGCAAGGAGTTCATCCGTCATTCTGTGGAATATGTACAGGCCAAGAATCCGAAGGCCGGCATTGAGCTGAACATCACCGACGTATACGGCAACATTGCCGATGCGCTGAACGATGACAACAGAAAATGCGTTGAGTACATTTTCGAGGCTATGAAGGAGTTGGATATCGAGCCGAAGGATATCGCTATGCGCGGCGGCACCGACGGTTCCTTTATTTCCACCAAGGGCATCCCGACGCCGAACTATTTCACCGGCGCGCTCAACTTCCACTCCAACTGCGAGTTTATGCCGATGGCTGCAGTGGAAAAATCCTGCCTGATGACTTTGAAGCTGGTTGAGCTGATTACCAAATAAAAAATGCTTGACAAATGCGTCGCTTTCCTGTAAAATTTTACTTGTTTCCGACGCAAATGCGCGCGAAGCCTTTTGGGGGCGTAGCTCAGCTGGGAGAGCACCTGCCTTGCAAGCAGGGGGTCAGGAGTTCGATTCTCCTCGTCTCCACCAATCGTTAATTAGCGGTCTTACTTTGGTAGGACCGCTTTTTTGTGCGCAAAAAAAGACGCCCATGTGTATGAGCGTCTGAGTAAATTGTTTAATGGCTCAGCAGCCTTCGTTTTCTTCCCATTCCTCGCTGTTTTCGTTGATGTACCATTTGCTGTTGATATAGATCTTTTCTTCGATAGTACGCGGTCCCCAGATAACGCTGCCTTCAGGGCCATAGTCCTCGCCGTCGTCGGGGCAGGTATCGTCATAGGTGATAAGGGGAACGTAAGCATCGGCGCTGTCTGCTTCTATATTATTCATATTATTATTGTATTGCTGTTCTTCCTCCTGCGGATGCAGCATCCTATTGTATTTGTACAAAAGCTTTGCGGCATAGACAACGGCGGAAAGCAATACTCCCTCCTTCGGCAGTCCACAGAGAACTAAAATAAAAGCCAGAACGGCTAAAACTACGCTGTGGAAGAAGCTTTCTTGTTCATCCAGCTCTTTTATCTTATGTAAAAGGTAAATAATCAGCAGTGTTATGGGCAGCAGCACAAGAAAATAGCCTAATGATGTATGCGTAAAAATTAAAATAACGAGCGTTAAAAGGAGTATTAAAGCTATAAGGGCAATTACCTTTTTTATGTTACTGCAAAAGCTGTCGATAAAATTCATGGCACGCACCTCACTTTTATCTGTATTATAGCATGCCGGTGAATTTTCTACAAAAAATCTAAAAAAACTGCAGAAATCGCTTGAATATGCCCTTTAAATGTGATATAGTATACACTATATTAAGGATTTCCCCAGAAAAAAGTATAGTATTTTAAAAGGAGCAAATTATTATGGAGAAAGAAAAAGCATTCCTGCTGTGGTTTGACCAGCTGGAGAGAAAAGACGTAGCAATCGCCGGTGGTAAGTCTTCTTCCTTGGGCGAGCTGACCTCTCATGTTGACGTACCTGTACCGTATGGCTTCGCAACTACTGCCTGCGCTTACAGATACTTCTTTGAAAAGACCGGTCTGTACGAAAAGATCAAAGCTTTAATTGCCGGTCTGGACGTAGACAACAGCGCTCAGCTGCGCGAGGTTTGCGCTAAGGTCCGCCAGGCAATTATGGACGAAGAAATGCCGCAGGATCTGCAGGACATGATTGCCCAAGCTTACAAAGAGCTGGGTGAAAAGGTTGGCCAGGCTGATCCGTTCGTTGCTGTTCGCAGCAGCGCTACCGCAGAGGATTTGCCGGATGCAAGCTTTGCAGGCCAGCAGGACACCTACCTGAACGTAAAGGGTGCAGAAACCATCGTTGCTAAGGTTAAGGAATGCTATGCTTCCTGCTTTACCGACCGTGCGGTTTACTACCGTGAAAAACAAGGCTTTGATCATCTGGATGTAGCACTGAGCGCTGCAGTACAGATGATGGTATTCTCCAAGGCTGCAGGCGTTATGTTCACTGTTAACGTTGCTACCGGCGACGACAAGAACATCCTCATCGAAGGCGCATGGGGCTTGGGCGAATATGTTGTTCAAGGCACCGTAACTCCGGATAACTATACTGTAAATAAAGCTACCTGCGAGATTGTTGAAAAGAACGTTAACGCGCAGGACATTAAGCTGATCCGTAAAGCTGACGGCGACTGCGAAGAGGTTGTTGTTCCGCTGGATGAGCAAAACGAGCAGAAGCTGACTGATGAGCAAATAAAACAATTGGCTGAATGCGCTAAGAAAATTGAAGCACACTATGGCTGCTACATGGACATGGAATGGGGCGTTGACGAGCGCGATAACAAGGTTTACATCCTGCAAGCCCGTCCTGAAACCGTATGGAGCCGTCGTAACAAAGAAAATGGTGCACCGAAAGAGGAGAAGAAAGTGACTACTGATCGCAAAGTTATCGTTAAAGGCTTGCCTGCCAGCCCTGGTAATGTAGCAGGCCGCGTACATGTAATTTTGGATCCGTCCCATATCGACGAGTTCAAGGAAGGCGAAATCCTCGTAACCGAAATGACCGCTCCTGACTGGGTACCGGCTATGAAGAAAGCGAAAGCAATCGTAACCGATAGCGGCGGAATGACCTGCCATGCTTCTATCGTATCCCGCGAGCTGGGCATTCCCTGTATCGTAGGTACCAAGAGCCGTGGCGAAGCTGCTACCACCACCATTCCCGATGGCATTGACGTAACCATTGATGCTACTCATGGTGTTGTTTATGAAGGCATCATCGAAGAGCCGAAGGCTGAACAGCCGGCACAACAAGTAGTTGCTGCTGCTGAATATTTCCCACCGACCGGCACCAAGATTTATATGAACCTGGGCGATCCTGAGCTGGCTGAAAAATATGCTACTCTGCCTTGCGACGGCATCGGTCTGATGCGCGAAGAGTTCATCTGGACTACTTATATCCATGAACATCCGCTGTATCTGATCAAAATCGGTCAACCGGAAAAGGTTGTAGACCAACTGGCTGAAGGCATCCGCCAAGTTTGCCAGGCTATGGCTCCGAGACCGGTAACCATGCGCTTCTCCGACTTCAAGTCCAGCGAATATCGCGACCTGAAGGGCGGCGACGAATTCGAGCCGAACGAGCCTTCCGCTCTGCTGGGCTGGCGCGGTGCTTCCCGTTACTATGATCCTAAATATATCGAAGCATTCAAGCTCGAATGCATGGCTGTTCGCAAAGTTCGCGAAGAGTTCGGCCTGAAGAACCTGAACGTTATGATTCCGTTCTGCCGTAACGTAGAGGAATGCGAAAAGGTTACCAAGATTATGGCTGACTGCGGTCTGTCCCGTGGTAAGGACTTCAAGGTTTGGCTGATGGCTGAGATTCCGTCCAACATCATTCTGGCTGACCAGTTCAACAAATTTGTCGATGGCTATTCCATCGGTTCCAACGACCTGACCATGCTGGTTCTGGGCTGCGACCGTGATAACGATACTGTTTCCCATATCTATGACGAACGTAACCTGGCTGTACGTCGTGCAATTCGTCACCTGATCGAGGTTGCTCATAAGGATGGCAAGACCGTTTCTATCTGCGGTCAGGCTCCGAGCGTATATCCTGAGTTCTGCGAGTTCCTCATTAAGAGCGGTATCGACAGCATGTCCGTTAATCCGGATACTGTTAAGTTCACCAAGAAGCTGGCTGCTCAAATCGAGCAACGCATCATGATGGATGCTCTGACCGGCAAAGGCCGTCAAGAGGTTGAGGACCTGAACTGGTAATTAGCAAGCAAGACTTTCAGCTCTGTAGTCAAGCGCATTGGCTTTATCTGGAAGCAGAAAAAGTAAATATGCAGTAAAGAGTTTTAGGACTCCTGTATTGTAGTAATGCAATGCAGGGGTCCTATTTGCTTTTTTCTGGAAAAATTTAAGGAGGTATTCATGTTTTCCGTTATTTTTGTTCTTGGATTGCTTTATCACACCTATACCGATCTGAAATCTATGCTGCTTTATGACAAGACAACATTAATTTTAGCGGCGGTTGGCTTAGTACGCGCGTGGTATGAGAGGCAGCTTTTTGATGCTGCTTACGGCGCTGGAATTATTTTGGCAATAATGTTGGTGCTGTATTTTGCCAGCCGCGGCGGTATGGGCGAGGGCGATGTTAAGTTGGCGCCGGCGTTGGGTATCTGGCTCGGTTTAGAGCAGGGAGTATTGTGTTTGCTGCTTGCCTTTATCAGCGGTGGCATTGTGGGAGCATTACTGTTGCTGTGCAGGCGTGGGAAGCTGAAACAGGCGATTCCCTTCGGACCGTTTTTGTGTGCGGCGGCAGTCACTGCATATTTTTGGGGTAGAGAAATCATTACATGGTATTGGAGGATGTTCTTATGATGAAGTATGGTAAAAGTATTAGTGTTGAGGAGCTGTTTGAGCCTGTACTGTGCGCTTTGCGCTGCCGATGGCGCCTTAAGCAGGCGCTTTTGCTGCTGTCGCTGCAAACGGGGCAGGTGGCATATTGGCAGAATGGTGAGCATAGCTGGCAGGAGCAGCTAGATGAAGAGTGCCTGACAAATAAGCAAAGACTTGCCGATACTTTACGTGAAATGCTTTTGAAGCGTGAGGTGGAAGAAGGTGCGATGGTTTTATTGCTGCCTGCAGCAGCAATGATGCATTCTGAACAGATGGTGTTGCCTTCAATGCGGCGGCGTGAACTGCAGGCTGTCTTAAAATGGGAGATACAGCAGAGTGTTCCTTGGCCTGAAGAGGACTATACTTATAGCTTTGAGGCAACAGAATTTAGTGAAGCAGGAGAACAGCAATATCAGGTAACTTTTACGGCCTTACAGGATACGTCACGCGCTGAGCTGGAGCATCTGTGCAGCAGCTTGCTTTTAAAGCTGCAGGGCATTTTGTTAAGCGACATGACGTTTGATGAAGCTGCAGAGAAGTGGTTTACCGGTAAGCAGCTGCCGACTGTATATAGACAGGAGCAAAAGTATTTGCATGGTGCAGCGGCCGCTTTTGGACGCTGGCTGCCTAAGGTCAGCGGCGCTGCCTTGGCTTTGGCACTGTTAGCTTATGGCGGGGCCTGGGGAGGCTGTTATCTGGCGCAACGCGATTTGCGGGAGGTGGAGCAGCGATTAGCGCAGTATGCGGAGTGGGAGCAGCGTATGCAGGAAAGCAAGGCTGTGGAACATAGATGTCAGCGTTTGGAAAAGCTGTTGGCTACAGCGTCTAAACCTTCGAAGGAGGCCGTTGGTGAGTTGGAACGCATCTGCCGCCAGATGATTCCCGGCTGTTGGCTGACTCTGCTGGAATACAACGGCAGCAAAAAGCCTTTAGTGCTGCAGGGTCAGGCGGTGGATAATTTGTCTTTAGAAAGCTTTGTGGAGCAACTGCAAAAATGTGGAAATTACAGCAGAGTAGAGCTTCTGCAATCGCAGCAGCAGGGTAACGTTCTTGTTTATAAACTGCAGCTGCAGATGAAGGAGGGCAAGCAATGAAAGCAGGAGAAAAAACAATTAATCTGCTTGCCTGCATAGCCTTCGTGTTGGTTGTAGGCTTGGGAATGCAGGCATGGGAGCTTTTGACTGAACGGCAACTGACGGTAGAGCAGATACAGAAGTTGCAGAGAAAACTGACACAGCAGATTCGCTTTGCTGATGAACACAGTGATTATAAAACATATAAAATCAAGCTATTGGATAAGCAAAAAAAATTAGAGCAGCAGGTAGAGCATAATCTGAATTTAAACAACCTCTTGCAGCGCCTGCAAAAGCAGGCACAAGCGCAAAGTATTCTGCTAAACAGCATGCAGATGGAGGGAAATCCTGTGCCTTTGCAGCAGGGCCTGCAGCTACAGACAGTGAACATAAGTGTTGTCGGCAATTTTTATTCCCTGCTGCGTTGGCTGCGGCAGGCAGAACGCGACGGCTGCAAGTTTAAAGAGCTGCGCTTGCAAAGCGACATGCAGGCAAAAGAAGTGCTGAAAATGGATATCTCACTGGAATTGCATACCATAAACTGATTCACCAAATTAGCCTACGCTAATTTTATCTTGACAAAACCCTCATCTTATAAGATAATGTCATAGTAAAGTTAGAGTAGGCTAATTAAATTTTAAAGATAGCACTAGCTAATATTGTAAAGAAAGTTGCGCATGAAAAATTATATCTTACTCGTATTTGTCGTAATCATAGCCCTGGCAGGCTACTTCCTGCTGGCAAGAGGCCAGCACAAGCTCGCAGCCAACGTCGCCGTCAGCGTAACCGACAGCACCGGCGCCAAGGTACACATCCCCGCGGAGCCCAAAAGAATCGTCTTTCTCAATGCCTCCAATCTGGAAATCTTCGCCTCCATCGGTGGCAGGGCCGTCGGCAGACCTACCAGCACTTCATATCCCAACGACATCAAGGAAAGCATTAAGGACATCCCTGAAGTAGGCATGATCCACGCGCCGAATCTGGAAAAAATCATGAGCCTGAAGCCTGATCTGGTTGTAGGCACCAACGTACCCTTCCACGTAATGCTGCGCAAGCCTCTGGAAATGGCAGGCGTGCCGCTTTACCTGAACATGATAAACTCCTATGAGGATGTGCTGAAAAGCATAGACGACTTCGGCCGCTTTGCCGGCAGAGAAAAGGAAGCTGCCGCCAAGCGTGCGCAGATAGAAAAGGAATATGCTGCGCTGACGCAGGACGTACAGAAGGGCAGGGGACCGAAGGTGCTGATCATCTTCGGCTCGCCGGACAGCTTCAACATGTCCACCAAAAAGAGCTTTGGCGGTGATCTGGCAGAGCGTCTGGGTGCCGTAAATATTGCGGACAAGGCCGAAAACGTGAAGGACAGCAGCTACATTCCGCTGAGCATGGAATTCGTAGCCAAGGAAAATCCCGACATCGTGATGCTGATTACCATGGGCGGCAGCAAGCCAAGGCAGGCCGCTGTCAAGGGTGATTATGACCTGGTGCAGGGTGTGAGCACTTTCCTGGCGCAGGCAGGCATCACCGTGACGCATAAAATGTGCGCGCACAGCCTGAAGGCCATCACCGAACCGGCGGCAGATGTAGAAGCCTACGCCGAGGAGGGCGAATGGCTGCAGGAAATACGTGAGCTGCGCGACAAGTTGCTTTTCGCGGATGACGTGGCGCTCACGCAGGCAGATGCAAGCAACATGAAGGTGCTCATCAGCGCGCCGTTTATGAACGGTGTGGTGGCAACACACCTGCCGTTTATGGGCGAAAAGGGTGCTGATTTTCTGCTGGAACAAATCCAGGGTTATTATCAAAAGTAAAGTTTAAAGCAAAAGGAGGACATTATCATGAAACAAATTCCTGTAATTTTTTGGACCGGTACCGGTAACACACAAATGATGGCTGACGCTGTTGCAGAAGCAATTAACGCTGTCGGTGCGGAGGCTGTTGTAAAAAATATCAGCGAAATCACTGCTGACGAGGCTGCAGGCTATGACGCTCTGGCACTGGGCTGCCCGGCAATGGGCGCAGAGGTGCTGGAGGAATGCGAATTCGAGCCGTTTTTCACTGAGCTGGAAGGCAAGCTGGCAGGCAAAAAGGTAGCGATCTTCGGCTCCTATGGCTGGGGCGGAAGCTACATGCAGGACTGGGAAGCACGCGTTAAGGATGCTGGCGCAACACTTGTAGCTGACGGCGTGTTGGCGCTGGGTGCTCCCGACGACGAAGCAATGGCTAAGCTGACGGAAGCAGGCAAGCTGCTTGCCGAATAAGGCTGAAGCAACACAAAAAACTGCCTTTCGATTTTCAGAAGGGCAGTTTTTTAGTGAAGCGCTTGCGTTATAGCAATTGGCAAATAACTTGCCTTGCGATATTATTTAAGAACACATCCTATTGACTTTATACCTGCTATATAGTGTATACTGTATCATTATAAAATAAAGATTATCATGCTGCGGCAGCGTTTTACGCCGGGGACATCGGCAAAAGCTGCTGCCCGCGTTTTGGAATATATATGAATAGAGGATAGGAAAGCTTTATGTTCAAAACATTTCTCAGCTATTATAAACCGTATAAGGGCATCCTGCTCTTTCTCGTGATTGGCTCATTGCTGCGCGCACTGCTCGAGCTGTTCTTTCCCTATGTAGTAAAGCTGATGCTGGAACAGCAGCTGCCGCTTAAGAATCTGCCGCTGCTCCTTGAATGGTCGGCAGCACTGCTTGCCATGTATCTGGTAAACTTCGGCATGCATTTCAGCATCATCTACTGGGCGCAGTCCATGAGCTATTCCATGGAACGCGATATGCGCCGCGATTTATTCAGCCATCTGCAGAAGCTGTCCTTCGGCTTTTACGATAAAAACAAAAGCGGTCAGCTGCTTTCGCGCCTCACCAGCGATTTGAGCGAAATTAACGGCTTCGCAGGCAATGCGCCGATTGATCTTATCGTCTGTGGGCTGACGATGCTTGGCACGATGGTTATTCTGATTTACATGAATCCTATGCTGGGCAGCCTTATTGCCTTCCTGCTTCTGGTGAAGGCGGTGCATACCGTTTTCGTCAACCTGCGCATGAAAAAGGCCTTCTTTGCCAATCGTGTGGCAATGGGCGAGGTAACGGGCAAGGCTGCGGAAAGCATTAACGGCGTGCGTCTGATCAAGGCCTTTGCCGGTGAGCGCAGCGATATGGCGCAGTTTATGGAAAAGGCGGATGCCTATCTGAAAGTATGCAAAAAATCCTTCAAAATAACATCTTATTTCGTCGGCAGTATGATTTTCTTCAGCAACTTTATCAATGTGGCGATATTAGTAGTGGGCGGCCTGCTGATAAATCAGGGGCTGATGAGCTTCGGCGAGCTGGTGGCCTTCTTCCTCTACGTGGGCATGTTTATGAAACCGCTGATGCAGCTTTTAGGCTTCATTCAGGTATATCAGCGCGGTATGGCAGGCTTCAAGCGTTTTTATGAGCTGCTGCAGGAAAAGCCCGAGATTACTGATGCACCGGATGCTAAAATTTGCCCGCCCTGCAAGGGGAACATCACCTTTGATAACGTCAGCTTTGCCTATGCGGACGGCAGACCTGTTATCCGCAACCTTTCGCTGAGCGTGGCAGCAGGTGAAACTGTGGCCTTTGTGGGCGCTACGGGAGCAGGCAAAACAACTATTGCCAGCCTTTTGCTGCGCTTTTACGAGCCGCAGAGCGGCAGAATTTTGCTGGACGGCTGCGATATCCGTGAATTTACGCAGGAGTCGCTGCGCAGGCAAATCGGCCTGGTGCAGCAGGATGTCTTTCTCTTCGGCGACAGCGTGCGCTACAACATAGCCTACGCCAAACCGGATGCGACAGTGGACGAGGTGCAGACGGCAGCGAAGGCAGCGGCGGCGGATGAGTTTATCCGAAAGCTGCCTGCGGGCTACGATACCGAGGTGGGGGAGCGTGGCGTGAAGCTGAGCGGCGGCCAGAAGCAGCGTTTGGCGATTGCACGTGTCTTTCTCAAAAACCCTCCGGTAGTAGTGCTGGATGAGGCTACAAGTGCGCTCGACAATATTACGGAGCAGCAGATACAAAAGGAGCTAGACGAGCTGGCGGTAGGACGCACCACGCTGATTATTGCGCACCGTCTTTCCACCATCCGTCATGCGGACAAGATTGTGGTGCTTGACGAGGGTGCTGTTGCGGAATGCGGCAGCCATGAGGAGCTGCTGGCGCGCAAGGGGCATTATTATGATTTGTATCAGAAGGATTAAAGCAGAGGCTTGCGGATGCAGGCGTACTGCAGAAGATAATAAAATAGCGCACGCTGTTGCTAAAGCGTGCGCTGAGAATACAGAAAACCCATGTCTTGCCGATTTCGGCTGGACATGGGTTTTTGAGCTTTGGTTTAATTTTTTTCGTATTGAGTTTAGTCAGCTTTCAGCGCTTCAACCTGTTCAATTGGGAGAGAAGTAGCTTTGGCAATATCCTGCACAGTAAGTCCCATGCTTAACAGATGTTTAGCAGTAGCAATGTTGGCATTGATTTCGCCTTTGGCAATGCCTATGTCTTTGCCTTCAGCAATACCTTCACGCCGTTCGTCTAACAAACGAGCTTCCATAAGCATATATTCTCGCCTCACTTTCGTATCGAGTTTCAAATAGCTGATTTCATTATCAATCTGCTTGGTGAAATCAGTAGTTACAATGTGATTGTTTACATAATCATAAAAGCTTTTGAGATCCTTAGAGATTTCGCCATGAAGCGTTTTGTCAAGTGTTATTTGGAGTTATTGACGCACAATCAAGGCGAAAGCGCGAAAGTGCAAAGCGCAAAGGGTCTGCACTTTGCGTTTTCAGCTTGCGGGTTCGGGCGGCTGCTTCTTCTTGATGAAGTTGTACCATTGACCGCCGACGCGCCTTGCGCCCAAAACACCGCCCATGTTGCGCTTGGCGTTCTGTACCGTCCTCTCGGATATTCCGGCT
>ENA-OPDH01002703-OPDH01002703.1-human-gut-metagenome-genome-assembly--contig:-NODE-2703-length-11191-cov-2.120420_pt1 | contig 11191 bp, 10 predicted proteins | sample MGYA00241260_ERZ501500 | MGnify/ENA primary metagenome ERZ501500 (study PRJEB25962, sample SAMEA2042519) | human gut metagenome | biome: human gut; feature: human-associated habitat; material: faeces...
GTCGCTATTCTCCAGTAGACCGATGGACTGGGCGATTCCCAAAACGGTTTCCACTGCGACAGTCGCTATGACTACCCAGGCAAGGAAGCGTCTGTTTTTCCCGGGCAGGGACTGTGCGGCATAAAAAGAGAAGAACAATATCCATAGTACCGCCATCGTATATAAACGATAGGTTCCATATATATTTCCTGAGACATACCGTAAAAAAAGGCTCAGGACAATGCCGGAGACAATAAAACAAGTGCGGCTGTTTCTGCTCCAATCTTCTTTCATTCCGCTCCATGTCGTTGCGAAAAAGACAAAAGAGCATATATAGAACAAAAAGAGCATTACCGGAAATCTGTTATTATCCAGGCCTGCATGTGGCAATAGGAATAATAGCGCAGCCGTTATTTTTAAGACTTTATTTTTCATTGCCGGTTTGTTTTACGTTTTGGGAAAAACGCGATGAGCAGATAGACAATTCCACCTATACCCAAGGCATATAAAAAATGCGTGAATGAAAGCCCCTCTTTTTGCGGAGGGGTATATCTGTACTCTTGGTCCACTTTTAAGCAGCCCGAATCGTTAAACTTGCCAAGAAGTGAGTCTATCGGGAGAGCGTCATTTCCCTTTTGATAAAGCATCAGTGTGATGTATCCGAATTTCGATACATATAAAGACTGACATCCTTTCAATAGTATGGAATCTCTCCGGATTGTGAGATAATTGTTTATCCGGTAATTCGGGGAGGAGTTTACCGGAACGATGCTGTCAAGGCGTGTGGATATCGAATCGTTGTTCCACGTATTCTTTGTCCGGTCATTCATCTCCTTCATGTCCGAAACGATTCGGTCGAAAGAATAAGAATGGAGGGACTGCAAAACAGGCATAAAACCAACCAAAGCATAATTCCCTGTAAAATATTCCTTTTGAGATACCGGATATAGCCCCATGTCGAGATCGAGCCGTGGAAATATCTTTTTGAGAGTGTCATGAGGAATGGTATCCCATCCGGAAGGGAGATCTATGCTATACTTACACCCTTTATGGGAAATGTCTACGCTTCGTGCGCATGTGTTCAGGGCATTATACAACATGCACGTCAAAATCATCGCTGATATTTTTATTTTTGTCACCACCATATCTGTTCGTTATTCATATAAGTAAAAATGCGTTCTTCAACTCCTTTTGTCCGGTTATGCAGCCATAAAAGGCTATTGTCCGGAACACTGTCATACTGCAGACGGAAGCTGTCCGCTTTTTTGCGTCCCAAAGAAACCCACCGGTTTTCCCAATAAAACAGTTCGTATTCTTCTCCCGGGATAACATCATTCCCGTCTGTTCGCGGAGAATATATGATTCGGTCAATTTCAACCTCTTTCCCGAAATCTATTTCTACATAAGCGTTACGGACTTCACCGGCATAGAAAGTGTCAATATTCCCGTCACATATTTTGGCGAGCTCTTCCGGAGACTTGTTTTTATCTGAGGCAAAAGGTGTTCCGGACAGTTTTCCTTCGGGCGAATAGCATTGTAGTTCACTGATGTTTACCCAAGATTGGTCCGGTGCCTTATATCGGATATAACGGCAGGTGGCAGGAGCGTGTAAGTTGACTTCTACCATGGCGTGCTTGGGAGGTTCTTTGATTGTATAGATTCTTTTGGGAGTCGGGAAGTCGGTCTGGTTGGATATTTCAAAACATCCGTCTGCCATTCTTGCGGCATAAACTGAGATATGCCCGTATTTAGGGTATTTGCGATATAAAGAAATGCTCCGGAGGGCGGAATGATCGGGAGTCAACTTATGTACATCTCCATTCTCTTTTAAAATAAAAGGTGTTGCAAAAGGAACCATTACGCCGTTTCGCACGGATGCCGGAAGATAAACGATGCCCTTACCTTCATTTTGATATCCGGCGATCTTGTTGTCGCCGAACGGGATTCCCCGCGCTACGTTTCCGAAAGTCATCGTCTTTTTATTCTCAGTTGCGGAAACGGCTACAGGTATCCAATCTTTATTATTAAATATACATAAGAACAGCACGTCACCTTTCATGTCGGAATCCGATCCGGATAAGGCAATATCTGATATAGGCATCGGGTATTCTCCCGTAACGTCTTTCCAAAGAGGATCTAAGTAACCAATACCGCCCTTATTGCTTGAATATCCGGTTCTGTATATTTTAGGAATCTTATACGAGATGCTGTTGTGTCCCTCTCCGTTAAATGCGAAGTCTCCGAATATTGACGGAAACGGTATTCTCATCCACAAACTTTCCGTCTTTGTTCATCACCACGTTCCACGTATGCCCGCCGCCCCTGTTTGCCCATGCGGGTACCACATCGATGGTAGAAGGAATGCCGATGGCCCTGAGTGAAAAGGTCAGATATGCGGCCAAGTGGTCACAACTTCCCCAATGTAACTGATCTAATTCACTGAAAGTCGGGAAAAAAGGGTATTTACTCATTCCGGCGTTATAGTAAATGCCGGATACCTGCACTATTGCTTTTGTCAATTCCAGAGGATCGCTGATTGAATCCAACAGGTAAGAGAATTTTTGATAAGCCTGTTCCCTCCAAGCACTCAGTGATTCGTTGCCAATACGATAGGGTAAAATGTATTCACAGAAATCATCGAAAGAGCACTCCGTAAACTTTTTAGTACGATGCCAGATCTTGATCGCTTCTTCTACATTGTTGATCAGGAAGTTGCCGGTTATAACTTCGATGTCTCTTACTATTTTGGGGCGTGGAGGGTCAGTACATGTTTTATATACGGAATCCAATGCCATTCCTAACCGGGACTTGCCGGGATCCCACGCTTCTTTTTCTTTAATGTGGTTATTTAAGATAATAGAATGAAAAGGATCTTGTTCATTGGCTGGAGTGAGGCTGTATTTATCTGCCATATTCCCAACCAAAAAGAATATGGATCTGATCTTCAAAGAGTCTTTCTGATTAATGAAAAAATCCAGAGCTTTCTCTATCTCTTTTCTGTTGTTATGAGATAACTTGAGAACTTCGTGAATCTTATCTGGGTATCTGCTGTTGTTCGGTTGTATACAACCGAACAAGATAAGAGTATTTAAAAGGAATGCTACCCATATATAAGACTTTATACATCGTGATTTTTTCATATCAGTTTCAGTAGGTTAACTTATACCGCAAAGATAGTGTGGGGCTTTCAAACGTTTTATAATCAATACCTAATATTTTTATAATCAAATCTATGTCTTTTGGTTATATGGATAAATCTTATCACGAGTACGCAGAGAGAAATAGTTGTGCAAATAGATTTGTTTATTTGCGTTTTTGCATGAAAAAGATATTTTTATCTCTCTTTTAATAACGCGGTCTTTTTTCGAAATCGTCCTAATAGAGGAGTGAAATACATAAATAGGGTATTTGTATGCGAATTTTCTTATCTTCTCGGATAAATATTCCGGTTTTATCATCAAAACATTAACTTTTTTTCCTGAAAGAAGTTAATGTTTTCTGCATAAGAAGTTAGTCTTTTGTCTGTAAGAAGTTAATGTTTTATCCGTAGGAAGTTAATTTCGTAAAAGGGAGAGATGAAAACGGTGTTTTTTGAAGCTACTTGGAATTTCGAAACGGATATTGCTGATGTAACTTTCCGACAGAGAGATGAAACTTATTTAAATAAAATGTCTGCAGAATGTGCTTTTATTTATTTCCAGTAGCCGAAATAAGGTGGAAAGGTTTGCTTTTTGATTTAGACTAATGGTGAAATACAGGCTTCTTTTGTATCTTTCGTCATTGTGGACCGAAATAGACGTATACAGCCTCCTTTTAAAATACAAAGTGCCAGTATGGAATGCAACTGTCAGAATGTAAGATTTCTCTTTTGGGATAACTTGTCACCTTGCTTTTAGAGAGGCGTAAAATGAAAGAACATTCTTAAATAACCTTCAAACAGGCATTGGACAAGACTTAAAAACAGCCTTAAAATTACGAATTCTTTGTTATATTGAAAACTTCTCTTATATTTGTCAAAAAAGAAATAACCAGACTTAATTCTATGAGGAAAGAACTATTATTTACTGTTTTCGTTTCTGTAGCTTTTATTTTTCTTCAAGCCTTTTGGATAGTTCGTATGTACCAGAGATATGAGGAGCAATATACCGAACAAGTAAATAAAGCTTTCTTAGATGCTATTGGAAAAGAAGTAGAGCTTAGAATCAGGTATGTAGAGGAATTTAAGACCCCTATTCTTATCAAGCCTACCGGATGTGTCTCTGAAAAGGAACGAACCGGCTACAAAGGTGACACCATTGATTTAGTACTTTTAAAACAGAATGACATAGTTCGAAATGTTTCTGAATTTCTTGCACAATTAGAGCAAGACGAATTACTCTCTAATCGGGTGTCTCCTGTATTACCTGTTATAGACAGTCTTCTTCGGGAAGAGTTATCGGGTTTGAAAATAGACCATTACCTGTCCTTATATGATAAGGAGGGAAAGATGGTTGATTCTTTGGGGAACACTTCTTTGCGGGGGGAGCGTCGGGTCATCAAAGTACGGGAAGCTATCGGGACGAAGGGGCTACTTTTTATGCAAATAGAGTCCAAACTGCCCTATGACGCTATCCTGTCCAAAATGTTTTATTCCCTTCTTGTTTTTGCATTGATTATAATGTTTGTTGTGGGATGTCTTATCCATCAGTTAAGAGTTATTCGTCAAAAAGATGAACTGCTAGAGAGGCGTGAAGTGAGTGTGAACGGGATTGTTCATGACCTCAAATCACCATTGAATGCACTTGTCACTTTAACCGGCTGGCTTATGGAAACGGAATCAGATCTTCGGAAGAAAGAATTGATGGCTGAAGTTATAAAGCGTGCCGGACATCAGGCGGCGCAAATCGAGTCTATATTGGTCTGTGCCAGAGGGGCGGCGCAACCCATTGTTCTGAACAAAACCGAAATAAATCCGGAAGAAATAGTACAAGCGGCAATTGATGACATCTGTGTTGAATTGAAAGCTAAGCCACATAGTATTGAGGTTATAAACGAAGCATCCGGATTAACGTGTCTGGGCGACAGAGGCTATTTGGAGAATGTGATGAAGAACTTGATAGAAAATGCGTTGAAATATGCGGATGATGGAGTGAAAATACAGATTGAAATAACAAGAATCTCACAAGGAATACAGATTAAAGTGAAAGATAATGGTTGGGGAATTGCTCCGAAGTATCAAAAAAAACTATTCAATCAGTATTATCAGGTCCCCCGGGAAGCATTGCGAATGCGGAAAGGGTATGGTATAGGATTGGCATATGTCCGGCATATTATCCGGGCACATGGTGGTAAAATCCAGTTCAAGAGCCGTGAGAATGAAGGAAGTGTATTTACGTTTTATATTCCGGAAAAATAAAGTATGGAGGCAAAAGTTAAAATTCTTTTTATTGATGATGATATTACGTTTGGACGTATTTGTACCATCATCTTACAGGAAAAAGGCTACGAAGTTTTTTATCAGACCACTTTAAACGGAGCCAAAGCTTGTATAGCGGAAGCTCATCCGGATATCATTGTACTTGATGTGGAGATCGGAAATCAGAATGGCATTGAAGTCGCTCCAGAAATAACAGTGATAGCACCGAATGTTCCTGTTCTGTTTATCTCTTCTCATACGGAGAGCCATTGGGTTGTACAGGCTTTGGAAGCGGGTGCGGTGGCTTATCTTAAAAAGCCCTTTCATGCTGAAGAATTAATTGCGTATGTTGAAAGGTTTGCTGTACAGCGTCCATCCCAACTCCGGATAGGTTCCTTGTCGCTTGACACCGAAACCAGGATCTTATTTGCTGATGACTCGACAGTTATTAAGCATTTGAGTGAATCCGAATATAAGTTAGTAAGGCTTTTACTTATTCATAAAAACCACATAGTGGGCAGAGGGCAAATAGAAATGGAGCTATGGGGAAATACTGAAGGAAATGAACAGAGTACTAATAATTTAATATTCAAGATACGAAAATACCTTGTTGCCGATCCCGACATCGCACTTGAAACGATACCGAGGAGCGGATATAGGCTTTCTGTGAAATTAGAAAAACAGAAAAGAAGAGTGAGTGACTGTTTTTAAGCAGAGTTAATCCGATTTCTTCTAAAGTGTGACAATCATAGTCGATTCTGTCATTTCCGGTTAAACATTTTTTAGTTTTGGTTGCAAATATATCATAATTCTCTTACTTTTGCTTCCGGTTTCGGACAAAACTTATCCGGAGCCGAACCGGTTGGATGAAAGAGGTAACGTTTATACGTCGGAATATTGAGAAATGGAAAGAGACTGAGAAGGTGGTGGAGCAGGCAGATAAACTGACTCCTGACCGTCTTGCCGACGCTTATACGGAACTTACGGCAGATCTCGCGTTTGCACAAACTCATTATCCGTCTTCCCGCATTACTATTTATCTGAATAATCTGGCTTCGGCTCTTCATAATGTGATTTATCGCAATAAGAAGGAGAAATGGACCCGTATCTTTACTTTCTGGACGCAAGAGGTTCCGCAAACGATGTACCATGCTCGTAAAGAGTTGTTGGTTTCGGTCCTGATTTTTTTGGCCAGCGTATTGGTGGGCATTGTTTCAGCAGCGAATGATGACAACTTCGTCCGCCTGATTCTGGGCAATGGCTATGTGGATATGACACTCGATAACATAGCGCGTGGTGAGCCGATGGCTGTGTACAACGGTTCGGAAGAGGTACCTATGTTTCTGGGCATTACTTTAAATAATATCATGGTTTCTTTCAATGTCTTTGCAATGGGGTTGCTCACCAGCTTTGGAACAGGATGGTTACTGTTTAATAACGGAGTGATGCTCGGTGCTTTTCAGACCTTTTTCTTTAAACATGGTTTGTTGGGCGAATCCATGCTTGCGATCTGGTTGCATGGGACTTTGGAAATATGGGCCATTATCGTAGCCGGTGCTGCAGGGCTGGCTTTAGGAAACGGGTGGCTGTTCCCCGGAACTTATTCCCGTAAAGAGTCTTTTATGAGGGGAGCCAAGAAAGGGCTGAAAATTATAGTAGGTACAGTTCCTATCTTTATAATGGCCGGATTTATCGAAGGTTTTATCACGCGTCATACCGAATTACCCGATGTTTTGCGGTTGGGCATCATTCTATTGTCACTGTCATTTATTATCTATTACTATATTTATTTACCAAACAGAAAAACTCATGGAATCACAAAAACCTAAAATTGCTTTATATGTGAAGCGTCCTTTTGGTGATAAACTGAATGCGACCATGGACTTTATAAAAGAGAACTGGAAACCGATGTTGAAGTTCTGTACCTATTTGATTCTGCCGTTATGTCTGATTCAAGCCATCAGCATGAATGGAATTATGGGAGGAGCAATGGGAATTGCAGCAGCCAAAGAGGCCGGGACCAATTCTTTAGCGGCCATCGGAATGCAATTCTGGGTAAATTACGGACTGATGTTTCTCTGCTATCTGGTAGGTTCTATATTGCTGACTTCTATTATTTACGGACTGATGCAGATTTATAATCAGCGCGAAGAACGGTTGGCCGGTGTGACGTTTGCCGACTTGAAACCTTTTCTGTTCAAGAATATAAGACGGCTGCTGGTTATGGTACTGTTCTGTATAGGCCTTACTATAGTGGTGGGCATTGTTATGGGGATTCTGGTTGTAGCTTCTCCGTTCACGCTTTTGCTTACTATTCCGTTGCTGATAGCCTGTGCAGTGCCGTTAGCCTTGTTTACTCCGATTTACTTGTTCGAGGAGATCGGCATTCTTGCAGCTTTCTGGAAAACTTTCCGTCTGGGATTTGCCACATGGGGCGGTGTCTTTTTAGTATCTCTGGTCATGGGTTTGATATCCAGTGTATTGCAGGGAGTTACTACGACTCCGTGGTATATTGCCACTATCGTAAAATACTTCTTTATGCTGAGCGATACACAGAATGAACTGACCATCTCTGCCGGATATAGTTTCATGGTCTACCTGTTGGCTATCGTCCAGACTTTTGGTGCCTATCTTTCTATGATATTTTCTTTGATTGGTATGGTATATCAATACGGTCATGCCAGTGAGGTGGTAGATAGCATTTCGGTAGAAAGCGAGATAGATAAATTTGAGCAATTATGATCGACTTTAAATGACGTTGCAAGCTGATACATTGGTCTGCGATACCGCAAGGGTTGCTTTTTGGCAATCCAATCCGGATTATGACTATAACCGTGAACTGATGACTCCTGAGATTGATATCTACGGGTGGCTCAGTATGCAGCTCTCCAAGTTACTTCGTGCCATTTTCGGAAGTCGTTTTGCTGAGGAGTATTCCGGCATTATCCTGATTATTATTGCTATTCTCATCCTGTTGCTGATCCTCTGGTTTCTTTATAAAAAGCGTCCCGAGCTTTTTATGCGTTCACGCAGAGGTCCTGTAAACTATAGTGTCCACGAAGATACCATTTACGGAGTCGATTTTGATGCAGAGATCAGGCGTGCCATAGACCGCAAGGATTACCGGGAGGCCATCCGTCTGCTTTATTTGCAGACCCTTAAACTGTTGAGCGATGACGGCCGGATAGATTGGCAACTTTATAAGACTCCTACAGAATATATTTATGAGGTAAAGCAGGAGATGCTTCGTACTCCTTTCAGGAATCTGACCCATGATTTCTTACGGGTACGTTATGGTAATTTTCCCGCTTCCGAGTCTCTTTTTGAAGAGCTGGCAGCTCTGCAAACTCAAATCAGGAAGGGAGGGGATGTATGAGAAGCAGTCGTTGGTTTATTATCGGGATCGTTCTCTTTTTGTTGATCATGTTTGTGGTAGAATCTCATTTGCCGAAGAAATTCGTCTGGAATCCCACCTTTGCACAACATGATCACCAGCCACTGGGGTGTGCCGTGTTTGATGATGTCTTGAAGTCCTCTCTTCCGGATGGATATTTTCTTTCGCGCAAGACATTCTATCAGTTCGCTGCTGACAGTGACTCCTGCCGGAGTATTCTTGTCATTACTCAACATGTCAATCTGGTGGAGGCGGATCTCAATGCTTTGCTCGATCTGGCCCAAAGGGGAAACAAGATATTGATAGCCGCTTCCTCTTTCAGTACTTCACTGTCTGATACGTTGGGATTCGACAATTCGTATGCTTATTTTAATCCGAGACGGATGAAAGAGTATGCGGGCAATTTATTGGAGCGTGACAGTGTCTGCTGGATTGGGGATTCAGCAGTATATGATAAGCGTACTTTTCGTTTTTATCCTCATTTATGTGGCATTTACTTCACAAAGTACGATTCGTTGTCTCTACCGTTAGCTACCAGTCGGATTGATTCGATGCAAATGTTCAATGACAGTTTGCCGGATTGTTTTCCGCCCGTGGCCCTTAGTCGTCCGGTAGGGAGCGGAGAGATTGTTTTGGTCACTACTCCGTTATTGTTTACCAACTATGGAATGCTCGATGGCGACAATGCAGCCTACCTTTTCCGTCTGCTTTCTCATCTGAAAGGTTTACCGGTAGTCCGTACCGAAGCCTATGGGGTGGGAGCACAGGTTGAGGTATCTCCTTTTCGTTACTTCCTTTCCCAGCGTCCTTTGAGGTGGGCGCTTTACCTGACGATGCTGGTATTGGTGCTCTTTATGGTATTTACCGCCCGCAGAAGGCAAAGGGCTATTCCGGTGATTCGTGAGCCTGCAAACCGTAATCTTGAGTTTGCCGAGTTGATCGGTACTTTATATTATCAAAAGAAGAATCATGCTGATCTTGTGCGCAAAAAATTTATTTACTTTGCCGAGAGCCTGCGGAGGAATATTCAGGTGGATGTGGAAGATGACAGTGATGACAATGCCTTGTCTAGGCGGATTTCCCGGAAAACAGGGACTGATGAAGAAAAAGTCCGGAATCTGTTCCGTAAGCTCCGTCCCGTGATTCGCGGGCAGCAGGAAGTCGGCGAGACGTTGATGAAAGATCTGATTGACGGGATGAACGAGATAGAAAAGCCTCAACCCTGACCTTTTTTCGGAAGAAGAAAGCTGTGGGAGGAATGAAATATGAATTTGATAAATAAAAAGAATATGGAAGAAAATATGAATGAGGAAGCCTTAACGGCAGACGGGCAAAAAGACGATGATATTGATTATGTAGAAGACAGAGAAGAACTGACTGAAGAACGTATTAAGGATATGCTGGATGCCCGGGAATATAAAGAATTGAAAGAAGAACTGGCGGCCATCGGCAGACAATACAGCGAACTGCCCCCATCCACCTTTGTCTGGAATAAAGCAATCATCGGAGAATCCGATCATATCTTCCCACCGAAGAACCAGGAACAGGCCTGGCAAAAATATTGCAATGAAATTCAGCGATATGACGGAGCACATTATGACGAAAAGATATTGAAAGAAAATCTCGCTCCTGCCGCTGCTTCCTCCAAACTACTGATCGCCCAACGCTTCACGAAAGCAATCGGCACCTATCCGCACGAAGCCCGGGTGCAACAACAAATCGCCCGGAAAATGTGCAGTTTGTTGCAGCAACACCTCCCTGCGCACTCCCTCCGCCGTGTTGTAGAGTTCGGCTGCGGGACGGGTACTTATTCGCGTCTGCTACTCCGTTCGTTCCGCCCGGAACACTTGCTGCTGAACGACCTTTGCGAAGAGATGCGCCATAGCTGCAGAGATATCCTGAACGAGCGGGTCTCCTTCTTGCCCGGAGATGCCGAAGCACTTGACTTCCCACACGGAACGGAACTGATCACTTCCTGTTCCGTCCTGCAATGGTTCGAACATCCCGATGCTTTTTTCCGGAAATGTGAAAACATCCTGAATGCGCAGGGATACATTGCCTTCAGTACTTTCGGAAAAGAAAACATGAAGGAGATTCGCCAACTGACCGGACAGGGACTCGCCTACCGTTCGAGAGAAGAGCTGACTGCCTCGCTCTCGGCACTATACGACATTGTGCACACGGAGGAAGAAGTCATCTCACTGAATTTCAACAATCCGATGGAGGTGCTTTATCATCTGAAGCAGACCGGAGTGACAGGTACTTGTAACCAAAGCTGGACCCGGAGCAAACTGAACCTCTTCTGTCAGGAATACGAGCGTCTGTTCAGTCCCGGCAAAGGTTCTGTTTCACTGACCTACCACCCCATCTATATAATAGCAAAAAAGAGATAAGAAAAACGACCTGCGGGTCTCAAACAAAAG
>ENA-OPDH01002714-OPDH01002714.1-human-gut-metagenome-genome-assembly--contig:-NODE-2714-length-11157-cov-2.672942_pt1 | contig 11157 bp, 8 predicted proteins | sample MGYA00241260_ERZ501500 | MGnify/ENA primary metagenome ERZ501500 (study PRJEB25962, sample SAMEA2042519) | human gut metagenome | biome: human gut; feature: human-associated habitat; material: faeces...
AGTCCGCGTCTTTGTTCGTGCGCGAAAATTTATGAAATAAATTTTCTGTGCATTGTTATTTTTAATATTATAGGAAGTTTAGAGAGCTTTCCTAGAACACAAAAAAAGTAGCATTTTCTGCTACTTTAATTATATTTATATACTTATTTTTTTACCTTTTTGGATTAGTGTTTGCTTGATTTGGAATTGTATTTACTGATTGCATATAGTATTATTTTATTAGTTCTCCGTTACAACGTAATCACAAATATTTGATTGCATATATATTATTCTACTGGTATGCTGTTTACTCTTGTTATTTTGTTGTCTGTTATTCTTATTTCTACTGTATTATCTTTTGCTGATATATAGTAATAGTATTCGCCTTTTCTTTTGATTTTTAATACTTCTAGTTCTTCTTTTTTGGCTTTTTCTCCTAGTTCTTTAAATTTCTTTTGGGCTACTTTTACTGCTTTTTCTTTTTTCTTTTTTTCTTCTTTGCTTTCTTGTTTTTCTTTTGCTTCTTGGGGTCTTGGTGTGAGTCTAGCGCAGCCATAAGTCCGGCGTTATGCTATTTTGTATATAACGGGTTGAGTCGGAGTGCGGTATTGTTCTGAAAAAGGGATTACAAGCCAGAGGTCAATCATGATTTCCTTACGCGAATTTCACGATGTCTTCAAATCCATCAATCCGTGGGAATCGGATGCCGAAGCTTTCGTGCGAACTGATGCCGACGGTATCGTCTATGTGCCGAGTTCGATGATTGCAGACGAAGAGCAAAGACAGGCGGCTTATGACGAAATGGACGAAGAAGGATCTTGGATTTCTTTTCCGGACGCCTCTGAGCTGCGCTTGGGCAAGGACATGGCGTTGCGGTATGCCGAGCGGTTCTTGCCTGAAAATGATTACGAAAGAGTGGTTGATATCTTCTATCGCCGCGGGGCTTTTCGACGTTTCAAGGATCTGCTTGACGAGCGCGGCAAGCTCGAAGAGTGGTACGCGTTTGAGGAAATTAGCGAACTCGCGGCGCTCAAGGAGTGGCTAACGGAAAACGACATTACATATGTCGACGACTGTACTTTAACCGAGGAAGCCCAAAAACTTGCGGCTCTTCTTGAGCAGGAAGGTTAGTCAGAAGATGCCAAGCAGCACAAAGGCCATCAGCGTGTAGCGTGCGGTTTTGCCGACGGCCGTCCAGAGCAGTGCCGACCAAAAGCCGATGCGCAGCCACCCGGCGGCCAGAGGCAGAACATCACCGATGACCGGCACCCAGGCCAGAACCAGCCCCGGAGCTCCCCAGCGACGCAGACGTTCGACGGCGTCGGAGGCCGGAACGCGATGCGGCACATAACGGCCGATGGCCCACGTGGTCATACTGCCGAGCGTGTTGAACAGACTGGCGGCAACAACAAGAAGCACAGCGCGTTGTGTTTCCTGGGTACAAGCGAGCGCCGCTGCCAGGAGTGCTTCAGAACTTCCCGGCAAAACGGTGGACGACAGAAATGCGGACAGACACAACGCCCAGATGCCGCCGTCGCCGGCTAGAAAAGAGGTAATGGATTCAACCATCGAAACGTCAGACTAAATCAGGAACGTCTTGCAGGGCGAATAGTCTTCGCCTTCGTTGAGCGCCAGATAGCCCAATTGGTTTGAAACCAACTTTGTCTTACCGATGGTGCCTTCGATCGATGTGTGAGAGTGACCGTATACCCAGTAGTCAATGCGCGAGTCGGCGATCCAATTCCCCAATTCCGTGACAAACCCAGATGAAATAGGGGAGTGTTTATGGTCTTCTCGGCACAGTGTGTAGCTCGGCACGTGATGCGTGACGACAACAATGTGTTTGGCGTCAGATCCGGCAACGGCTTCCTGCAAAAAGGCAAGTGACTCCTTGTGCATGGCAACATACTCGTCGACCGAAATTTTTCTGCCGTCAAATGTGATCTCATTGAAGTCGAGAAGGATGGAATTGACGGCGGCGGATTGTTCGGGGATGATGTTCGACCAGAGTGTTGAACAGATGAAATCGGTGTCGCCCACGCGCACAACCTCATTGTTGCAGCACAACACATTGGGACGGATCGGAATCTTGATCGGTTCGATCAGGTCCTCGACTTTTTCCCATTCGCCGTAATAGTCGTGGTTGCCCGGTACGAAAATCGTTTTCTCAAAATTGGACGAACAGAGATCCCAGAAGAGGCGATAGGTGCGCAAGGACACCAGATTGGCAACGTCACCAGCAAGAATGAGTACATTGCCTTCCTCTTCAAAGCCCTTGTTGAGGATGTATTCGTAGTTCTGCCCGTAGTCGAGGTGCAGGTCTGATGCGTATTGGACAATCATGGCGGATGGAGCGAGAGAACGAGGCGCGCGAATAAGTCTAAACAGCTTGAAAAGATTTTCCAGACATACGTCCTTATCGTTTAGCCTATGTCTTTGCGCCAGTCAAACTTCGGAAGCTCTTTTTTTCTGTTGACAAAAATGCGACCCTGAAACTGTCTGTCCGAGCAAAGCGCCTTGGCGATCAGGTTGCGGGTACGCGGCAGTTTGACTCTGACGACGGTCTTTTTCTTGGATTTGCTCATGTAGGCCCTCTATATATAAACGTTGAAACCGGCACGAGCTTAACCTGAGGTGCGACAGTGTTCGCCGCAGGAAAACACTGTCGGCCATCCGTCAAAGCCACAAAAACGCAAGCGGCACTGCCGTCCCGATCGAATCAAAGCGTCTTAAGCTCTGACCGCAATAAAGAAGAACGTTTTGTACCTCACGGTCTTTGACAAGATCTCTAAATTTAACAAGAGAGGTGAAGTCGCTTTCCGTGACGTTTTCCTTGGTTGAGATTTGGAAGGCCGTGAGCGAACCGGTGTTAGCGTCTTCAAGAATCAAGTCAATGCTTAGTCTCGTGCGCAGAGCAAAGTGCCACAGGTGCAAATCCGGATCGTTGTCCGTGAGCGTTGCCAATTGTGCCCAAGTCCAGTTCGTAAGCAGCTGACGGACAACCTCAGGGTGATCGCCTGAGATAACAGACGGAGCCGTACTGCAAAAGCCAAGCAGGCCGCACAGCCAACCGGAATCAACGATGACATATTTGGGACTGCGCACGCCGCGGTCAGACGTAAGAGTGCCCGGCCAGACCGGAACGCGGTCCACCAGGCAAAGGCGCTCCAGCGTTTCCAGACAATGCTTGACAAAGGGGCGTCCGATATCAAGCACCTCTGTTATGTGCGTGAGATTGACATTTTCTCCCGACGCCGCTCCCACCTTACGGTAAACCTTGCGAAGCAACAGGGCATTCATCAACGCGCTGGCCAACCAAGTTTTGCCGCTGCCGGTGGCGCCTGTGATGACGCAGTGCTCGCCATTTCGGATCCAATCGCAACCGGCCAAACGCTCAATCAATCCGCGGTTCAGATTACGGTCAGGCGCGTATAGAGTATTTTCAATACATGCATCCGGGTAGAAGCATGCTGATTTTTTGATCCGTGTCGCAACCTTTCTCGTTCGCCTTCGAGCCGCTTCGCTCACGAGACATTCGTATAAGAACTCCACCGGATCTAAGCTTTGATAATTTGGAAGCTTGACAAGTTCCATCGCTTTTATCAGGATGCCGCCGGCGCACAGCTCAAGACAAACCTCTTTAAGATCCATTACCGATCGACTCATCGTTCACCCCCTCATCGGTAGTTGTTTCTGATATTGGCGTGAGCCGGAGAAAAATAGTCGTCCGCGCCCCTTTGATCGTTTCCAATGTAGGACTCCCGGCTGTTTTCTTTGGCCCAAATGATTTGCTCACATCTTTTGCGCGTTTCTTGATAGGTGACGTTTCCGTACTCAAGCCGCGTACTCAGAGCCTGATAGATGATGGAGATGGGGAAAAGCTTGAAGAGCCTCATCAGGGCATTGCAAGCCCGGCCGCAAGGAAAGTTGGTTTTTCCTTTTTTTAGATGCCGCACCAGACGATCGGCAAAGTCTTCCGGTAATCCAGCCTTGACAAACTCGGCAACCCATTCGCGAGGTTGGCGTCGGTATTTTCTTTCCGCGTCGGTCAGGTGTTCCGGCAATAGGTGGGTCTTGTTGCCCTGTGGGTTCTTGTATCGCACGTGCTCGGCGATTTTGCCCCACGAATCCAGGTCATAGATGTAGACCTTGTCATCGGTGATCGTTACGGAAACGCGCTTGCCGGTGTACTCCGGCGGCGTGCTGTAGCGATGACCGTCGCCTGAGATGCGAACGCAATGGCCACGATCAACGACAAGGACACGAATATCCAACGGACAGAAGGCTTGGAGCGGCAGACGACCAAGGAACTCGCGTTCTTCTTCCTCAAACATTTGCCTGCGGGAGTTTGACCTTTCTGTTGCAGTAAATGGCGCGTTATTGAGCTCTTCGAGTTTCGCCTTTACCTGTTCGTTGAGGTGATCGAGATCGCGCGCCATCGGGGTACGCTCCAGCTCCATCGCAGCAATGATCCGTCGCTGTGCGAGCCCTACACCGGCCTCGACTCGGTTTTTCTGCTTGGGGCGACGAGGTTGGCACGCCCATGGCTCAATGTCATAGTAGTTGCACAGGGAACGTACCGTCTGCTGCACTTCGCCCTCGTACCAGCTCGAGTGCTTGACGAGTGCCTTTGCATTGTCCATGACAAGGACCTGCGGCGTTCCGCCGAAGTATTCGAGTGCGTGAACGATGCCGGAGATCCAGCTTTGTTGCTTCTCGTTGGGAAAGGCCTCAGCGTAGGTAAGGTTGCTGTACGGCAACACCGCGATAAACAACCGCGCACGTTGTACCTCACAGTTCGGATCAATCCACTTGAGGTTGTCTCCGGCGAAGTCAATCTCCATGCGCTCACCGGGGATGACTTGGACATTGCCGTTGGGTACGCCAAGGCCGTTAGTTTGCCGCCACTCGAAGTAGCGACGACAAAAGGAGGTGTAGGTGTATGGACGTCTGACGACTTGTAACTTATAGGCGTCGTACAACAATTTGAGTGTGACATTGCGGCGGGCTAGCTTTTTGTGAACTTCTACCCAGTCCGGTTCTTGGTATGCCTTGGTGGTCGATGGGTAAAAAGTCTCCAATAGTTGCGTGTCGGGCAATTGGATCAACTCAGCCACATTGGCGCCGCCGCCATGCGTTAGCGCCGTTTGAGAAAGAAGACTCACAGAGGATTTGGAAATCCCCAACTTCTGAGCGGTGACGCGGATTGAAAGGCCGTCCTGCATGCAACCGAGCAGTTGCCGCAGAAGGGAAACTGGAAACTTATTCATAAGTCCTCCGGTTGGGTAAACAGAGGACTTGGTCTGTCACTTCCAGGTGTCCGAATGTTTAGGATTGACCCTTAGCCGGCTGTCCAAGTGTGTGAGATTTTGGGTGTCCAAATGTTTGAGAAGCATCGTGCGAATGCTCGAGATTTCTCAGCCTGGCTATTGACAACCGTAATTTCTTGGTCAGTTGTCGAAGTTACAGCTATTTCTTCATCAAGATCAACGTCTTCCTTCTCCGGTATGCAGAAGTTGCGATTCTTGGTGGATTTGGCAGGGAGCGTTTTATCACGCGACCATAACTTAGGCAAAATGTGCTTGTGGAAATAGCCCTTTAAGAGCGAGCTGGCTTACTATTTATTGACGGGAAATGCGTTGTCATAAGCGGATGTCGATGAAAGACAAGGAGAGCATCGGAAAGTAAATCGCGATGCTCGTATTTTTCAGCATCTTGACCCTTCTGCCGAAAACCTATGGGGTGCCTACTCCTTATGTGTGTTTCTCATTCCATGAGTTTGGTTCAAGTTTCCGTCCTCATCCTCCTTTTTTGCAAGAAAACAACAAACTATGTTATCCGCAGCCAAACGTCTCAAAGGGCGGAGGCCTACCTGACTAGTACGGACGATGGAATGCAAGGTCAGTAGACTATTCAATTGTCAGAAACTAGCGTGTGCTTAAACAAAATTAAGACAAAACATGATTCGGACTACTACCGAAACAGCTCGCCAAACTCAGGCAAGAAACTTAACAAAATAAAAGACATTTCACTAAAAGCGACCTCCGTACGATAACTAGTAGTTTTAGTCAGAAAAAAACAGTCGAGGAAGAAATGAAGTCATTATCTCCTCATCTTGACTACTGTGAATAGAACATATAAGTAAGAGTATACGTATTTATCGATCGCAAGAAACATATTGGCTAATCAGTGACAAAGGTAAGTGTATTATTTATAAATTTGTTAAATGCATTTTTTATTTCTGAAATTTGATAATTTTCTGTATAGATATGAATTTCATTTTCTTCAGACAACGTTAACTTATAATTGTTTTTTGATGTCATGTCATTTAGTGTGTTTAAGTGCACCTCATTATGCGAATGTTTTACAACTAACTCAATGCAAATCGTAGAATTAGATGCTTTTCTTAACGCATAATAAGCACCTTTGTCACGAGTCTGCAAATTAAACCGAATAGAATCTTTATATATATCTGGCGCCATCCAAATTGAAGAATGACAAAATTGAAGCTGGCTTAGTGCAAACGCCCAAAACTTTCTATTTTCATACTCTTTAAGTATATTTTTAGTTAAATCAACTTTGTAAATTGATTTATTCTTTGATGGCAGGTCTTTTGCTGGCAATCCACATTCCAGCAAAGTCTGTAACCAACGTAAATTATTTTCTTCCCACTGAGGATAAAGTCGATTAACGAGATAGTTGTCCCAAAACTTAGCTTTATACCCAGCGGAATGCACAATAACAGGATCAATATTTAGGTGGAATCGAGGGTCAAAGTTGTATCTGTTGCTAATTATATCTAAATGGCATTCTGCTGATGGCAAAGATTTAAAGGCTATCAAAAGTGCTAGCTCATCGATAAGCATCTCGTTTAAATCGAAAAGGCGACTAACTATATCATTAATTAGGTCAAAATAACTTATTTGATATCGAGACAAAGTATCTAAAATATCTCTTTTATATAAAACTACTCCTCCATTTGGTTTTATATCTTCAGGTTCTATAAATGGAAAATTATGTGATCGAGCCAATCTTGGAAAAACACGTGTACCGCTGCATGCACAAACTAAACCGTGATTAAGAATCGGGGAGATGTCCTTCAAGACCAACGTATCGGAATCTAACCACAGTAAAAAATCGAGACGGGAAAGTTGCCCAAAATTTTCTCGAGCAAAAATCAATGGTAAATACAATTTAACAAAAGGCATAATTGAATACCTTTTGATAAAGGTTTTAAAGTTATTTGATGTAACTTCAAAGTTTGGAAGTAGCGATCTTATTTCTAAAATATTTATTTTCTTCTTTGGTGCGCATTTATATAAAGATTCAAGCTCAATCGGATCAAAATCACTTTTATCATTTGTAAAAATTATGTATTGATCACAAAAAGAAGGTGAATTTTTCTCAATTCCCAGTATGACATTAGCAACTGAAAATAAATAATTTCCTGTGATGGCGAAGACTATAGCTCCATTCATTGAATACCTGTCCTTTACAAATATATGTGTTCTATACCGAAAATTCTCGTTGAATAATTTCAGTTAAAAACTTATACCCTTTAATTGTAGGATGAACCGAAGCATCAGGCTCAATCATTTCAAAATAGTTGTCAACTTCAGGAATGTTCAAAATATTTTCTGAATACCTAGTACGCATTTCTTCATACTTAAAAATGTGTTCATATTCACCTGTGTCTGGATTTACATGCATCCCTTTTGCTATATTTATTTTTTGCCTACCGTACATGCACCAAAATAACAATCTTATTTTGCCATTATACATATGGCAAAGCTCATCAAGAATTCTAAATTCTCGATATTTCAACTGCTTATCGGCATTATTTAATTTCATAAGTTTCTTACTTATGAAAAGTGGATTTATGGCTCCTTCATAAAAAATAGAGTTTCCAATTCTTGGATCAGGAACAAATATAAGAACTCTATTTTTACTGTTCAGTCCTGTCCAAAATTTACATATATTCTTTATACTTTGAGAAAAAATAGACAACCCACTTATTCCCCAAAGTTCAAATACAGGTCTATTTAGTTTGCCTGATTGTATTAGTTGAACCCATCTCTTAATGTGACTAGGACCAATAACTAATAAGTTAGATTCAAAAGCGCTCTCTTTTCCACTTAATATTCTTTTCCGGTGAATTGTTCTGTCGCGATTTGCGTAATTAGGAATTGCCAATATATCGGCAAAATTATATAAAGGATCTTGCCATATTGAAGTGGAGAATTCCTTTTCTTCTATTTTATTTTTCTTTAAAATATTAATTCTTGTTTCGTCAAATCTTTTTTTTACTACCACAGCAGGGTTTCCCGCAACAATAGAATACTCTGGAATATCGTTTAGCACAACTGAATTTGGATAAATAATACATCCTCGGCCTATTGACACGCCTCCCATAATATAGACATTGTCGCATATCCGTGTGTCGGATCCAATACTGACTAAGGGATTGTTTTCATAAAAATATTTTTGCTTAACTAATTTTGTAGTCTCTTCAGATTTAAAATACCTACTCGTGATATTTTCGTAAGCAACGGGATGAGTTAATGCTAAATTTTCATGTATGTAAGAAGTTCCTATCTTTACTGATTGGCCAACATGAACAAACCGACCAATAAGCGTATTGCAAATCTGACTGTCTCTTTCAATTATTGAGTATTCGCCAATATAAATATATCCTTTAATTTCAACATTTTCACCCAAAAAATAAGTTGACTCGTGAATCCCTCTTATTTGTTCGTAATCCAATAAAGACTTGCTGTAATTCATGTTTACTGACAATTGTCTTAAGGCTATTTAGATTGAGTAGGAATATCGTTTTTTTTGAACTAAGATCTATTTAAACATCAATTCCTACCGAGAAGTTAAATGCATATTCCTACTTATTGAAAAGATAATATATCTTAGCCAAAATACTTTTGGAGTCTTTAAAATATAAATCTCTATTGGTATTATATTTTTTAGCTAGTTTTTGATTTAAAATAAAATTAAAAATTTTACTTTCTAATGTGTGTTCGTCTGTAGATTTCTCGTTTTTGTCTTTTGTGTTAGGAATGCTTTTTTTGTTTTTTTCTGTTATTGCCTCTTTTTGAATCGGTTTTGGGCTTTCCTTTATTTTTTGTTTGCTTTTAAGTTCAACATACGTCGTCTCAATATATTCACGATATCTATCAAATAAGACAGATCTTCGCCATATAGCTTTTTGAGGATTACGGTGATAATAAATTGACTCTTTTCCAGGATACTGAATTTTTCTAAAAATTAGCCGCACAGGCCAACTATCAGGTTTTCCTTTTCTTTTTTGATAGACATTGTCCGCAAAACTATAAAACTCAAAAATTATATAATGTAAGAATCTTAAGCAGTCTTCTTTGTCTACTGCAAAAGGATTTCTGCAAAAATCCAAAATTTCATCAGCAGTTGATATATATCGATTTAATTTCTTATTATCATATTGTGCCTTAGAGCAATGTAAAACAGGCACTCCATAGATCATTGCCAAAATACCGCAACCCGAGTTCATCAGTAACACAGCCGAGGATGCCTCGAGAATGTCATTGATGTGATATTTATCCACACAAATACCATGTGTTATATCATTTTTAGAAGGCTCTAATGGATGATTTTTGTAACATAAGACCCAATCTTTGGGTAAATGTTCCGCTACTTCTTGAACAGTTTCAACAAACTTTTCGTAGGATTGAATTTTCCCAGCAAAATAATTGACAGTAGTATCGCTTTTTGTTTGGAATGGTACGAATATAATTTTTTGCTTATTTGATATATTTATTTCCTTTCGAAATGCTTGCGAGCCAATTAACGAACTTTGTTTCTCTAAAGACGCGCCAGTAGCTTTATATTCTTTAATATATTCTAGAGTTTCTTGCCTTTCTTTTTGTGTTAGCTCTCTATCCCAATATTTTTCATCATATTTGGTACTTTCACAACAAAAGCCAGTATCATCAAAATATACACTTAATGGTAAGGCACCTCTTTCGGCAATCACACACCGCACTCCGCGGTTTTGTAACGCTTTATAAATTTCAATTTTTGCTTCTTTTTTGTAAGGATTCTGCATTACAACAGTCGTAATGGCATTATCTTCTACAAACTTCAAAAATTCATCAACCGAATGGAGACCGTCATCATAAAAAAATACTTTTCCCAGTAATGGCCATAATTCATTGTTGTAAATATATGGGTTTGTCGAAGTTAAAAGGGTTCTCTCTTGATTTACTTCGTCTTCTAAACTTCCCAAATAATATTGATTTGTAGACAACTTATTAGCGCATTCTTCAAATATTTTTTTATTTCCTTCTCGAATTTGTTTTGATCTAAATTCGCATGATATTGGGTGATTAATGTGAAATGAATAAATGCCCTTTAGTGAAATCATGTCACCATAGAGTCTATATCTTGCTCTAAATCCCTCGTATTTAATATAATCTTCAAATTTTGTTGGTATGTACTTAGTTTTATTTATAGGATCAGGTAATTTCGATGAAAAACTAAGTAGCCTGTTGGCAAATTCGTGATCTTCAAATCCCCAGCGGTAAAAAGACTCATTTTGCCCGCCAATAGATAAGTAGTGGTGTTTAGAGACAACAACACAGGAGCTACACGGAGCTTCTGACTCAAAATACTCCGTATCAAATTCAAGAAATTTCTGTACTAATGTTTTAGCTTTCAGTCTTGAATTATTTTCAAGAAATTCGTTTGAGCCTTTTTTTGTTAAGTATATTGTAGGAATTGTAAAAAAATCCTCCTGTTTTTTATCCAAATCCCAAATTCTTATTTCGTCAATAATGTCTGAATAAAATCCATCATAAGGAGCTAAATCAACGTCTTCAAGTAACAAGTATTTACCATTTGCGTTTTTTGCTCCGATATTTCTAGCTCTGGCTAATGAGAAAAATTTATCTTCAGAATCTATGCGTATATACTTATATCCTAAATTAATTGATTCTATTTTTAGTTTCAACGCCCCATTCTCGTCTGATCCGTCGTCAATAACTATAAATTCTATATTATTCGGAATTGATTTATCCTTTTTTTTAAATTTCAATCTTTCGACAATGTCATAGTTTTCAGTTGTACGAACAGGGATTAGAACAGATAGTTGAATATTCATTTTATATATCCACAGCAACCTTAGTTGCGACA
>ENA-OPDH01002715-OPDH01002715.1-human-gut-metagenome-genome-assembly--contig:-NODE-2715-length-11155-cov-18.021081_pt1 | contig 11155 bp, 7 predicted proteins | sample MGYA00241260_ERZ501500 | MGnify/ENA primary metagenome ERZ501500 (study PRJEB25962, sample SAMEA2042519) | human gut metagenome | biome: human gut; feature: human-associated habitat; material: faeces...
CAATGCCGACCGGCTGGTACATTCCGCGATTTCTCCGATCGACGCCCGGCGAATATTTGGTCGGGAAAACGGATAAATCGGAAAACTGGAGTCGGAAAGATGGCGCACCGGCCCATACCCTTCGCGGAACGCCGGATAAAACAAACCGTCGGATGAAAAGCCCGAATCAATCCGTCTCGCCTTCGGTCTTTCCGTCCAGCCAGTCTCGGACAATCGAGAGCACCTGCGGACCGTATTTGGCCATGAAAACCTTTCCGATCCCTTTTATGTCGGACAATTCCTTTTCGCTTCGCGGAAGTACCCGGCATACCGTCACGAGAGCGATCTGCTGCATGATCACATAGGCCGGCACGCCATCGCGGGTCGCACATCGCTTGCGCCATGTTCTGAGCCGTTCGAAAAGTTCCGGATTCTCGATGTCTTCCGAAACAGGCTCCGCTGCCGCTTTTTTGTTATTCGACCGTCTGGCCGCAAGGTCCTTTACGGCTGCCTTGGCCCTCGTGTCGAGGTAATTGCGGATCGTGAAGCCCGAAGAATTGTCCATGCCGAGTACGGCCGTCTTTATGGCGAATGCCTCCTGCAATTTTCCGACGGCCTCGGATACTTTCTTTTTAATATCTTTATTGTCAATGACGATGTCGCTCTGATTCATCAGAGGCATGACGATCTCCTCGCACTTCGCAAGAAAATACGACTGGGCTTTCACGATACGGTCCGTCAACTGCCTGTCGGTCTCCGGATCGGACGATGCGGTCAGGAGCGCATCCAGTTGATATTGGAATTTTTCGCTTATGGCGACGATTTCCGAGATGAACCGTTCCGAAGCGGCATTCCACATTCCGGTCGATTTCGGGTAGATTTTCGCAAGGTGTTCGTTGAATGCTTTTCGCACCGTGAATATTTTGATTTTCAAGGATGTGAAATCGAACATGTCGGTCAGAAGAGAGCGGTAGTATATCCGGCGCTGTGCGGCGAAGAGGGTTTCGTCGGGCCGGTCGGTCTCCATGTTCCTGTTGAAATCCGCAACCGCCGAATCGTTGATGATCGCGTTTTTCTGCAGGGGCGTACGGAGTACGAGCCCTTCGAAACTCCGGCAACGGCTCAATGCCACGTACACCTGGCCGTGGGAGAACGAATGCGCAGCGTCGATAATGACCCGATCGAACGTCAGCCCCTGGCTTTTGTGGATGGTTATCGCCCAAGCCGCTTTAAGAGGGTATTGACGGAATATCCCTTCCACGGTTTCGCTGATTTCCCGGGTCTGCGGGTCAACGGTATACTTCACGTTCGTCCATTCCCCGGGTTCGACTTCGACGGGCTCGGCAAGATCGTCGAGCGCAACTTCGATTTTCGACTCGCCGATGCGTGTTATCCGGCCGATCTTGCCGTTAAAATAGCGCTGAAGTCCTGTGGGATCGTTTTTTACGAACATCACCTGGGCTCCCGCCTTGAGCGTAAGTTCGCGGTCTGTGGGAAAAAGATACTCCGGGAAATCGCCCTCTATGTCGCAAGAAAACGTATGCGGCGGAGTGTCGAGACCGGCCATCCTCCGCTCGTTGATCGCACGGGCCGTATCGTTATGCGATGTCAGCGTGATATACCCGTCTTTGTCGTCGGGGACGAATCCGGGAACATATCTTGAATTCAGCCTCTCCAGTATGTCCGGAGTGACGGTGTTTTCCCGTACCCGGTTGAGAATATCTATGAATCCGGTATCGCTCTGCCGATAGACATGTTTCAATTCCAGAGTGATGTATTTGGCTTCCCGCAGCGCCGCACTGTCGAAAAAGTAGGGCGACTCGTAATATTTGCCGAGCAGTTCCCATTCCGGTTGTTTTACGACAGGAGCGAGTTGCTGGAGATCCCCGATCATCAGCAACTGTACGCCGCCGAACGGTTTGTCCCGGTCCCTGTATCGCCGCAAGACGTCGTTCATCGCATCCAGCAGGTCGGCACGCACCATGCTTATTTCGTCGATGACCAGCAGGTCGAGGCTTCTGATGACGGCTATTTTTTCCTTGCTGAAATTCATTCGCTTCTCTCCTCCGATCCGGAGCACGCCAGGCAGGTGAGGTCCGAACGGAAGCTGGAAGAAAGAGTGAATGGTAACTCCTCCGGCATTGATCGCTGCGACGCCTGTCGGCGCTACAGGTTCTCCATCCGTCAGCACGGAATGCACCAGCCGGTTGGCAATGACCGTCTGCAGGAAAGTGGTCTTTCCCGTACCGGCTTTTCCCGTGAGAAAGACATTGATTCCGGTTTGCTCGAGAAATTTCCGGGCAAGATCCATTTGGGGGTTGTCAGACATGTCCTGTACTCGTTTTACGACTTAAAGATACCTATTTAATCCGACATTCGAAATTTACGATCCGACACCCGGGACTTTCCCGTCCGTCGGGTCGCTCTCCCGAAAGTCCGTTTTTCACACGGCAACCGTCGGGGCCGATACCGTTCGGGACGCCGCATCGCCTCCGTCAAGGTGATCGGCCTCTCACGGCGGACAACGCCTTGGGATGACATAGCCGAGCGGACCCTGTCGTTCCGCCGCATCGCCGACGAAGCGGCAGCAAGGACCTTCCGACCAGCAGAATGGCATCGAATTTGCCCGAAATGTTTTCATACCTGCCGATTATCCGCTTTCTTGCCGGCCGCCGGAGACAATGTCGTTTCCGGAAAACAAAGAATAATATGATAGTGGCTTATTTAAGGGTCAGTACGGGCAAACAGAATCTGGCCAATCAACAGGACGAAATCAGACGTTTCGCCGAAAGCAGGGAGTTGGTGATAACCAACTGGGTGACCGAGGTAGTCAGCGGCAAGGCGAAAGAGAAGGACCGCAAACTCGGACGGTTGCTGAAGCGCATGAAGAGGGGAGACACGCTGATCGTGACGGAAATATCCCGCCTGAGCCGGACGCTCACCGACATCATGGGAATCATGGGCAAATGCCTCAAGCGCGGAATCAACCTGTACACCACCAAGGAGAAGTACTCCTTCGACGACACGATCAACAGCAAGGTGCTCTGCTTCGCTTTCGGCTTGGTAGCGGAGATTGAACGCAATCTAATTTCGATGCGCACCAAAGAGGCGCTCGCCCTGCGGAAAGCCGAGGGTGTCGTCCTCGGACGAAAAAAAGGCAGCTACACGAAAATGAATGTGCTGATCGAAAACCGGAAAGTCGTCGTCGGCATGTTGAAACGGGACTGCACGATTGCCGATATATGTAGGCGTTTCAACATCTCGCGAGATACATTTCTGAAATTCCGCAGCCGCTATAAAGAAATAGATAAAGCCATGAAAGAAAAAGAGATAAGACGAAAAGGAATGTCACAAAAACGGACGGTATGATTTTACGTTGGTTAAATCGTTCGTTTTCAGCCACAAAATTACAAAAACACGAATTATCCACAAAAAAAATCTGCAAAAAATTGCGTTTCAACTCTTTGAGTAGGACAAATTTTCCCGGAGTGTCCGAATAATACGACCTTTTTTCCGATAGTCTTTTTAACGAACGATTTAACCAACGATTAAACCAACAAATAAATCGGCATAACTGACAGTTATCCGGCTGATTATTTGTTGGTTCGGTGCTTTTTTGCCTCTAAAGAAAGAAGCACGGCACGGACAAACGTACAGAGATTGAATAAATAGCTGATATAAATAAATTGGCATAGACAGAATTATGACAATGAAACGAATACTGTTATTATTTCTTTTATTCTGCGGCGGGTATGTTCATGCGCAAGAGTTGGGATTGGACTCGGCCCGTATCCATTACCGGCAGGGCCACAGGGAAGTGGACGTGCTCTTCCGGGACAACCGCGCGGAACTGGAGCGTTTTATCCGCACCCTGCGCGAAGAACACGGGGCGGGCCGCCTCGAAAGCGTCGTGATACGCTCGTGGGCATCGCCCGAAGGTGTGAACCGTCTCAACGAGGTGCTGTCAGAGCGCAGGGCCGACTCCCTGAAAGCCTATCTCGTGCGCCACGCCGGAATCCCCGACAGCCTGATCTGCATACATGGCGAAGGCATTGCGTGGGACATGCTGCGCCAGATGGTCGCTGCCTCGGACATATTATACAAGGAAGAGGTGCTGCATATCCTTGACCATACGCCCGTATGGGTGTTCGACAAGGCAGGCCGCGTAGTGGACGGACGCAAAAAACGGCTCATGGACCTGCGGGGCGGTATGCCGTACACCTACATGTTGGAAAACTTCTTCCCGGATTTGCGCTCCAGCCTCTCGGTGGCCTGCTACCGTAAACCCGAACCGCCCGTAAAAGTCATTCCCCAAAAAGAGACGAAAGTGAAAGAGCCGGAACCGGCCCTGCAACCCGATAGCGTGGCAGAAACGACCTCCGAGCCGGCAACGGTGCGGCAGGAAGCGACCGTGCAACCGCAGAGACCGACGGTGCAGCGACTGGCCGTCAAGACCAACCTGCTCTACGACGCGATACTGATGCCTTCGCTCGAAGTGGAGTACCGCATCTCCGACCGCTGGACGGTGAACCTCGAAGGCGACATGGCGTGGTGGAAGAACGACGGCAAGCACAAGTATTATCAGGTGGCCACGATCAGCCCGGAGGGACGGTGGTGGTTCGGACAGAAGCAAGGCAGCCCGTGGCACGGCCACTACCTCGGTGTGTTCGGCGGCTTCACGTGGTACGACCTTGAAAACGGTAAAGAGGGCTATCAGGGCGAGGCCGAAATGGTGGGTGTCAGCTACGGCTACATGTTCCCCATCGGACGACGGCTCTCGCTGGAAGCCGGTATCGGTCTGGGGTACATGCACAGCAAGTACGAAGAATATCTTCCCATCGACGGGCACTATGTGTACCAGCAGACAAACCGAATGAACTACTTCGGTCCGTTGAAACTGAAGTTTGCCCTTGTGTGGCGGTTGTGGGATACCGGTAAAAAGAAAGGAGGCGCACGATGAAAGCAACGCTACGATATTCCTTCATGGGACTTACGTTCGCAGGATTGACATTCCTTTCCACGAGCTGCCGGAAAGACCTGTGTTACGACCACGACGAGCATGGCCTTTCCGTGAAGGTGAATCTCTCTTCCGACTGGGAACAGGAATGGGAACGTACTTACGCCTATGACTGGGAAAAATTATGGGAAGAGGACTGGAAGTACGACTATGAAGATTTGTGTCCTGCTCCGGCCGACGGAATACGTGTCCAAGTCTATACCAGCGACGGACAGCGCATAGAGAGCAATCTGCCCGATGAAGGCGGACGTGTCGCCATGCCGGAAGGCACGCACGAACTGTTGTTCTACAACAATGATACGGAATATATCGTGTTCGATGGCGTGGCGGCCTCGGAATCCGCCACAGCCACCACACGCGGCGTGACCCGGAGTTCTTTTCAGGAATTGCACGCGGGGGAACGTACCGTGAACCAGCCCGACATGCTTTACGGGGCATACATGGAAGAATACACGGCAGAAAAAACACTTGCCCCGACGGAGTTGCCAGTCACCTTGCGTCCATTGGTTTACACCTATATGATACGTTACGAGTTCGAAAGCGGACAACAATACGTGGCCTTGGCCCGTGGAGCCTTGGCAGGCATGGCCGAAACGGTCTACCTGAACGACGGGCATACCGGGGAAAACGCGGCCACGGTACTGTTCGACTGTACGCTGGAAGATTATGGAGCGGAAGCTCTGGTACAGTCGTTCGGCGTGCCCGACTACCCGGGAGAACATTACGGGCGAGGCGATACGGACGGGCGGCGGTACAGCCTGAACTTGGAGGTGAGAATGGTGAACGGCAAGTTCAAGACCTTCGAGTTCGATGTCACCGACCAAGTAAAAGGTCAACCACGGGGCGGCGTTATCGTCGTGAGCGGGCTGTCGATTTCCGATGACGAGGGTCTGGAAGGCGGAGGTAGTTTTGACGTAGATGTGGACGGCTGGGGAGAATGGGTGGACATACCGCTGCCCATCGACTGAAACGAATAAAACAACAGGTACTAAATAACCAAATTTTTAATTTAATTTTTCACATCTTATGAAGAAAAGTTTTTTTGTGCTTGGAGTGGCTGTAGCAGCACTGGCAAGCTGTACGAACGAAGAAGTTGTGGATATGCCGCAGAGCCGGGCGATCCAGTTCGGAACTTTCGTGAACCATTCAACGAGAAGTGTTGTGACCGAAACAACGAAAGACAATCTTAACAAGTTCTTCGTTTTCGGAAACTATGGAGAGGGCACGTGGACTCCCGTGTATACCAATGTCGAGGTAAACGGTGGAGAAGTTGGATATCAATCAGTTTGGAAACCTTCGCTGGATGCTTATTGGGAATCGAACGAGCAATACCGTTTCGGAGCTTACTCTGATGGTGGTAATAAAATTGAGAATGCAAAATTTCATGCAGAAAAACAGGAACTGACGTTCGAAAATTACACGGTAACCAATGACAAAGACCTGATCGTGGCCATGTCAAATGTAAAAAGTGAAACCGATGTTACTACGAATAGTCCGGTAAGTTTATCTTTTTACCACATGCTGTCGCAGGTGAAGTTCACCTTCACGAACACGGACTCCCCTGACTACATCATGAAAATCGAAAACATCAAGGTGAACGCGGTAAAAACCACTAAGGGTACAGCGACTTATGGCGAAACGAACCCGACTATCGTTTGGGAGACTACAGATGTTGCAAAGGCGGACTATGATTTCGAAACAATAGAGGATATTGCGGAGCCGGTGAAAGACGATTCTCACTCGACGACCTGCTTCGTCATCCCGCAAGGCAACACAGAACTGTCGGTTAGCTTTACCGCGATATTCTCTGATGGATCAAGGGAAATAGCAAGAAATGATTTCACCGGAAATTTGAACTATCAAGGTGAAACCGCAAATACAGAAAAAGGCAAATGGACTCCGGGCTTCAAGTACAACTATACGGTTGAAATCAACGGTAGCACGATTGATCCGGATTTGGAACGACAGGTAATTGAGTTCAAGGTCGATGCTGTGGAAGGCTGGACAGATGCAGGCGAAACTCCAGTAACTCCGGAAGATAATCCCGGAGAATGATTGCTTGCACCAATCGTTGAAAAGACATAACATTAGGCTATGAGGGGTTGAATGTCCCCTCATAGCCACTAACGGGAGTATCACTCCTTAATTTTATGCTGCCGGTAGCATCAGAAATGACCGGATATAAAGAAAAAATGTATGATTATGAATAACAACCTATTCAAAACCTTGTTCATACCGGCTGTAGCCTGCCTGCTGGGAGCCTGTGCGGAAAGCACGAACCCGGACATGGAAACAAGCGGCAACAGCGGGGCGATCCGCTTTGCCGGTCCTGCCGTGACACGGGCCGCCATCGACGACGCAGACGGAATGTTGACCGACGGAAACTCGTTCAGCGTGTGGGGGAACTACACCGACGGAACGGGCGGTACGGCCACGAGCGTGTTTAACGCCGAAAAAGTGACATACGTTTCCGGCATGTGGGGTTACGAGGGCACGAGATACTGGCTCGCCGGTAATACCTACGACTTCTATGCTCTTTATCCGTCCGCGGAGACGCTGGGCGATGCCGTGTCCTCTGTCGCCTGCACGGACGGCACTTTTACCGTCAACGGTTTCGATGCCACGAAAGGGCACGACCTGATGACGGCGGAAAAGACGGGTATCGTAACCGAGGCAGGCAAAGTACCCGAAGCTGTCAGCTTCAAATTCTTCCACCGGCTCACGAGGCTGGCATTCAATGTCATGGCCGTGGGACGTGGTGTAACGGTCTCTTCCTTCAAAGTGAACGGCGTGACTTACAAGGGCGATCTTACTTATAATGCCTCCGACGAAAGCTCGTGGAACAATACCGCCAAGACAAACGGCAGCGATGGCCTGCTGGCAGCGAAGGATATTTCCATCACAGCCGGCGATACCCGCAACATGCTGGGTGACGTGCTGTTACTCCCGCACGCCGACCTGACTGATACCGAAATAGCCGTGAGTTACCGTTTCGAGGGCGAGACCGCCGACCGGAGTTCCACGGTCAGCCTCTCCGGCGGGAGTGCGAAACAATGGGATGCGGGCAGCCAATATGCCTACACCCTGACCGTTTCAGCCGCCTCGCTCGAAATCAACGTGAAGGTGCTCGACTGGAAAGAGCAGGACACCTCCGTGTCATGGCAATAAAACGAGGAATTTACAGACAACAATACATACGGTGTATGAAAGCATATATGAAACGACATTTACCGCATCCTTTCTCCCTGCTTCTGCCTGCCGCCCTCGCATGGGCTGCCAGCCTGTTGGCCGGCTGCACGGACGGAGCAGAGGAATGGATACCCGACGGACGCACCGCCTCCGTTACCCTGCACGTACCAATGGCTGGTACACGCTCCACGCGCACCACGGACGAGGAGTACAAGACCGCTGAAGAGAAGATAAACACCCTGCGCGTACTGGTATTCTCGCAGGACAAGCCCATCATCAACAAACAGTTCAAAGAGGCCGACCTTTCCAGTGGCAGTGTCACCATCGAGGGTGTGCCGGTAGGTACTGTGGACATCTATGCCGTAGCCAACGAGGCCGCCCTCGGCAAGGATTATTCCGACATGGCAGACTTCGAGAACAACCTCGTGCAGGTCGGCAACACCAAGAAAGCCTTGGTGATGGATGAGAAGCGCACGCACTTCCCCAAACGTTTTACCGAGCAGGAAATCGCACAATACGGCTTACCCATGAGCTGGCATCGAGATGTGCAGATAACTTCGTCCGGCAACACGCCGCAGACCATCGAAGTGGAACTGGAGCGCTCAGTGGCCAAGCTCAACGTCATTATGAACAACACGTTGAGCTACCCGATTACCATCACCTCCATGAATTTCGGCCAGTTCTTCGGTGACCGGCTCTACCTGTTCCGCGAGCAGACCCTTGACGTTCCCGATGACACGGAGTATTATGTTCAGTCTTACGAGAGCCTTGATGTAGAAATCGAAGGCTACGGCAGCAAGACGCTGGCCCTTTACATCTACCCCTCATACGCATGGAAGGATGCAAGCAAGAACTCGCCATATACCATCGGTTTCACCACGAGCACAGCTCCCTATGACAACATACCTTTCATCAACGAGTACGGTGGTACCTTGAACTCTATTGAACGTAACAAGCAGGTGAACATACACGCCACTCTCACCTCGGAGGCGAACCTCACGTTAAAGTTTGAAGTAACAGATTGGGTGACGGAAGAGATAACCGTTCCCCCGTTCAATTAAATGAACCAGTATGTCATTCAAGTTATGAAAGCAAGATTAAAAAACATATTACACCTGCTGGCAGCCATGCTGCTGGTGGCAGAATTGTCCTCGTGTACCGAGGAACCGTTATTCGAGGAGCGAGCCCGCGTGACAGAGGGGCTTCCCGCACGGGTGATGCTGGACTTCCGCTCCGAGAAGAGTCGCGTGGAGACCCGTGCCGCACAGGACGCTACCTACGAGGACCGCGTGAACAACCTCTACGTGTTCATCTTCAACCCCGCCGGGGAGGTGCATTACCGCAAATTCTTTACCGATGGCATCAGCTATAGCGGAGACTATAGCAAAGGTTCCGTTATGATAGAGACCACCTCGCTGAACGACGTGCAGATAGTCTGCATCGCCAATCTATCCACCGCATCCGTGCGTTCCGGCTATGATGTCGAGCTATCGGACATGGAGTCCATAACATCGCGGTCAGACCTCGAAACCTTCGTGATGAAGATGGACGAGCAGACCGTGGAACGCTCCACGCAGTTCATGATGACGGGCTATGCTTACGATGATAAGAACCCCACGAGCAACCTTGTCAACATTCCCGGCACGGAAAGCGGTTCCGCCTCGCTGGAGTGCACGCTGCGGCCAGAACGGACAGACGCGAAGGTGGAGTTCGTGGTGAAAACCGAGAAACCCTCCAGTAAGAATTGGACGGAACTGGATTTCCGCCCGCGCGGCTGGAGGGTGGTGAACGTGCCGGCCCAGTCGTTGCTGCTACCCCGCGAAACGGGTGATGCCGATGGTGACGGCTGCACCTACTTCACGACCGAGGAGATGCCTTTCGAGACCACCAAGCGGGATGACAATTATCTCTACACCTCCGGTGGTTTCGTGTTCTACATGCCGGAAAACCGCAAGACACCTGCACGGCCCATCTCTGGCGAAGGGCTTAGCGCCGCGGAACTGTACGCCCTGCGTGAGGAACGCGAACACGAGAACGAGGGTAACGAATATCCGGACAAACCCGGCCAGCTGTTCGAGAACGGAGACTTTACCTACGCTCCCGCCAATGCCACTTACGTGGAAATGTCCGGCACGCTGTCCTACAAGAATGACAAAGGCAACACCGTCAATGCTGACGTGACCTTTACCGTGCATCTGGGCTATGCCAAAGGCAACCCCAACGACTACGAGACCCGTCGCAATACCCGCTACATCTATACCGTCACCCTGCGCGGTATCAACGATATACAGCTTGAAGTGAGATCCGACGGGGAGGAGAATGAACCGAGACCCGGCTACGAGGGTAACGTGATATTCAGCGAAGAAGGAGTGTACGAGCTGGATGCGCACTATGACCGCGAGCTCATCACGATAGACCGAAGCATGGTTCCAGCCATGACATGGGGCGTGCAGACACCTTTCGACAAGGCCATCTACGCGGGCAATTTCGGTGAAACGGACAAGCCGGAGAGCAGAGGTATCCATGACTACAAGTGGATCAAGTTCGCCATCAACGAGGACTATGATCAAGACGACCACTTGTTCGTGAAGTACCCCGGAGACCAGAACTACAAGGGAGGAAAGAACCAACCTTCGGGGTATGACGGACACGCGAATCATCCTGACGCCCGCCTGCTCGACGTGCACCAGTTGCTGCAACGCCTGAAGCAGGAGTACGAGGATGGAAAGACCACCGGTTCGGTTGCCGTTACCGCTTTCATTGATGAGTATGTGTACGTGCGTGAGCCGGATGACCCCAATACTACCGAGAATAATACTCCTCTTTTGGCCCAGTGGCGCCGGTACGTGGAGTCCGAGGACCGCCTGCTCTACTTTATCAACGGAAACAACTCGCATTACAGTCCCGATGGTGCATCGAGCGTGGTGGAAGCCATACAGACTTTCAAGCAGAAGTCCATACGCACGGTGT